>ERZ795057.3370-NODE-3370-length-10984-cov-5.494739_pt1 | contig 10984 bp, 10 predicted proteins | sample MGYA00375141_ERZ795057 | MGnify/ENA primary metagenome ERZ795057 (study PRJEB30186, sample SAMN05720163) | activated sludge metagenome | isolation source: Anaerobic digester | place: Hong Kong | collected 2015-01-26 ... | reverse complement strand
ATCGGGCAGCCCAGCACCCAGCTTTCGGGCGGCGAGGCGCAGCGCATCAAGCTGTCGTCCGAGCTTTCCCGCAGGGCTACCGGCCGCACCATCTACGTGCTGGACGAACCGACCACCGGCCTGCATATGGACGATGTCGGCAAGCTTTTGCAGGTTTTGCAGCAGTTGGTGGAAAACGGAAACTCCGTCGTTGTGATCGAGCACAACCTCGATGTGATCAAATGCGCCGACTATGTCATCGACCTCGGCCCGGAGGGCGGCGATGGCGGCGGAACAGTCATTTGCTCCGGCACACCGGAGGATGTTGCCGCCTGCCCGGACAGCTATACGGGTCAATTTCTCAAGTCGGTGTTGACCCCAAAACCATAAAGTGAGACAATATATTCATATAGAGTTCGCGTTCGCCGGACGTATACGGGAGGGTAACCGATGAAACTCACATTTCTGGGAGCGGCCCACGAGGTAACGGGGAGCCGTTTCCTTTTGGAAGCGTGCGGCAAAAACATCCTCGTGGATTACGGTATGGAGCAGGGCCTGGACCTGTATGAGAATACACCGCTGCCCCTGCCCGCGGCGTCCGTCGACTGTGTGTTTTTAACCCATGCGCACATCGACCATTCCGGCTGGCTGCCGCTATTGTACAAGAAGGGCTTTCGCGGCAGGATATTCACCACCGAGGCGACGGAAAGCCTGTGCGCCATCATGCTGATGGACTCCGCGCACATCCAGGAGATGGAGGCAGAGTGGGCAACCCGCAAGGCGACGCGCAAGGGCGAACCGCCTGTGGAACCGGCCTACACCACCCAGGACGCCACCGAGACCATCAAGCTGTTTGCCCCCATCAAGTATATGACCCAAACGGACGTGTACCCCGGCATTGCCATCCGCATGATCGACGTGGGGCATATGCTGGGCTCGGCCTCCATCGAGGTCAGCGTGACGGAGGACGGGACGACCGAAACAATCGTCTTTTCCGGCGATATCGGCAACAAAAACCAGCCGTTGCTGCGCGATCCGCACTACTTCACCGAGGCGGATTTCGTGGTGATGGAAAGCACCTACGGCGACCGTTCCCACGGGCCGGTGCCGGACTTTATCGGCACGCTGGTCGATGTGCTCAATACCACCTTCAAGCGCGGCGGCAACGTGGTGATTCCGAGCTTTGCCGTGGGACGCACGCAGGAGCTTTTATACTTCCTGCGCCAGATCAAGCAGGATGGCCTGATTAAGGAACACCCAAACTTCCCGGTGTATATCGACAGCCCCCTGGCCATCGAGGCGACGCAGGTGTTCAAGGAACACATGTACGGATACATGGACCAGGAAACCGTAGCGCTTTTGAAGCAGGGCATCAATCCCATCAGCTTTGACGGCCTCAAGGTTGCCCAGACCGCCGACGAAAGCAAGCTGATCAACGAGGACCAGACCCCCAAGGTGATCATTTCCGCCAGCGGCATGTGCGACGCGGGGCGCATCCGCCACCACCTGAAGCATAACCTGTGGCGGCCGGAGTGCACGGTGCTGTTTGTGGGCTATCAGGCGGTGGGTACGCTTGGCCGTATCTTGCAGGACGGCGCGGACGAGGTGAAGCTTTTTGGCGAAACCATCCGTGTCAAAGCGGAAATCCGCAAGCTCGACGGTATCAGCGGCCACGCGGACAACCGGGGGCTCATGGAATGGATCGGCGCGTTTGGCAAAACGCCCCGGCATGTGTTTGTGCTGCATGGCGACGATGACATCACGGAGCTTTTTGCCGCGCGGGTGCATGACGAGCTGGGCTTGCAGGCCACCGCGCCGTATAACGGCGAAAGCTGGGATCTGACGCAGGATATCATGCTCAAAGTGGGCAACAGGGAGAAGATCAAGCGCGCGCATGAAACGCCCGGCCTCAAACCCAAGCCGCAGCCCAGGCAGGAAACAGAGGAGCCGGAACCCAGACGTGAAAGCGCCGCCTATGAGCGCTTGCAGGATGCGGGCAGCCGCATACAGGCGCTGGTTGCGAAAATGGAACGCAGCTCCAAGAAGAATCAAAACAAGCTGGCCAGCGCCCTGTTCACGCTGGTGAAGCGATACCAAAAACGATAACACAGGAGGACGGAACCATGACCAAGGATAAAGCCAAGGCGCTTGCCAAAGCGCTCGTCAGCAAAATGACGCTGGACGAGAAGGCCTCCCAGCTCACGTACCAGGCGGCGGCCATCCCGCGCCTGAACGTGCCGGCTTACAACTGGTGGAACGAAGCGCTCCACGGCATGGCCCGCGCGGGTACGGCCACGGTGTTTCCCCAGGCCATCGGCCTGGCGGCCGGGTTTGACGATACCCTGATGTACACGATCGCCGATACGATCTCCACCGAGGGCCGCGCCAAGTACAATATGCAAGCCGCCCACGGCGACCGCGATATCTACAAAGGGCTCACCGTCTGGTCGCCCAATATCAACATCTTCCGCGATCCGCGCTGGGGCCGCGGCCAGGAAACCTACGGCGAAGACCCCTACCTGACTGCCCGGCTGGGCGTTGCGTTTGTCAAGGGCATCCAGGGCGACGGGGATACCATGAAGCTCGCCGCCTGCGCCAAGCACTATGCCGTTCATTCCGGTCCCGAGGCCGGACGCCACAGCTTTGACGCGATTGCCTCCAAAAAGGACATGCGCGAAACCTACCTGCCCGCCTTTGAAGCGCTGGTCAAGGAAGCGAAGGTCGAAAGCGTCATGGGCGCGTACAACCGCGTCAACGGCGAGCCCGCCTGTGGCAGCAAGGTGCTTTTGAAGGATATCCTGCGCGACGAATGGGGCTTTGACGGCCACGTCGTCAGCGATTGCTGGGCCATCCTAGACTTCCACATGAACCACAAGGTGACCGACACCGCGACCCAGAGCGCCGCGCTCGCCATGAAATACGGCTGCGACCTGAACTGCGGCGTGGTGTATTTGCAGGTGCTTGCGGCCCTGCAGGAGGGGCTGATCACCGAAGATCAGATCACCACCGCCTGCGAACGGCTGATGACGACGCGGTATCTGCTGGGCGCCCTGGGCGAGGGCGGCTCGGAGTACGATACGATTGCCTACGAACAGTGCGATACCGACGAAAACGACGCGCTGGCCTGTACGGTTGCCGAAAAGTGCATGGTGCTTCTCAAAAACGACGGCATCCTGCCGCTGCATCTGGATAAGCTCAAAACCGTCGGTGTCGTCGGCCCCAACGCCAACAGCGTTGACTGCCTCAACGGCAACTACTGCGGCACCTCGTCGCGCTATGTTACCTACCTGGAGGGCATCCGCGAGGCCTGCAGGGGCAAGGCGCGCGTGCTGTACTCTGAGGGCAGCCATCTGTTCAAGAAGGCCACCAGCAACCTGTCGCTGCCGGACGACCGCATTGCCGAGGCCGTGGCCGTCGCCGAGCAATCGGACGTGACCATCCTGTGCGTCGGGCTGGATGCGACGCTCGAAGGCGAGGAAGGCGATACCGGAAACGAGTACTCCTCCGGCGACAAGAACGATTTGAACCTGCCGCCCGGACAGATGAATATGATCAGCGCCGTACTCAAAACCGGGAAGCCCGTCGTTGTGGTGCTGTCTTCCGGCAGCGCGCTCGCCGTGAAGGACGGCAACGCGATTTTGCAGGCGTGGTACCCAGGCCAGGCGGGCGGCACGGCGCTTGCCAACCTCCTGTTCGGCAAGGTATCGCCATCGGGCAGGCTGCCCGTTACCTTCTACAAGGGTGTGGAGGATCTGCCGGAGTTTACCGACTATTCCATGAAGAACCGCACCTACCGCTACTTTGAGGGCGAGGCGCTGTACCCGTTCGGCTTTGGCATGAGCTATACGAAGTTCGCCTATTCCGCCGCCGTGTATAAAGACGGCGCGGTCACCGTGACCGTGATGAACACCGGCGCTTATGATGCCGACGAGGTGGTGCAGGTGTACGTCAAGGACCTGAGCAATCCGTTTGCCGTTCGCAACCACAGTCTCTGCGCGTTCAAGCGCATCTCGCTGAAAGCCGGAGCATCGGCAAAGGTTACGCTGCCCATGGCCAAAACCGCGTTCCAGTCCATCGACATGGACGGCAAGCCCGTGCAGGGCAAACAGTTCACCCTCTATGTCGGCGGCAGCCAGGCCGATGCCGTCAGCGTGCGGCTGGCGGGACAAAAACCGCTGGAATTGCATGTGGAGATTTGACAATTTCCTGGACTCGTGATACGCTTTGGTCGAACCCATGGGTTCTTCAGGGCAGGGTGAAATTCCCTACCGGCGGTTATAGCCCGCGAACCTTTCCGGCCCAGCCGGGGAGGCCGATTCGGTGGAAATCCGAAGCCGACGGTAAACGGCATACGCCGCAAAGTCCGGATGAAAGAAGAGCAACCTCTGCAAAACAGCAGTTGCCCCTGATGATAGAACCATCGGGGGCAATTTTGATGAGAGGTGGTCATGGAAATCAGCATTCACAGTTGCGTCGGCATTACACGGCAGCTTCGCCTTCATCAAACCTCGCGGTAGCGTCGCTACAGCGTCGGTTCTCTTCAGGCAAATCGGCCGCACACTGCCCTGGCAACCGTAAACGCGAATTCCCCGATCACCTCTCAGATACGGAGGGAAAAACCATGGAAAAAACCAAGGCATACTTCACAACCCAACGCATCACGCTGATCGCCATCCTGGCGGCAATCTCGATCGTGCTGTTTCTGCCGCCGCTGCAGATTCCCATCGTACTGTTCTACAAGCTGGACTTTTCCACCATGCCGGTGCTCCTGGGCACCTTCGCCATGGGGCCGCTGACCGGGGTCATCATTCTGTTCGTCAAGAGCCTGACGGGGCTTTTGTTCTCCACGTCGCTTGGCGTGGGCGAGCTGGCGGATTTCCTGATAGGGCTATCAATGATCCTGCCCGCCGGGCTATACTACAAGCGGGATAAAACCCGCAAGAACGCCATGACAGGTATGGAGATCGGCGCTGTGGCGGCAACGGCCGCAGGCGTGCTGCTGAATGTATATCTCCTGATTCCCTTCTACGGCTGGGCGTTCCACCTGCCGGTGGAGGAGATCATTGCCATGGGGCAGACCATCGCGCCAAGCATCGACACCATCTGGAAATTCGTGCTCACCATCACCGCGCCGTTCAATATTGTCAAGTGGGCGGCAATCGCGATTGTCTCCGTGATCATTTATAAACCCCTGTCGCCAATCCTGCACGGCAGGATCGGGAAACGCAAGGCGTAACGAAAGGACACGTTCATGCCGGCCGTAAACACCGTAAGCACAACGCAGACCAAGTCCCTGGGCATCGCGCTGGCAAAGCAGCTCTTGTCCGGGGACGTGGTGCTGCTCCAGGGTAACCTCGGCGCGGGCAAAAGCGAGCTTGCGCGCGGCATCGCCCGCGGCCTGGGCATCTCCGGCCATGTGCCCAGCCCGAGCTTTACAATTTTGCAGGTGTACGAAACCGGCAAACTGCCCCTGTACCACTTCGACTGGTACCGGATTGGCAGCGCGGAGGAGCTGTACGAGCTCTCGCTGGACGAGTACCTGTATGCGGACGGCGTATCGGTGATCGAATGGCCGTCCATGGCGCGAGAGGCGATCCCGGAAACGCATTTGCTGATCAATATCTCCATTACCGGAGACAATGACAGGCGGTTTTCCTTCGTGCCCGTCGGCGGGTTTCACGCGTTGGATTATGTAAAACTGGAGGCGGCGTTATGATCATTCTGGCGGTGGATACCTCCGGCCCGGTGTGCGGCGTCGCCCTCAGCAGGGACGGCCGGATCGTTTACGAGGCCGCCGCTGTGAACAAGCGCACGCATTCCGCAAGCCTGCTGCCCATGATTTCCGAAGCGCTGGGCCGCTGCTCGCTGACCGTGCAGGATGTTGATCTGTTCGCCGCCGTAACCGGCCCCGGCTCGTTTACCGGGGTGCGCATCGGGGTGAGCACCGTCAAGGGCATGGCCCATGGCGCAGGCAAGCCGTGCGCTGGCGTCAACGCCCTGCAAGCTCTGGCTGCTGGCGTCACGGATACTGGTATGCTCCTTTGCCCCATCCAGGATGCGCGGGCGGGGCAGGTATACGGCGCGGCGTTTGCAGCCGGTATGCCGCCCATGCGCGTTGTCGACGACATGGCCGAGAAGCTCGGCACTTATCTGGATACGGTATTGCAGGCCGCTGAGAGCGGCCAGAAGCTCTGCTTCGTCGGCGACGGGGTGCTGACCTATCAGGATGCGATTCAAAAGGCTTTGGGTGAACGCGCGGTGTTCCTGCCCGCGCACCAAGGCTACCTGCGTCCGGCATCGGTCGCCATGCTGGCGGGCTTTGCGGAGCCAGTGGATTATTTGACGCTGATGCCCTACTATCTGCGCGCTCCGCAGGCCGAGCGCGCCCGCAAAGGCACGTTATGACGATTCGTCGCATGCAAAAGGCCGATATCAAGGCCGTGTTCGAGATCGAAATGAATACCTTCGCCGTGCCGTGGCCGGAAGCGAGCTTCCATCACGAGCTGGACGAAAATCCGGCGGCGCGCTATCTGGTTGCGGAAAACAGCGCAGGCGAGGTGATCGCCTACGCGGGCGCGTGGATGATATTTGAGGAAGCGCACATCACCAACATCGCCGTCCGCAAGGACTTTCGGGGGCAGGGCATCGGCATCGCGCTGACCAGAGCGCTGATCCAGTACGCCGCCAATCTGGGTGTGCAGTATATGACGCTGGAAGTGCGCCGATCCAACATGGTCGCGCAGGATATGTACCGTAAGCTTGGGTTTGAAAAGCTCGGCGTTCGCAAGCAGTACTATACCGATAACGGGGAAGACGCGCTGCTCATGGTGCTCCAGAATATGCCGGAGATTGAGCCGGACTTCAGCGAATAAACAGGTACAGCTCGCATTCCAGCCGCCCGTTGTACAGGCGGCGTTTTTTATCGGCTCTGCGGCCGAAATTGCGCTCAAACGCCGGATCGGCCGACAGAGCGCATAGGCTCCAGCCGGGATGCCGTTTGAACATCAGCCCCAGGTCGCGGTACAGCGCCCGGCAGCTGTCGCGGTCGGACAGCCGCTCGCCGTAGGGCGGATTGCACAGGAACACCCCGCGCTCCTGCGGTAATTGCAGGGTGCGCAAATCCTGGACCTCCACGGGAATGCGGTAGGGAAAGCCTGCCTGCGCGATGTGCTTTTCGCACAGGTGAATGGCTTCGGGGTCGATATCGCTGCCGCCGATATCAAAGGCGGTCTCCGGCGCGTAGGCCGCTTCCGCTTCCTTGCGCAGGCGCTGCATTGCATCATGCGGCATGAAGGGATAGCGCTCGCAGGCAAAGCTGCGTTTCAGACCGCTGGCGCGGTGCGTGGCGCGAAACGCCGCCTCAATAAGCAGCGTACCCGTGCCGCAGCAGGGATCGTACAGCGGCATATCGGGCTTCCAGGGCGAAAGCTCCACCATCGCCGCGGCCAGCGTTTCGCGCAGCGGCGCTTCGCCGTTCCAGGTGCGGTAGCCGCGCCGGTTGAGCGCGTCGCCGGATAGATCCAGCGTTACCCGCAGGGTATCGGTGTGAATGGCGATATCCACGGGATACGGCACGCCTGTTTCCGGCAGCCGCTGTACGCGGTGCTTTTCCATCAGGCGGGTGACGATGGCCTTCTTGGCGATGGATTGGCAGTCGCGCACGCTCATCAGCTGGCTGCGCACACACTTGCCGCTGACCAGCACCTGTGCGTCCGGCTGCATATAGCGTTCCCAGGGGATGCGGTATACGGCCTGGTACAGGTCTTCAAAGGTTGTAGCCTCGCCCTCGTGTAAAAGCCAGAGCACGCGGTCGGCCGTTTTCAGCCACAGGTTGGCACGGAAGGCGTCAATCAGCTCACCTTCAAAGCGCGCGCCGCCCGCCTCCGCTTTCACGGGCAGGTGCATGTGCCGGAGTTCCGAGGCCGCCACGCCTTCCAGCCCGAAGGCTGCCGAGGCGATAAAAGTCTGGGTCATGGTATCTCCTCCAATCCGCTTAGTGTACGCTGTCGCGCCGCAAAAGTAAACCGAAATATCCTTTTCAAGCGCGGCGCGCTTGTGTACAATGGGTATAGAAAGCGGGGGATCGCGATGATTGAGCAAGTGTTGCGGGCCATGATAACGTATTACAGCGGTGATCCGCGCCGGGTGAACCATTTTTTGAAGGTCTATGGCTTTGCCAAGGCCATCGGCGCGGGCGAGGGGTTGGACGCGCGCACGCAGACGGTGCTGGATGTCGCCGCGCTGACGCATGATATCGGTATCAAAAACAGCGAGGCCAAATTCGGCAGCTCGTCCGGAGAGCACCAGCAGATCGAAGGCCCGCCTGAGGCGCAGAAGCTGCTGCGTACTCTGGGCGTGGATGAGGAGATCACCCGGCGCGTGTGCTTCCTGATCGCCCATCACCATACCTATTCGCAGGTCGACGGACCGGATTACCAAATCCTCATCGAGGCGGACTTCCTGGTTAACGCCTTTGAGGACAGCATGAGCGAAAATGCGATCCGTGCGTTTCAGCGCAAGGTATTTCGCACAAAGACGGGCGAAGAGCTGCTGCATGCCCTGTACGGCGTGTAAGCGCTTTTCATTCCCCGGCAACGGGTGTACAATATGAACAGTGGAACTGCAAAGGGAGGCATGTAAAGATGCGCGTATTTTTGATCGTGCTGGATTCCGTAGGTGCGGGCGAGCTGCCGGACGCCGCCGCCTATGGCGACGAGGGCGCAAACACCCTGGCCCATGTGATTTTGAAGGAAAACCCAAAGCTGCCGAATTTGGGGCATATGGGGCTTGGCTATATCGATACCATCCCTTATGTGCGTCCCAAAAGCGCTGTGGGCGCGGCGGGCCGCGCCATGGAGAAAAGCCCCGGTAAGGATACCACCACCGGTCACTGGGAAATGGCTGGCATTCGTTTGGAGAGGCCCTTCCCGACCTATCCGGACGGCTTTCCGCCGGACGTTATTGCCGAATTTGAAAAAGCCATCGGCCGCAAAACGCTTGGCAACTACGCCGCAAGCGGCACCGTGATTATTGAAGACCTGGGCGAGGAGCATCTGCGCACGGGTTATCCCATCGTGTATACCTCGGCGGACAGCGTTTTCCAGATCGCCTGCAACGAGGAGATCATCCCGCTGGAAACCCTCTACGCATGGTGTGAAATCGCCCGCAAAATGCTGACGGGCGAACACAACGTGGGCCGCGTCATCGCCAGGCCGTTTATCGGCAGACATCAGGGCGGCTTTACCCGCACCAAGGGGCGCAGGGATTTCAGCGTTGTGCCGCCGGAGCCGACCATCCTGGACGTTTTGCTGGATGCGGGCTACTTCACCATGGGCGTTGGGAAGATTGAAGACATCTTTGCTGAAAAAGGCCTCGCCGAAAGCGTGCATTCCGCGGGCAACACCGCCTGCATAGCCGAGTGGCTGAAGATGATGCGGCGGGATTTTCACGGCCTGACCTTCATCAATCTCGTGGATTTTGATATGCTCTACGGCCACCGGCGCGACACGAAGGCCTACGCACAAGCCCTGGAAGAGTTCGATGAAAAGCTTGGCGAGGCCAAGGCTATGGCCCGGGAGGACGATGTGTTGATCATCACCGCCGATCACGGCTGCGATCCCACCTACCGCGGCACCGATCACACCCGCGAGCACGCGCCGATCCTCGTATGGACGAAAGCCATGCGTACATTCAAGCCCCTGGGAACGCGCCAGAGCTTTGCCGATATCGCGGCCACGATTGCCGATCTGTTCGGCCTGCCGCAGCGCTTTGACGCTGCATCCTTTGCCGACATGATACGCTAGGAGGAACAGAGCATGACCTATCTGGAGACGATCGATCAGGCGGCAGCCTATATCAGGGAAGCCTGCGGCACGGCGGAGATCGCCGTGGTGCTTGGCAGCGGCCTGGGCGACTACGCCGAGCGGCTGACGGACGCCAAAACCATTCCGTACGCTAGCATTCCGCATTTCCCCGTATCCACGGTGGAGGGCCACGCGGGCAACTGGCACGCGGGCACGCTGCACGGCAAAAAAGTATATTTAATGCAGGGCCGCTTCCATGCCTACGAGGGCTACAGCATGGAGGAGGTCACCATGCCCATCCGTGTCATGGCGCGGCTGGGGGTCAAGACCCTGATCCTGACCAACGCGGCAGGCGGTATCAATACGGAGTTTCCCCAGGGTTGCCTCATGCTGATCGACGACGTGATCAACCTGTCCGGCAGAAATCCGCTGATCGGCCCCAACCTTAAGGAGTTCGGTCCGCGCTTTCCGGATATGACCTACGCGCTGGACCCGGCGCTGAAGACCCTTGCCAGAGACACCGCGAAAAAGCTGGAGATCCCCCTGCAGCAGGGCGTGTACTGCTGGCTGACCGGGCCCAGCTACGAAACCCCCGCAGAAATACGCGCCCTGCGCATACTGGGCGCGGACGCTGTTGGCATGTCTACGGTTCCCGAAATTATCGTCGGCCGGCACAGCGGCATGCAGGTGATGGGCGTCAGCTGCATAACCAACATGGCGGCGGGGATTTTGGATCAGGAGCTGGACATGTATGAGGTGATCGAGACCGGCAAGCGTGTCAAGCACATCTTTGCCGCGTTGATTGACGGGGTTATCGAAACGCTGTCATGACCCTTGCAGCGCGTCGCGCACGTACCCGGTCAGGATATCCACAATCCGCGCGTTGCGGCCCCCGTTGGCCACAATCACATCCGCAAGCTCGATGTAGTTGCGGATGTATTTGTTATACATGGGTTTCACAGTGGTCAGGTACTGGGCGGAAATGCTGTCGATGCTGCGCTCGCGCTCTTTGATATCGCGCTCTATGCGCCGCAGAAGACAGATGTCTGCCTCCACGCTCATATAGAGCTTCAAAAACATCTTTTCGCAAAGCCGCGGGTCATGGAATACGTGAATACCCTCGATGATGCACACATCGGCAGGGGTGATCCATTCGTCGTCGTGGTCGGCGCGGCGGTGGATGGTGTAATCGTAATCCTTGC
>ERZ795057.3368-NODE-3368-length-10986-cov-4.638002_pt1 | contig 10986 bp, 9 predicted proteins | sample MGYA00375141_ERZ795057 | MGnify/ENA primary metagenome ERZ795057 (study PRJEB30186, sample SAMN05720163) | activated sludge metagenome | isolation source: Anaerobic digester | place: Hong Kong | collected 2015-01-26 ... | reverse complement strand
TAGTGTCCCGAGTCCGCAAAAGGGGGCCCTCAGAGGGGTCCCCTTTTTGCCGGTGGGGGAGATAGGGTATAGTATTCCGGAAAGGACCGCCCCCGGAAGGAGTGATGAAATGTACAAGATAAGGGTTCTGAACAGCGAAGACCTTAAGAAATTACTGGATATCAGGGACGTTATTCCCGCCGTGGAGACGGCCTACGAGCAGTACTCCCGGGGTGAGGCCGAGCTTTTTCCTGTAATTGCCCATGAGTTCGAGAGCGGACTCCGGGAAATGGACATCAAGTCTGGCTTCCTTTCCAGAACAGGTCTGGCGGGGCTCAAGGTCATCGGCTACGTGGCAGATAACCCCGACAAGAGGAGGATCCCCGCCGTATCGGGGCTTGTTATGGTCCTAAGCATCGAGACCGGAAGACCTGTAGGGATCCTGGACGGTATGGTTATTACCGAGATAAGGACGGGAGCCGCTGGCGCCGTGGGAGCCAGGCACCTTGCAAGGAAAGGGTCCAGAGAAGTGCTTATCGTCGGTCCCGGGGCCCAGGGCAGAGCCCAGCTCCATGGGTTGATGAAAGTCCTTTCAGGTATAGAGGTGGTGCGGATCGCCGGCAGGGACCCGGAGAAGCTCTCCAGGTTCGTTAATGAGATGTCTTCCCTTTACCCGGGGGTGTCCCTTTCGGCAGTCCGGATGGAAGATATTCAGGGGGCTGTCTCCTCGTCGGACGTGATAGTGACCTGCACTCCTGCCCACGAACCGTACATCATGAAGGATTGGGTCCGGCCGGGGACCCACATAAACGCTATCGGGGCAGACTTTTCGGGGAAGCAGGAACTGGACGAGGATCTACTCCCCCTTTCCCGTCTCGTTGCGGACAGCAAGGTCCAGACCCTTGAGATAGGTGAGATGCAGACCGCTTTCAGGAAGGGTCTTGTCAGGGAATCCGATGTGATCGAGATCGGGAGCGTGATCTCCGGTGATGTGGTCGGAAGAAGAAGCGAAGAGGAGATAACCGTCTTTGACTCAACTGGCATGGCGCTCCAGGATATTGTGACCGCCAATCTGGCCCTTGTCAGGGCAATAGAACGAGGGATCGGTTCACTTGTGACCATGTGACGGAAGAAGGAGGGATCCCTTTATGTTCACAGCGCCCGAGATGAAAGATGTTCTGGGAGCTGCAAGATTCCTGGAAGGAAAGATCAGGAGAACCCCTGTTGAGATGTCAATCCCCCTTTCGGAGGCTGCACGGTCTGAAGTGTTCCTCAAGCTGGAGAACCTCCAGCTCTGCGGTTCATTCAAGGTAAGGGGCGCGCTCAACAAGATGTACTCTCTTTCCGGGCCGGAGAAGGATAGAGGCGTCATCACGGCCTCGTCCGGGAACCACGCACAGGGAGTGGCAATGGCCGCTAACCTTCTGGGTGTGAGGGCTGTCATCTGCGTCCCCGGTTCGTGCCCCCAGACAAAGAGGGATGCCATCCTCTCCAGAGGTAAGGGAATGGTGGAGCTGAGAGTTATCGGCCGCTTCTACGACGAAGCAGAGGAAGAGGCCAAGGCCGCAGCTGGAAGAGAGAAGCTCGTATACGTCTCCGCCTACGAGGATCACCATATCGTCTGCGGGCAGGGCACCCTCGGTCTTGAGTTCCTGTTGGACGTGCCCGACCTGGACCTTTTAATTGTCCCCATTAGCGGTGGAGGGCTTATCGCCGGTGTCGCCATCGCTGCCAGGGCCCTCAGACCGGGTATAGAGGTAGTTGGAGTACATGCCTCGGCCAACCCTTCATGGAAAGTGGCTTGGGAAAAGGAAGAGGTCGTTCCCCAAGAGGAGAGCGAAACCTATGCGGACGCCCTTTCCGGGGCTGCTTCCAGGCTCCTCTTCCCGGTGATAAGAGAGGTCGTGTCGGGAGTTGCGGAAGTGTCGGAGTGCGAGATCGCAAGGGCCATTTCTTTCATGCATTCCAGGCACCACCAGGTGGTGGAGGGTGCAGGCTCGGTTGGTGTTGCCGCTGTCCTGGCGGGCAAGGTCGATATTGCAGGGAGGAAGACCGGAATAATAATCAGCGGGGGCAATATCGGAGATGCCACACTCCTGAAAGCCGTAGCAGAGGCAGGTGATATGGATTGAGCGACCAAGGAGAAGAGAAAAGAAAAAACATGGAGGACAGGGGGCATTCGCCCCTGACGGTGATCCTGTTCTTTACCGTAACACTGGCGCTGGCGGTTAAGTTAATGATCAATATCCCTTTTTTTCGGGAGTTCTTTTCGGGCTATGGCAAGTTCATTCTGCTTCCCGTTCTGCTTTTTCTTGCCTACATAGGCATTCACCGAAAGGGGTAAAGATCCCCCTGCCGGGCCCCGAGGCTTTTCATACCTTCCTGTACAAGGGACAGGACCATGGATTTCTGGCTGATCCATGACGGGGAAACCAGCTCCGGGGGGGAGGCGTCTGCAGAGATCCTCTGGAGGATGACCCTGTCAGGTATGTGTCTGATAGCTTCGATAACCTCATGAACGTACTCCTCGACTTCCTGCGGAACGAAGGTCCCTGACCGGAAAAGAGCCTCAAGCCTGGTCCCGGTGAGGACGTACAGGGGGTGGAACTTGAGGGCGTCCACACCGAGGTCCGAAAGTTGCAGAGAGGAGGCAGCGAGCTGCCCTTTTTTTTCGCCGGGGATCCCGGAGATAAGGTGGGCGCAGGTGAATATCCTTCTTCTGGAAGACCTGGCAAGAGCATCAATGACCTCGGATGTCCCGTGGCCTCTTCCCAGCCAATCCAGCCCCGAGGGATCCATGGTCTGGACACCCAGCTCTATCCAGACATCGATCGATCTCTTTCTGGCGCTCCTCTCCAGTATGTCAAGTATCTCGTCGGGGACCTGGTCGGGCCTTGCCCCGACCGCGACCCCTGCGACCCTTCCAAGTCCCGACGCCAGCGAAAGGGTCCTTTCAAGCAGCTGCCGGAACAAGTTGCTTGCTGTGTTTGTTGATGAGTAGCTCTGGAAGTAGAGAAGGGCCATGACGTCACGGCCCTTCCTCTGGATCCTTTCAAAACCGCTGCGGATCTGCGTTTCCAGGTCCTCGCCCCTGAGAAAGGCGCCTGAACCGCCCCCCCTTGCATCGCAGAAGATGCAACCTCCGCGGAGGTTGCTGTCCCTGTTGGGACAGCCCATCCCCGTGTCCAGGGGTATCTTCCGGACCTCCGTCCCCCATCTCTCCCTGAGCCAACGGGACCAGCTGTTGTAAGGAGGATGCCGATCCTGCAAATGCTAGAGCTCCCTGAAGGCAGAGGAAGGGGCCAGGGGGAGGTCGCTGATCTCCTTCCTGGACTCTGTTACCTTCAGCCTCGCCGAGGCTACGTCTTCCCAGACCTTCTCGTGGACCTTGTCGTCGAAGAGGGAAATTATCCTTGCCGCAAAGAGGGCAGCGTTCCTGGCGGCACCAATTCCCATGGTACCCACCGGAACACCAGGCGGCATCTGGGCTATCGACAGCAGTGCATCGATCCCCCCAAGGGTCCCCGCCGGTGCGGGTACGCCGATCACCGGTATGGTGGTATGGGCCGCAATCACCCCCGGAAGAGCTGCCGAAAGACCCGCCACCGCAACGATGACCTTGATCCCTCTTGCCTTCGCGTTCCTCGCGTAGTTGACTACATCATCGGGTGTCCGGTGCGCCGAGGCCACCGTTATCTCATAGGGGATCCCCAAGGTCTCGAAGACCTCTTTTGCCTTGACCCCCAGATCCAGGTCCGATACAGACCCGAGCACTATTCCTGCAACCGGTCCTTCCAAGGTGATCTTCCTCCCTTCAGGGCAATATCGCTTCTGAACCTGACGCCCTCGAAACGGATCCTTTCAACTGCACGGTAGGCTCCTGATCGGGCCGCCTGTATGTCTTCTCCCGTTCCCACAACGGTTAGGACCCTTCCCCCCGATGTGACCAGTCTGCCGGAGCCATCCCTGGCCGTACCGGAGTGAAAGATGAAAGTGCCGTCTTCCATCTCCGCCTGATCAAGACCAGACAGGGGGAACCCTCTTTCGTAGGGGCCAGGGTAGCCCCCGGAAGCGAGTACAACACCGACAGCTGTCCTTGAAGGTTCCGGGCAGGGCGTATTCCCAGGCTCCCCCTGGCGCAGGATTCCGCCAGAAGGGCGAGATCACCGCCGAAAGAGGGAAGGACCACCTGTGTCTCAGGGTCGCCCATACGGACGTTATACTCCAGGACTTTCACCCCCCCGGTGGGATCCACCATCAGGCCGAGGTAAAGGACCCCCCTGAACGGGATCGAGTCCTTCTTTAGCCCCGCCACGGTCGGTTCGATGACCTTCTTGATCACCCTGTCCATGAAAGGCTTGTCCGCCCACGGGACGGGTGAATAGGCTCCCATCCCTCCGGTATTGGGCCCCTTGTCGGCATCAAATGCCCTCTTGTGGTCCTGGCTTGTCGGAAGGATCCTGAAGGAGACCCCGTCGGTCAACACCAGAACGGTAAGCTCCTCACCGGGGAGATGATCCTCAATAACCACCCTTTTCCCGGATCGTCCCAAAAACATCTTGACGAGAAGGCCAGCGCAGGTCTCCATCGCCTCCATGAAAGAGTCGATCACGAAGGCCCCCTTGCCGGCTGCAAGGCCGTCGGCCTTTACCACGTAGGGAGGTTTTCTCTTCAGGAGGGCCTTTTCCGCCTGCTCAAGGTTCTCGCAGATATCGAAACCTGCTGTGGGCACACCGTGCCTGGACATGAAGTTCTTCGCAAAGGCCTTGCTCCCCTCCAGCATGGCTCCCTCTTTCCCTGGTCCAAGAACGTCAAACCCCCTGTCACGCAGAACGTCGGCAGCACCGGCCACGAGCGGGGCCTCAGGCCCAATGACGACAAGGTCGGGTGACAGGGTGCCTGCAAGTTCGAGGACCGTCCCCGGATCCGAAATATCAACCGGGTGGACAGTGGTGGTCTTCTCGATTCCTGCGTTACCGGGAGCACAATGGACGGAGCTCACCGAGGGGGATGCGGCGAAGGCCCAGCACAGGGCGTGTTCCCGGCCTCCACCGCCCAGGACAAGAACTCTCATGGTCTCACCCCCGTTCAGTGGCGGAAGGTCCGACAGCCACTGATGAACATGCTGATACCAAGCCTCATTGCAGCTCCCCTGACCTCTTCGTCCCTTATCGATCCTCCAGGCTGGATCACCGCCGCTACTCCCGCATCGGCGGCTATCTCCAGACTGTCAGGAAAGGGGAAAAAAGCATCGGAACCCATTACTGCTCCAACGGCCTTCCCATCAGCCTGAATGCAGGCCCATCTCACCGCGTCGACCCTGCTGGTGAAACCCCTTCCGAGACCGACGGTAGAACCTTCCCTCACAAGTGATATGGAGTTGCTCTTGCTCAAGGCTGCCGCTTTCCAGGCAAGGACCAGGTCTTCCCAGAGGTCGGGTCTTGGTTGTCCCACCCATTCCCCGGATCCGTGGTCAGGCAGCGGGGGAAGGACATCATCCTGCATCAGGGTCCCGCTCCAGGTGCTGACGAAGGAGGGCCCGGCGACCTTCCCTCCGTTCCACTCAAGGAGTCTGAGATTAGGTCTTTCCGAGACCAGTATCAGTGCTGCCTCCTCCGAGAAGGACGGCGCCACTATGACTTCGGCGAACTGGTCCAATACTCGTCGTGCGGCATTACCGTCCATCTCCCTGGTAAAGGCGATTATCCCGCCAAAGGCCGATACGGGATCGCATTCGAAGGCCCTCAGATATGCTGAGGCGGCATCGTCTGCCACGGCGATACCGCAGGGCGTGGTGTGTTTGATGATAATGCAGGCACAGTCAGACTGGAAAAGGGCCATACTTCTCATGGCGCAGTCCAGATCGAGGATATTGTTGTAGGACAGGGGCTTTCCGGAGAGAAGTCTCCAGGGGGTCTTTTCAAGAGGGTGAGTAAAGAGAGAGGCTCTTTGGTGAGGGTTCTCCCCGTATCGGAGTTCTATCTTCCTGCTTAGCGGAAGTACAGTGAGAGAAGGGAAAGACTCCCTTTCCGAACCGCAGGATCTCGAGAGGCCCTCGTGAATGACCGAATCGTAGCAGGCTGTCTTCAGGAAAGCCTTAAGGGCCAGTCTCTCCCTGGTGGGGAGAGAGACATTGCCCTCGGACCGGATCTCCTCCGCCACTACACCGTAGTCTTCAGGGTCAGTTACGGGTATTACGTGTCTGAAATTCTTGGCGGCGGCCCTTATGAGGGTGACGCCCCCGATGTCGATGTTCTCGAGAAGTTCGTCCAGATCGGCACCCTGGTTGAAGGTCTCTTCGAAGGGGTAGAGGTTGCAAACCACCATGTCGATCATCGGGATCCCGAATTTTTCCACGTCGATCAGGTCACCCTCAAAGTGTCTCCTGGCAAGGATCCCGCCGAAAACAGAGGGGTGGAGGGTCTTGACCCTTCCTCCCAGCATGTGGGGGTATCCAGTAAGGTCCTCAACTTCCTTGACGGGAACCCCTGACTCCCTGATGTGCCTGGCGGTACCCGAACTGGATACTATCTCCCACCCCAGGTCCGCAAGATCCCTGGCCAACCCGGCCACGTTGCTCTTGTCAAAGACCGATATCAGCGCACGCTTCTGACCCATGGCAAGTTCTCCTTTCATCCTGATCGGCCAAGCAGGGCGATCAGGGTTCTTGTATACATGACATGCTCTGCCTGGTGGATCCTCTCCTCCAGTTCCTCAAGTGTATCACCAGGGAGTATCCTGACAGGCTCCTGGGCAAGTATCTCTCCATGGTCCACTTCTTCGTCAACGAGGTGCACGGTGACGCCCGTCAATTTAACGCCGTGCGCGAAAGCCTCACTGATAGAGTCCCGGCCTGGGAAGGATGGGAGGAGGGAAGGGTGGATATTGACGATCCTCCCCCTCCTGGGGGCAACGAATCCCGGTGATAGGATCCTCATGAAACCGGCAAGGACCAGCCATTCTACGGAATGGGCTTCGAGCAGCGTCTCGAGATATCTCTCCGCGTCGCGCCTGCCCTGGGAGGAGTAGGGAAGAACGCGGGTCGTTACCCCCTTTTGCCTTGCGGAGTGGAGCCCGGCCGCATCGGGATTGTCGCTGGCCACAAAAGCCACCTCGGCGTTTATCAGCCCATCGTGGCAGTTATCGACAATGGTGGTCATGTTCGAACCCCTTCCGGAAATGAGGATAGCCATTGTGGGTTTCATGATGCGACCTCTCCTATGACGTATACCGTTTCCCCGAAATTTCCGAGGATCGACGAGACTATCTGCACATCCCGGGGTCTGACAACCAGAACGAAACCTATTCCGAGGTTGAATACCCTCCTCATCTCCTTCTCGTCCACCCCGCTGTTTCCTATCAGGCCGAAAACCGGGGGACGTTCCCAGGAGGAAAAGTCGATCTCTGGTCTCAACGATCCAGGAAGTATTCTGGAGATGTTCTCTTCAAGTCCGCCGCCTGTAATGTGTGCCATGCCCGTCACGGCCCCTGACGATGCCGCCTCCAGAGCCGCCTTGACGTACAGGCGGGTTGGTCTCATCAAAACCTTCGAGAGGGGCTTCCCGTCTCCGGGGACGATATGATCCAACGCAAGGGATCCATCCCCATCAAGGAGGCACTTTCTCACCAGCGAGAAGCCGTTGCTGTGCAAGCCTGAGCTTGCCAGTCCCAGGAGTACGTCCCCCTTCGCGGTCCGGCCCCCGTCGATCATGCAGGCTTCTTCTACGATGCCCACGGCGAATCCGGCGAGATCGAAGGAACCTGGAGGGTAGACACCCGGCATTTCTGCAGTCTCACCTCCCAGAAGAGCGCAGCCGCAGGATGAACAGGACTCGGCGATGCCCTCCATCACGGGTCCGAAGATATCGCCGTCCAGGTGGCCACAGGCGATGTAGTCCAGGAAGAAGAGCGGGCGCGCTCCGCAGGTGACCAGGTCGTTCACATTCATGGCCACCAGGTCTTGCCCGAGGCCCCGGAATGATCCCGTCATTCGGGCCACTTCCAGCTTGGTCCCTACGCCATCGGTGCAAGCGGCAAGCACTTTGCCCCCGCCTAATCTGTAAAGCCCGGAGAAGCCTCCTATCCCTGAAAGGACATTCGGTGAGGATGCCCTGGATGCGATCTTTCGAACAAGGTCTATCCAGGCGTCGCTTCTACGGAGGCTGACACCGGCTCTTTCATAAGTCCATTCCATTGTCCTCTCCTCCGTCAAGGTATTCTCCGCTGAAGCAGGCAGTGCAAATATCCGATGAAGGAAGCCCAATGGCGGATAGAAGATCTCCGATACCCAGGTAATTAAGTGAATCCGCCCCAACCTCTGAACGGAGAGTATCTATGTCGAGTCTTGCTGCCGCCAGCTCTTCGCAGGTTGGAGTGTCGATGCCGTAGTAGCAGGGGAAGCGGACGGGGGGAGATGCGATCCTTATGTGCACTCTGGCAGCCCCCTCCTGCCTTATCATGGAAATGACCCTTTTGACCGTCGTACCCCTGACTATCGAATCGTCCACGACAGCAAGTTCCCTTCCGTCGATAAGGGTCTTGATGGGGTTGAGCTTGATCCTCACCCCAAGGGTACGGACTCTCTGGGTAGGCTGGATAAAGGTCCGTCCGATGTACCTGTTCCTGACAATGGCAGTTTCGTAGCTCTGTTTCGAGCACTCGGCGAAGCCCATTGCCGCTATGGTCCCGCTGTCGGGCATTCCGGTGACGATCTCTGCCGAGGGGCAGGGAGAACTTTTCGCAAGCCTGCACCCAAGAGCCTTTCTAACTTCGTAGACGGATTTTCCATCGATCACGCTGTCGGGCCTGGCAAAGTAGACGTATTCAAAGGCACAGGAATACTTTCTTGAGGCCTGAACGGGGATCCTCAGACTCTTGATGCCAGTTTCATCGATCACGACCATCTCTCCGGGCTCCACATCCCTGACCAGAGTTGCTCCTACAATGTCCAGGGCGCAGCTCTCGGATGCCACGTAAGTGGTGTCCTCTCGCCTTCCCAGGACCAGGGGGCGGAAGCCCCAGGGGTCTCGGGCCGCGACGAGCCGGTTCCCAAGAAGTACGGCGAGGCTGTAGGCGCCTTTGAGGCGCCTGAGAGCGTCTACCAGCGCATCAAGTGGAGGTTTGTGTGACTGATGGGCCATCAGGTGGATGATGGTTTCAGTGTCTGTTGTGGACTGGAAGATGGCGCCACGGGATTCAAGCATGTTTCGTATTCCCGTCGCATTGGTAATATTCCCGTTGTGTGCAATGGCAACAGATCCCATGGAGTAGTTGGCGGTGATAGGGTGGGCGTTGGCCAGTCCGGATGAACCAGTGGTGGAGTATCTGACATGGCCGATCGCGGAGCTGGCACTGATGGAGGCCAGCTGTTTCTGGTCGAGGGCAATGTGTACAAGCCCCATCCCCTTTATTGAGTTGACCTCGTCCCCATTCTCTGAATTCCAGGCTATCCCGGCCGATTCCTGGCCCCTGTGTTGCAGGGCGTAAAGGCCAAGGTAAACATCCTCAAGCACGGAGCTACCGTTCTTGCAGAAAGCTCCAAAAACCCCGCACATTATAATTTCCTCCCTGCCTTTCCGGCCCTTGTCTCTTCCGGAAGCATCTCATGGCCCTCAAGGGTGAGACCGCCGGGGGTTATTTCGCCGATCCTCCTGACAGGGAAACCCTCCCAGCATGACAGGAATAGTTCTGTCGATCTTTCAGGGACCAGGTATACAGCCCGGGGTCCCCATTCCCCGAAGAGGCATTCGGGAGTGGTATCAAGGACGGTACTGTCAAGTCCTATTCCTATGTCCGCCGTGATGCACATCTTCGCCAGGGAGGTCATCAAACCTCCCCCCGCTATCGCACGGCCGGCGGATGCTGCCTCCTTCCGAACGGTCTTCAGAGCCCTTTTCATGAAATCCTTTTCCTTTGATGGGTCGTAGCATCCAGGCTTATGTTCTGCTCCAGGGGTAATGATCCTTGAGAAGGCGCTCCCCCCCAAAGTTCCCTTGATATCGCCCACCAAGAACACCGATCCGGCTTCTATGGACTCCCTGTCGCGGAGAGGTGGGTTGTTACAGTCCTGGAGACCCACGACGGCAACGAGAGGGCTGGGAAGGATCTTTCCGGAGGGGTTTTCATTGTAGAGGCTTACGTTCCCCGAAACGACCGGGCAGGCCAGATCGCGGGCAACGGCTGCCAGACCACTTGCCGACCTTTCCAGGATCCAGTGATTTCCCGGGTCTTCCGGCGAGGGGAAGTTCAGGCAGTTGGTCATTCCCAGGTGGTTTGCCCCGCTAACCCATAGAGGCCTCAGGGCCTTGAGGAAGGTTTCTGCGGCTCCTGCAAATGGGTCCAGGCTGCATTTCCAGGGATCGACCTCCATTGTTACTGCCACAAGGCTCCGGTTCTCCCTGACCCTGAATATTGAAACGCTGTTCCCGGGTGGGACGACCGTATTGGTCTGGACCATATAGTCGTACTGTCGGTAGATCCGGGATCGTTCGGCAAGGTTGGGGTTCTCAAGGATCGTGAAAAGACAACGTTCCGTTCCCCCTGGATCAAGGGGGTCTGAAGGCCTCTCCTGTCCTTCTGCCTCGGCTGAGGGTTTACAGGAAGGCCATTGAACGGGGGGGCAGCCGCCTCCCACCATTTCTGCGGGAAGGCTCACCACCTCCCTTCCTCCCTTGGTCATGACAAAGAGGCCGTCATCGGTCACTTTCCCTATGACTGCCCAGTCCAGCTGCCATCGGTCCGCGATCGAGCCTATCTCCTCCAGGGCTCCCTCCTCGGCTATCAGGAGCATCCTCTCCTGGGACTCCGAAAGGGCGATCTCCCAGGTTTCCATCTCCTCCCTGAGCGGCACCAGGTCGGCGTCGATCCGTATGCCGGTCCCACTCTTTGCGGCTATCTCACTCGAGGAGGAAGTGATACCCGCCGCCCCCATGTCCTGCATGGCCACGATAAGGCCTTTCGAGTGGATCTCGAGACAGCACTCTACCAGAAGCTTTTCAACAAAGGGGT
>ERZ795057.3363-NODE-3363-length-11000-cov-5.774692_pt1 | contig 11000 bp, 9 predicted proteins | sample MGYA00375141_ERZ795057 | MGnify/ENA primary metagenome ERZ795057 (study PRJEB30186, sample SAMN05720163) | activated sludge metagenome | isolation source: Anaerobic digester | place: Hong Kong | collected 2015-01-26 ... | reverse complement strand
ACATTCGTGAAAGTGTATGTTGAAAACCTTTTCAGAACCTATATTCCGTTTATTTCAATCGGAGCGGCCATTTTGTTGGGCATCATCCTGATTGTTCTGGGGTTTTCTTATCAAAAAACTCGCAGTCTTTTCTTTTATTTAGGATTCTGTATGTTTTTATCCGGTCTTTACATCTTTGAAGAGCGTTACAGAATCACCACCGGCAGCATTGAGACGCTCCTGTTGATAAGAAAAATCACTTCAGGGGCAGGCTTTTTCGCTACATGGTTTATGCTGGCAGCAATGGAAATGTATACCACAGAAAGGTTAAAAATATCAAAACTGATTCTCATCGCAACAACCGTTGTCGTGTTGTTTGGATTTCTGCAACCTGATCTTTACTCATTTTCCAATTGGGTGGCGCAATCAACGGTCTTAAATGTCATCACCATTTTAACGGCTGCGACTTTGCTTGCCCTGAGACCTCAGGGAAAAGAATGGCTGATTGCCCCTATCTTCTTTTTATGTCTGACCTTTATTCATTATCTTATCACCTGGCATTTATTGAGGGTGATAGGGCCAAACCTTTCGCACATCGGTTTGATATTCGGTAGTGTCGGCTTTGGCTTAATCCTAATCGTCCATTTCAAAGCCCTTGTAAAAGATAACTATTTAATGGAAAAAAGAAACGACGAACTGGAATTCCAAAAAAACGAAGCCGTTAAATTGGCTGAAATGAAATCTGAGATCGTCGCACAGACAAGCCACGAGATCAGAAACCCGCTGATGGGGATTATGGGAATGGCAGATACCTTGCTTCAAAAAAACCCGGATGAGGAAACTCGTCAGGCCATATATACCATCAAAACTTGTTCCATTAACCTTCAAGAGATATTGAATGACATACTGGATGCGGCAAAAATTGAAGCAGGCAAATTCGTTCTTCATCCTTCAACTTTTTCCCTGACCGATTTTTTGGATGACTATGATCATACTTATACCGCCTTGACAGCACAAAAGGGACTCTTGTGGAAAATCCAAATAGACAAAAACTGTCCACCATTCGTCAAGACCGATCAATTGCGTTTAAGCCAAATTTTAAATAACCTTTTGTCTAATGCGATTAAATTTACACATCAAGGCATGGTTTCACTGCATGTTCATACCGCATTAAACCGCCTTGTCTTTGATGTAATTGACACAGGCACGGGAATTGATAAAGCGTTGCAGCAACAAATCTTTGATCCTTATGCACAATTGGAGAACAGCCGTTTGGTGACGGGAACGGGACTTGGATTATCGATTGTAAAGAAGTTGGTCCAGATCTTTGAAGGGGATTTACACTTAACAAGCGAAAAGGAAAAAGGCAGCACGTTCACTGTGAGTATTCCTTTTGAATCCGTCCATATAAAACCGAGTCTGTTTCAAACGCAATCAATGTCAAATAAGCACTTACTGATTGCAGATGATAACGCCATCAACGTGGAAGTGTTGAAGAATTACTTATCCGATTTGGGCTTTCACCATGTTGACAGCGCTTATAATGGCCTTCAAGCTTTTGAAAGCATTAAAAATCATCATTATGATCTGGTTCTGATGGATATTCATATGCCTGAAATGAAAGGAACGGAGATCATTGAACGGATCAAACAGAATCAGGATGCGAAGAACACCGTTTTCATCGCCATAACGGGCATGAATATAACAGAAAATGCAATCAAATTAAAGGCAGCCGGATTTAAAGATGTACTGAGTAAACCGGTCTCAAAAAAACAATTAGTCAACCTGATAAAATCCCTTTTTTCAGAAGAATCTTCCAATGAAAAGCGTAAAATTCCCGATGAAATCATGCAGAAACTCATTCGTGCACATTTAGACGAAGATACCATCAAACTCATCATTGGAGAATTTATCAAAGAAGTGCCACCCACGTTGAAAAAGATTCAGGGAGGCCTTCATCATTCTGATTTTGATCAGATCTATGAAGGCACGCATTACCTTAAATCTTCTTTGGATTATTTGGGTAGTGAACTGATTTTAAAACAACGTCAAATCATTGAAAATGCCGCCAAACAAAAAGATCGAGAACAAATCCTGAAAACCTTCAGCCTGTTTGAACCAGCGATCCGGGAACTGATGTCTGTGTATCAGGCTTATCTTGACACGTATCCCGATAGATAAACGCTTTTTGGAGGGAAAAAAGGTCCGTTTATTTTCAGGGCATTTCACATAATCAATTGCCATTCGCCGATACTAAGATCGCCGATATGATAGGTCTTACCGTTTACCCAGGGGATATCATGAGTTTCAACCCCGCCGATTTCTTCCACCCAAAAATGGTTCAGTCCTCCTATATTGGCGGTGAAAAGCAAATAGTATCCTTCAGCCTGCTCAAGTGTTACCTTTGTTGTTCCTCCCGTCTGCATGGGAACACCACTGTAAATCTTAAGTCCCTGCCCGGATGCATTAAAAATCGAGAAAAAAATCGTACCGGTATGATCGTTGACTATCTGGATAAAGACTTCGACCAACCCCGAACAACTGCATAGCATCATAACAAGCACCAGTAACAAAGAAACAAAAACAGTGAACCGGACTCTTTTGCCAAACATATTCATCACTCCTCTTATGGAATATTGTATTATACCACTTCAAATTTTTGTCATGAATACACACGTTGTGTTATGATTTAATGGCTGGATTCAAACACTCAAAATATTAAAGCGATCAAACAGGAGTTGAGCAGTTCGTGGAAATAATGATTAGACCAGTGAAATCCGATGATATGGAAAGATTAACAGCATTCTTTACGGAGGTCATTTCTCACACCTTTTTTTCTGAAGGATTAGACTATTTGCATGATGACATCACAGATGAAATAAAAGACAAGCTGGAAAAGGCAATGCATTCACTCACAGAGAAGCCGGCTATTCAATTCTTCATAGCTGAAGCGGATGATATGATCATTGGAACCGTCAGTATCAACCCCAGAGGCGCATTTTCAAAAAAACACCTGCCCATTGGCTCACAAGAAGTTCCGGAAATCGCCAGTCTGTATATCAAGCCAACGTATCAGTCAATGGGAATTGGCAAAAGATTACTCCATCATGCCAAATTGACGCTTCAAGAACAAGGATATCAGTTCTTTATTCTTGACAGTGGCTACAAACAGGCGCAGAAAATCTGGCGGCATCTGCTTGGAGCGCCCGAAAAAATCTTGAAAAATTTCTGGGGGAGCTCAAATGATCATATGTTCTGGTATCAACAATTATGATCGACCCTATCATTTGAACCCGATTCATAGTATATGAAAGTGAGGCTATAATCATGATGAAACTCACAACCATGAAAAAGGTTGTCGATACCTTGACAAAAGACTGGAAAAGCCCCCTTGCGGATCAAATCCTCGAAAATTGGAACAGTGATCCAAAAAGTCTGATCTACATTCGCTCCAGCGCCAATTTTGTTTTCAGGTTTACTGAAAATGGGCGGCTGCGTTATCTGAGATTCAACAGCACAAATGAAAGAACCGTTGAGGAAACCGAAAATGAAATGGAAATTCTGTGTTTTTTAAAAGACAAAACTCCCAATGTTGTCCAGCCCGTCTTGTCCAAAAACAAACGCTATGTTGAATTGGTAAAGACTGAAACGGATGATTATATCGCCGTTGTTTTCCAAGGCTATGACGGGAAGATGTACGAAGTGGAAGATCTCAACAACGAACAGTTTTTTTCATGGGGGCAAGCACTGGGTAACCTCCACAAAGCGATAGATCAAATACCCGCACAGCTGCTTGCAAAGAGAAAAAATTGGCGGGATCACCTGGAATGGATCAAACGGCAAATTCCCGAAAACGATCAGGCACTTCACAAAGCCGTTGTATCGGTTGAAAAACATGCGGAATCATTGAAGGGAAAAACCGGCTTAATCCACTATGATTTTGAATTGGATAATCTGCATTGGTATCCTGATTCGATAAAAATATTTGACTTTGATGACAGCGCCATTTACTGGTATGGCGCTGATATTGCCTATGCCCTTCGAGAGCTGTTTGATGGCTGCATTGACACCGAAAACCCTCACTTCAAACAATTTATGGCAGGATATGAATCGGAATTTGAAGTGGATGAAATCCTGATTCAGGATTTGCATACATTCATGAAACTTCATAACTTGTATTCCCATCAGAGAATAAGCAGAAGTTTGGACTATACAGTTCATGAGAATAGTCCGGATTGGATTAAAGTATTAACCGAGAAATTGACAAAATACCTTCATTCATTAGAGACGTCTATTTTGAAAAATTAGGAAAATTTTCTTGTGAAAAACAGGGACTGTAGAATAGAGATTTTTTAAATTTGGCGAAAGACCGTACCCAAGGCGTTGAAAAACACACCTTAGAAGCTTTTGAGGAACAAAACCTCACATATGACTAAAAGCGAGTCCCCCACTTTGGGGGGATTCGGTTATTCAGTTATCCAGTAGACCCTATTCAGTTAAATCCCTTTCGGATTTTCGGCAAGGAGATCAGAAAGATCCCAAGTATCAAGCCGATGATAATCAGTGTACAGAGCAAAACTTGTGGCCATTGAGTCGTTTTTGAAAGAATCATGTCGTTGGCTTTGTAAGCCCAATAAAATGGACTCCAGTACAAGGTCCATTGCCATTGATCTGCCAACAGTTCATATCCCACAACTGACAAGACAATGGGAAACATTACCAGTTTCACACCACCGGCTGCTTCCATCACATCTTTGGAGTTCAGACCTTGCAGAAACCCTACGATTAGGCTCAGGAGCATCGCAGTGAAACCCACCAACAAGATCAAGCCCCAGTTGATATCATAATAGCCTGTAATGAGTAATGATAAAATAATACTGACCATGACAACCGTTCCACCCAGCAGACTTTTACCGAATACAAATCCCGTTTGAGAAATAGGAGTTACATTGACGGCGCTGATGGTTTTTTCCACCTTTTCTTCCACGATGGTAATGGCGATGAGCATGCCTGAGAGCATGACGGACAGCAGTATCAGCATGTTCACCAATTTTGCCTTCAATGGGGGAACATTGTAACCGAATGAATAGATTTCGGCTTTGGTGGTCTCTCCTGTTGAATCAATCTCGTACAGGGCATTCAAGGCTAAAATGTATTCTTTAATGACCAGGTTTTCATCGCCTTGAAAAAGTAGTTCATAACGGCGAGAATTGTCTGGAAGGGGGATAATCCCGCCGATGTCATCACGCTTGAGAATGCGTCTTTCCAATTCTTCCATCGTTTGAAAGACCTCCACTTTGGCAAAGCGTTTCATGAAATCGATGTGTTCGGGTTGGTCTGTGTTCAATAGGGCTACTTTTACCCCGGTGTCGTTCAATCCGGGAGCCAGGAGTGTGATCCCAACCGCCAGTAGAATAGGGATGATCATGATATACATGGCCATGGCATCTCTGGATGAAGACAGGATATCCCTTGAAAAGATGGTCAAAATCTTTTTAATCATCATCATCGCCTCCTAAACCGTTAAGGTTTTTGACAGTCGTTTTTGCGTAACCCACAACAGGATTATCCCCGCCAGTAGAAACACCAGTGAATAGATCCACACATAACCGGTATGGCTCACATTCAACAGGATGTCCTTAAAGCCCATCAGAACCGGATAGGTGGGGAAGACTCTCAGGAAAACCGGATCAAATCCCGGAATCAGGTATGAAAATGCCGGTACCATCAAGATAACCATCACCAGATACAGCATACCGAAGGCCTTATCAAAGGCATCGTAAAAGGTTGAGATCAACAAGCCCAGCTGGGAAAAGGCGAAAGTGGTCACCAGCAGGAAAATATACAAAAGAGGATAATTGGCCTTTGCGCCCATCACCGGTATGGTGACGATGCTGGTCGAAATTAGTACTGTGGTCAGGATCACGCCGGTTTTACTCAACAGGTAGGTGCTGATCGAGGATGGTGTGACGGCAAAGGCTTTGATCACCCCTTCGTCTTTATCCAGAAAGATGTAGGCCATGACGATGAAAAAACCCATGAGAGAACCGGCAAATGTGATAAAAATGGGAAGAATATTCTCCCTGCTGTTCAACGTGGCGCCCGATTCCAGTTCTCGGATCTGTTGATGATCCATTTGTGTCTGTAAAAGTGTGCTTTTTTCATCGTGTATCACATAAAGCAGATTTACCAAACGCTCTGTTTCATAGCCTTGCAGATAGTATTCATACGAAATTTGGCCTTTTTCATTCATTTTGACGACTGCACCTAGTTGCCTTTCCTGAAAAGCCAATCGAATCATGTCTTCTTTGTTGTCGGTGACGTAGATGGTTTTCAGCAAATCGCCGGTTTCAGGGTCAATATTTTCAAGGATTTTGACAGTAATCTGTTTTTTATCATTATAAATCAACTGTTCACTTGAACCGGTTTGATCGTTGATCACTTGGAATTCTGATGGATTAAGCATAAACTTCTTTTGTTGGCCCATGCGCAGACTTCCATCAGAAATGCCTCGGTTCGTCATTATGTTGAACATGAAAGGGGTCATATCGTAATACATCAATTGTTTTTCATTTGATTGAGGGTGTTCTTTCACAAAAAAAAGTAAGATGACCACCATAATCACAGCAATGAAAATCTCGATGTAAAAATAAAATCCCCTCCCTGCTATTTTCATTTCTTTTAGATAACTACTCCACCACTTCATTTTAAACAAGCCCCCTTCCCGTGACCTGAATAAAGATCTCCTCCAGGGTTGCCTCCTTTGTATGCATTGTGATTACTTCATGGGTTTTGACAATCTCCCCAATGCGCTTTCTATCAGCTTCATCAACTGTTTTGAGTGTTTCTTTTTTCGCTTCACCTTGGTTGAGATACTCGATTTCAACCAGTTTCTTTCCATATTGGAGTTTCAAATTCTTGGGTGTGTCGATGAGTTTGATCTCGCCATCAATGATGAACGCCACCCGATCACATAATTCTTCAGCGATGTACATGTTGTGGGTGGTGAGAAAAGCAGTTACCCCATTGGAATTCTGCGCTTTGATGATGTCTTTGATACTGGCTGCGATGGCTGGATCCAGCCCGGTAGTGGGTTCATCCAGAAACCACAGTTCCGGGTTGTTGATCATGGAACGGGCAAAGGTGAGCCGATGTTTCATCCCTTTGGAAAAGGTTCCCGCCCTTTCATTTTCTTTTCCCGTCAGTCCCACCATTTTTAACAGTTCATCCGGTTCCCGTGTGGGTACATCAAACAGTTTGGCGTAGAACTGAAGGTTTTCCTTGGCAGTGAGTTTACTGTAGACGTTGGACTGTTCAAAGGAAACTCCAATTTTATTGAATCGACGGTTGTCAAGCTTGTGCAAATCATATCCAGCGACCACCACATTACCCTTCTGCAAAGGCAGTAACCCCGTTAATACCCCTTGAGTTGTTGATTTTCCCGCACCGGATGGACCTAAAAACCCGAAAATCTCTCCCTTTCCCACTTCAAAACTGATATCCTTGACGGCATAGCGATCATCGTTTGTATACGAATGATACAGGTTTTGAACATGAATCATGTTAATCCTCCTTATCTGTTGATGGCGTGTAAAATGCCTTTTTTAATATTGCAAGATACGATTCCATACTCTTGTAAAGTACATCCATATCAACGCTTTCTCCAGTCAGCTTTAATCGTTCAACCGGCGCTTCGCCAATCTTTTCCAAAGTCCACTGAATAATGTGAACGGCCTTTTCTATATCCACATCCTCTTTAAAAAGAGAAAAATCAACATTTTCTTGGTAGGCTTTTTGCATCAGCTCTGAGAGAATCCCTTCATAGCGCTGTTTCAACTGCTCAATCGATCCGTTTTTCAGCAGCGCCAGTGAAAAGTCGTAAAGATACGGATGTTGGTTCATCATTCTGATCTTGACCATGGCGATATCTTTCAGGCGATCAAACAAATCCGGACAAGTCCAGTTCACATCCCGTTGAATCGCATCCGTCAGCTTTTCAATCACATAGGCTTCTAAATGGTCATATAACGCCTGTTTGCTGTTAAAATAGTGAAACAACAACCCTTTGGAAATCCCGGCCTTTTTCACGATGGCGTTTGTGGAGGCCTTCTCAAAACTGTTCTTACTGAACTCTTCCAAGGCACTGTTAATAATCTTGTCTCTTTTTTCCGGATCCATATTTCTCAAAATCTCTTCCATATGCATCACCTCCAACATTGCACCATGTTGACCACTATGGTCAATGATAGCATACCACAAATTGACCGATCCGGTCAAGTCTTTTTTTTTCTTTTTTGATATAATAGTTAATCTAAGATGAAAGGAACGGCGATCGATGACCGCATCAAACGAAAAGATCAAACAAATCAACAATCCCCCTTATATTTCGGTGCTAAGAAATCCCATTCCACCTCCCGAACGAGTAGTGAAAGACGGACGTTGCATTTTTGGAACGTTTAACGGACCATTGCCTAATGTAAACCTTTTAGACTGCAAAAACCCCTGCGGCAATTGGATGCCTGATTTCATGAAAACGATGAGACTAAAAGAATGGTTTGCCTATTTGATTGACTTTTCCCAGGGATTTATTTTAAGTGCCATCTACAATACCGGACTCATGATGTTCAACGTGATATCCTTTTTTGACAAAGAATCACGTCAGATTCAGACGAACATGATCTTTACGCCCAAAAAGAAGAACGTCATGGCGCATTCATTGATTGACAGTCAGATTTTTCTGGATGCCGGAGGTTTTAAACAAGAAATCTCCAATCACCTTCAGGAAGGGAGATGTTCGATCAAAGCCACTTGTCCCGCCTCTAAAAAACACTTTTTCTATCATGCTGATGTGTCATTGGACAGCGTTAGTGATCCTTCTGTGGTCGTCATGCCCCTGGGTCCCAACAAGCCGTTATACATTCACAAGGAGCTGTTTCAGGCTCGTGGAAGCATCACAATCGGCGAAAGGATATTCTACCTGGATGAAACCGCCACCTGTGTGATCGATGACCACAAAGGTTATTATCCCTATCATATGACCTATGACTGGATTTCCGGGATCAGAACCAACGAGGCCCAAACAACCGCTTTCAACATTGTGGACAATCAAGTTCTTAGCCCAGATGATTATAACGAGAATTTTATATGGATAAACGGTCAAATGCATCCCCTCCCGCCAGTTAAGGTCGACAAACAGTCCAAACGCCTTTGGTTGGCCCATGATAAACACGGTGCAGTAGATATTCGGTTTGAAATCGACAATGATTTTATAAAACGCATCAACCTTCCATTTTTCAGAGCTAATTATCGTGCCCCGTTTGGAAGGATAAGCGGGACAATCGTAGATTGCAATGAAAATAAGCACGAACTGTCAGGAACAGTTGGTATCGGAGAGGATTTGGATTATCGTTATTGAATTGGGAATGAGCGTGCAAGGAGAATGAAAATGGAAAAACAGTATCAACTATTAGTAGACAATCAGAAAAAGAACTTCAAAACGGGGGCAACACGCCCGCTTTCTTTCCGCCTTGAAAGTCTTCATAAATTGAAGCAGGCTATTTTGAATCATGAAGACCAAATCAGCAAAGCACTGTATGAAGACCTCGGAAAATCACAAGCGGAAGTGATATCGACGGAGATCGGTTTCTCGCTGAACGAAATCAACCATGTGATTAAAAAACTGCACAGATGGATAAAACGAAAAAAGAATAAAACCAATTTATTCAATTTACCCGGCAAATCCTTTATTATTCACGAGCCATACGGAACGACACTTATCATAGGACCGTGGAACTATCCCTTTCAACTGGTCATGTCACCATTGGTTGGTGCTATCGCTGGCGGCAACACAGCTTTAGTCAAACCTTCCGAGATTTGATCCCATACCGCTCAAGAAGTTGACAATCTTTTGAGTCAAACTTTTGATCCGTCATACATCTGTACCGTCCAAGGTGGAATCAGCGAAACAAATGCTTTGCTGAACATTCGCTTTGATAAAATCTTCTTCACCGGCAGTCAAAAGGTTGGCAGCATTATCATGACAAAAGCAGCTAAACACCTCACACCTGTTATTCTTGAACTTGGCGGAAAAAGTCCAACGATCATCGACAAAACGGCAAAATTGGAGATTGCTGCAAAAAGAATCGTTTTTGGAAAAGGCACAAACTCCGGCCAGACTTGTGTAGCACCGGATTATGTATTAATCCATGAAAGTATTCAAAAGGATTTTTATCATGCTTTTGAAAAAACAGTGAAGGATTTTTACAGCCATAATGTGATAGAAAGCGAATTATATGGAAAGATGATCAACGTGGTGAATTATCAGCGAGTAAAAGACTACATGAAAGACGGTAAAATTGTTTACGGAGGGCAAACCGATGACGAAAAACTGAAAATAGGTTTAACACTCGTTGAAGTGACCGATCTTGAAAAAACGATTATGCAGGAGGAAATCTTCGGCCCGATTCTACCGGTCATTGCCTACAAAGACGAAAAACAACTGATTGATATCCTACACGAAAATCCCGACCCGTTGGCCATGTACATTTTTAGTGAAGACAAGGCTTTTGTCAGCCGGTTGATCCACACCATCCCATTCGGTGGAGGATGTATCAACGACACCATTATGCACCTGACCAACGAAAACCTCCCGTTCGGCGGCCGCGGTACCAGCGGGATGGGCAATTATCACGGCATACACAGTTTCAACGCTTTCACTCACCAAAAGGCCATTCTACAAGCCCCCACCTGGTTTGACCTGAAATTAAAATACCCGCCATTTATGAAAAAAAGCATAAAATTAATGAAATGGCTTATGTACGGAAAGCTGGACTAATAAGGGCCTGCTGAAGAAACCAGAGCTTCTATCAATAAAATCATTCAGAGACATCTTTAAGATAGGGTGACAAAAAACAGGCCATTCAATGGTTTTCCAGTAAAACCAATGAGCAGCCTGTTTTTTCGCTTCTGCTATGTGTATAAAAGTTGTCGTTACTCTATATTTTGTCCGAATATTTGCATGG
>ERZ795057.3360-NODE-3360-length-11005-cov-4.846119_pt1 | contig 11005 bp, 7 predicted proteins | sample MGYA00375141_ERZ795057 | MGnify/ENA primary metagenome ERZ795057 (study PRJEB30186, sample SAMN05720163) | activated sludge metagenome | isolation source: Anaerobic digester | place: Hong Kong | collected 2015-01-26 ... | reverse complement strand
AAACGACTTTCTCCCACGCATCCGGCTGGGAATCAGACAGCCACGCGAACACGTCCTCCGGGAACAACGCCAGATCCTTGTCGTACCCGGCGTCCGTCTCCGAGTACAACCAGCCATGCGCCGCCAGATGTGCGCACAACTCGTCCTCGAACGACTTCTCCTTATGCAGACTCACGCCGCCCCCTCACTCTTGCCGTACGTCTCTACGTTGAGCCGACCAGTCACTGCATCCGAGATCAACGCGGCACGTCGCTCGCGCATCAGCGAGATCGACTCGGCCGCCTTCGCGGCGACAGAGTCCAGCGCTTCCAGCGCTGCCCGGAGGTACTTCGCGATCTCGTCGATCTCGCCATTGGGGGGAAGTGCGATCTTGATCCCGCCCACCGTGTCTGTGTTGAGGTTCAGTTGCGTCCCGAGTTTGCCCAGCCCTCGGTAGCACTCGCCTGCCTCGAAGATCCGAAAGAGGAACTCGGGGTTGAAAGGCAGCAGTGGGAAGTAGACGAAACCGTCATGGATACACGCCTTGATCTTGGTGATGCAGGGCTTCCCGACAGTCCCTGCGATGCTGACAAAGAGATCGCCAGGGGCCATCTTGACGCTGAGGGAGCTTCCCAGCTCGGACAGGCGCTGTGTTGTCTGAGTCAACTCACCGCCGGACGCCGTGACGTCTGCAATGCGCACCCAAGCCCACTCGCCGTCATCATCGAAGTAGACCGGATCGTCAATCGGTCGTGGAGAGGCGCCGCGCTGGACCGGGGTAAGACGTTTGATGGCCAAGACCTGCCAGTGCGCTGGCACCTCGCCCAGCCATTCGACGCCGGAGTCCTTCATCGGCGCGTCGGGGTTGAGGCCCTTGGTAACCGCGTGCGAGATGACGGCTGACCGTCGCTCACCCAACAGGCGGATGAGCTCCTCCTGCTTGGCGATGACTGCGTCGATCTCGGCGGTCTCCCGATCCAAGAACGCCGAGATAGCCCGTTGCCGGTCAAAGGTCGGAACCCATACCGGGAGCCGCATTACTTCGGAAGCCGTGGTTGCCGGGTAACTCACACCCGTGCTGATTGCCTCGACGGAGGTGATGAACCTGTCGGCTTGCAGCTGGTACGTCAAGAAGGGTGGGTGGATCGCGGCCCCATCGGGATGCACGACAGCGAACCCGGTCGAGAACACCAAGTCGTCCTCGGAGTCAGAAACCCCTGCAATGGCCCTCAGATAGGTCCGGACAGTGGAGACGAGCGTGTCGCCCGCGAGAGCCTGCCTGCGGGCTCGCGACGGCGCCGTGCCGAACGTGATGGTCTCGTCCGGGATCGCCACTGCGCCTTGCGTGACGCATGAGATGTCGACGTAGCGGAAGGTGAAGTCCTCCGGGGTGTCCTCGCCCAAGGTGTTGAGGTTCACCTTGGCGACATACTTGAGCGGGATCTCGGTGGCCGGGGTCATCCGTGCTCAACCTTCGCGAACAGAGCTTGGATGTCGGCGATGACGCGTTCGACGTCGGCGTCGATCTCGGCGAGCGGGCGGGGTGGGACGTACTTGTAGAAGTGGCGGGTGAACGGGATCTCGTACCCGGTCTTGGTCTTCGTCTCGTCGATCCAGGCGTCCGGGACGTGTGGGGTGACTTCGCGGGCGAAGTACTCGTGGATGTCTTCCTTGAGCGGGACGTTCTCGGTGTCCCGGAGTTGAGGGTCTGGTTCGGGGTTGCCCTTGCCGTCGACGCAAATCTCAGCGTTCTGGTCCCGCTCCGAGAGGCCGGCCAGGACGGCTTTGCGCTGGGGTGCGGAGAGGCGGACGCCGGTGTTGCCGAGTTCCTTCCCGAGGGCCTTGTTGAAGGCGTCCCGGTCCTTCCACAGAGTCGCAGCGTCCATCGACTCCAAGACGCTGCGGAGGTCTTCGCGTCCGGCGTCGGTCATGGTCTTCTCGATGACCTTCTCCGCGAACACCCGCTCGATTCGTTCCGGGCTGGTCTGGAAGTTCAGGCGGAGGGGGCGTTCGACGGTGATGGTGCGGTACCCGAAGTCGTCGTTGTCGAAGATCTTCGACAGGTCGCTGTCAGCCGCGTCGGTGTGGTCGGCGTACGCGGCCAGGATCGTGTCAATGTCCCTCCGGTCGAGGCGCTTCCGTTTGGACCCGAGGGACTTCCGCATCTTGTGCCACAACCCGGACCCGTCGATGAGCTGGACGGTGCCTTGCCGTTCGGCAGGTTTGTCGTTGTCGAGGATCCACACGTACGTGGCGATCCCGGTGTTATAGAACATGTCGGTCGGGAGGGCGACGATGGTGTCGAGCAGGTCGTTCTCGATGATCCACTGGCGGATGTTCGACTCCCCGGACCCGGCCTTCCCCGTGAAGAGGGGGGAGCCGTTGAGGACGATTCCGGCCCTGCCGCCGCCCTGCTTCTTCGGGCGCATCTTGCTGATGAGGTGGAGCAGGAAGAGCATCTGCCCGTCGGAGACGGACGGCAGGCCGGGACCGAAGCGGCCATCGAACCCCTCCTTCGCCTCGTCCACCACAACCCGTTGGGCTGGTTTCCAGTCGACCCCGTACGGCGGGTTCGACAGGCAGTAGTTGAACGTCCTCCCAGCATGTCCGTCCTTCGTGAGGGTGTTCCCGAGGATGATCGCGTCGACCGGTTGACCCTTAATGACCATGTCCGCTTTGCAGATCGCGTACGACGACGGGTTGATCTCCTGCCCGAACAGGGACAGTTTCGCGGTCGGGTTCATCGCCCGCAGGTGCTCGTCCGCGACGGACAGCATCCCGCCGGTCCCCGCGGTCGGGTCGTACACGGTCCGGATCGCGTTCGAGTCGGCGAGCCCGCCTGCGTGCTCGTCCGGCTGGAAGAGCAGGTCGACCATCAGCTCGATGACTTCCCGTGGGGTGAAGTGCTCACCAGCGGTCTCGTTCGAGGACTCCGCGAACTTCAGGATGAGGTGCTCGAAGATCGTGCCCATCTCCGCGTTCGACACGACCTTCGGGGCGAAGGCCTGGCGGGCGAACTCACGGGTGACAAGGAGGAGGAGGTCGTTCTTGTCGAGGCGTTCGACCTGCGCGGCGAAGTCGAACTCGTCAAAGATGTCCCGCACGTTCTGCGAGAACCCGTTCACGTAGTCGAGCAGGTTCGCTCGCACATGGTCCGGGTCCCCGAGCTTCTCCAACGTGTACTTGCTCGTGTTGTAGAACGACTGCTTCGACACTCTGGGCAGGACCGCGGTCAGGGGCAGGCCGGAGTCCTTGTGTTTCTCGTACTCCGCCAGCACAGCGTCCTTCGTGTCGGACAGGACGCAGTCCATGCGGCGCAGGACCGTGAACGGGAGGATCACCTGGCCGTACTCCTTCGGCCGGTACGGGCCTCGGAGGAGGTCAGCGATCTTCCAGATCAGCTCGGCATGGTTCCGTCCGCTCACGTCATCCTCATCTTCGAACTTTCAGCACAGGTCCTCGTGAGGTTATCGGCCGGGGCTGATGTGCGCTGCCCGTCCTTCGTCTACGCCCTGACGGGAGGTGCAGCCAACTCGCGCGCGTGTGGCAGGAATGGGCTGCAAGTATCTGATTTGGATACTGCTGTCAACGGCGACTGAAAACTGACCCCGTGGCGGCCTTGGGTTCCACGACTCGACGCAACACCCCGACTTGGATGAAGGGGTGGAGATGGGACGACCTGGACGCAAGCGACGCCTTGCCCTGGAGGACGAGTACTGGAAGCTGATCGGTGACGGGGTCGGCACCGTCGAGGCGTGTCGACGGCTCGGGATCGGCCGGACCACTGGCTACTACTGGCGGGCGCACCGTGGCGGGCTGCTGCGGACGACGCTGCCGGAGGACACCCGCTCCGGGCGGTACCTGTCCCTGCTGGAACGCGAGCGGATCGGCGTCCTGCGCGCGGAGGAGTTGGGGGTGCGGGCGATCGCGGCGAGGTTGAACCGGGCGCCGTCGACGATCTCGCGGGAGTTGCGCCGGAACGTGCTCGAGAGTGACCGGGGCCGCTACGACCCCGGGCTGGCGCACGCCCGGGCCCGGGAGCAGGCCCGCCGGCACCGCCGTCCGATCCTGGCCCTCGACCCCGAGCTGCGGGCGGTGGTCCAGGCCAGGCTGGAGGAGCAGTGGAGCCCGGAACAAATCAGTGCTTGGCTGCGCCAGGCCCACCCCGACAAGCCGGGGTGGCACCTGTGTCACGAGACGATCTACCAGGGCCTGTTCTTCGGTGGCGTGGACGGGCTCTCCCGCGAGTTGACCAAGAACCTGCGCACCGGACGATCCCTGCGGCGGCGTCGGCGACGCCGTGAACACGGCCCAAGGTTCAAGGCCCCATCGAAGACCATCGACCTGCGCCCGGCCGTGGTCGAGGAACGCTCTCGGATCGGGGACTTCGAGGGCGACCTGATCATCGGCCGCGGCGGCGCCTCCAGCATCGGCACCCTCGTGGACCGCACCAGCCGGTACATCCGCCTGATCCGGCTCCCGGCGACCCGCTCCGGGGAGGACTTCGCCGCCGCCTTGCTCGCCGGCCTCGCCGACCTCCCCGCCGAGCGGCTGCTCACCCTCACCTGGGATCAGGGCAACGAGATGGCTCGCCACGATCTGGTCGCCCACCTCTTCCCCGAAGGCGTCTTCTTCGCCTACGCCGGCTGTCCCTGGCAGCGGGGCACCAACGAGAACAGCAACGGCCTGGCCCGCCAGTACCTGCCCCGCAACAGCGACCTCAGCGTCCACACCGACGAGGACCTGCGCCGCATCGAGACCCTGCTCAACACCCGGCCCCGCAAGACCCTCGGCTGGAGAACCCCGGCGGAGGTCTTCACCACCGGCCTACGATGACGATCACTCGGTGTTGCGACGACCACCCGAATCCGCCGAACCCGCGACGGCCTCACGAAGGTCCTGAAACGCGAACCGGACCCGCCCCAACCCTCAAACGAGAGTCAAAACGAGCCCGGTCGGCATTTCATCAACTGCTGGCGTCAGAAACATCAACAGCCCATGGCGGTCCTTACTAGACAAGGCTGGAACCAGGACCTGTGGGCGCGGGTGGCGGTGGTCTTGGCCGAAGTGCGTAGACGGTCGCCATAGCTCGGGCATGAAGTGTCCGTTCCCTCGACCGGCCGGCAGACCGTTCGGACCCTGGTTGATCTGCCGTCTGACCTGTGTTGATGTTGGATTTGCGTCGCGGACACACCCGTCTGTCGAGAGGGTGTTCTTGGTGTCGATCCGCGCCGAGGTGCAGCACGTTGCCGAGCTGATCCCCTACCTGGCACGTGCCGTGGGTCTCCCGAGCGATGTCTCAGCCCGAGACTTCATCAGCGGCTTCACGGGGTGAGAGTGACAAGGACATCATGACTGACCGGTCGCTGTACCGTTCGGACCTCATCCCACAACCCAGCTGACCTGTGTTGATGTCGAATCTAGGGTGACGAAACGTGCGTCTTTGAGGGCGACGTAGTTCGCCTCAACGAATTGGGCGCGGGGGCAGGACTCAGCGACCCTGCGACCTTGTCGAGTTCTCGCGGATCGTCCAGATCACGCCATCGACGAGTGACAGGTAGTCACGAGCCTTGACCTCATCGATGTCGCCTGCCTGCCCGTGGGCCGTCAGGTTCCGCAGCACAGCGACGCCTTGAATCGACTCCAGGGTTGAGGGAGAGATGACGCCGGATTGCACTGCCCGTGCCGCTAGTCCAATGCCGTTGAGGCGTTCGATCCCTTCAACATGGCGTGCGATGAGCACCTCGCGCAGAACGTCCTCCACGATGGCGTAACTGTCAAGGATGACCGCTGCCGGGTTCGCCGCAGCTTTCACACTTAGGTACTCCAGCCGGCGGTTGATCAGCGGCGAGGCTGTGTATCTGGGGTCGGCCGCCGTCCTCGACGACGATGGCTGCTCCACCTCGGCCAACGACGTTTCGAGGTCGATACGAGTCCGCTCCCATTCGGCCTCGATCGGCCCTGCCTTCAGGCGAGAAAGCGGTGTCTTGAGCATCTCGCGCACCTCTCGACGGAATAGGAAAGCGATGCCACCCACCGTCACTGGCCATGCGATGGCGGTGACGAGTTCGACGATGGTCTGGAACACCCTCATGCTCTGAACTTACGAGATGGAGGCGTGGTCTCGTTCTTGGGCTGAGCCGCGACCTTGCGCTGATTGCCGATCAGCTTCGCTACCTTCCGGGCAATGGCAGGCTGTCTAGATGACAGCCGCGTCATCATGTCACCGGGTTTGGGTGGGCCTGCAAGGGTCAGGAGTTCCTGGCCGGTGATCGGGTTGACGAGCAAACCATCGACGTGGGCGAGCACGGCGCGTTCGAGCCGAACCAGCGGAACCTGCAGGAGTGGGTCGTCGTACCCCCACTTTGGAGCCCTAAGGTTGCGGCCCGCCTCTCGCACCTGATGAAGGCCCAATAGACGGGGTGATCCCACGGCGGCGAACGCGTCCTCTCCACCGCACAGGTCGATTAGCACCACGATCCGGGCGACGTCATCGAGTGCGTACCTCCGCCAGCCCGTGGACCCGGAGCCAGCTCTGCGCTCAACAGCGTGAGCGGGGTTGATGTCGACCACCACCCGCTCGAGCGCATGAAGTCGGTCGTATCGGATCAGCCCGTCGAGTCCCAACATAGAGGCCACCTCGGCCACCCGGTAGCTCCCGCGTCTCAGCGGGACCTCCGTACCGGGGCGCAGAGTCACCAGGCGGGTCTTACCCTCCCGGGCCTGGCGCTCCTGGATTGCAGACACTGACGACACCCCGCACAAAATACATGCTTCAGCTCAAGCGAAAGAGTAGAAATAGACATGGCTCAATGCCGGGACGAGGTGGTCGCGTTGCGCAGTGGTCATCGCCCTGTTCAGGAATCTGGCCTGGGTGGCCTCCCGGACGCCCGCTCCCGATTGCGGATCGCCCCGGAGCCTCGGCTATCGTGGACAGATGGCGCGCACGTCAGTGGTGCGCCTTACGCGTCCCTGCGTCCCGAGCGTGGTATGAGCCGCCCGGTTCCACTGACCCGACCGCGAGAGTTCGGCGCGTGGTGTCTGCGCTGCCCGCCGTGCGTCCATGGACGCCCTGGTACTTCCGTGGCAACGGTTTGTCCGACTGGAAGTGCTCGCGGAAAGGTTGACACGGTGGCGTCGATAGTTGAAAATGTAAGCACATATGGGGGAGTTTCAACCAGCCAGTCCAAGCGCACCGCCCGACGTCGAGGGGATGAGCGACGAGGAGTTGGCGACGTCCGTCAGAAGGGCGACGGCCGCAATTGCAGCGTTACAAAGGGAAGTTGGGCGGAGGCGGCACGCAGTGACTGGTGAAGACGCAGCCAAGGGCACGATGACCATAGACTTCGATGATGTCGGCTTCTCAGTGGAGGACGAGCAGGACTACCAAGGCTCAGACTTCAAACTCGTTACCGTGCCTGCGCCCCTACCGCTACGAAGCTCGTACTCCGCCGACGAACGCGAATCCGCATAGCCTGGAGTGCTGCTTTGATCGACTCCCCTGGGAACTGGGATACGTTCTTCGAGAGACCGGCAATATCCTTCCAGACGCAGCCGAACATCCGGCGCCTATTTGAAGGATTGGTGACCGACAAAAAGATTCTGCTCGTGCTCGGAGCGGGCGTTTCGATGGATGCTCAGTTGCCGGGCTGGATGACTCTTGTTAATCGCTTGATCGAATTCAACCCGACGGCGCGGAGGCGTTGGGCTGAATTCGTCAAAGATGATACAAGTGAGCCGTCGAGAAAAGCGGAGTATATCGCGAGCATAGTCGAATCCGGCGAAGATGCTCCCACAAGATCCCTAGATGAGCTCATCCGCGATGCTCTTTACAAGCGCTCCAAGCATCCTCAACCCGGGCAACTCGCCGATTCGATCGCCCGTCTAGTTGCAATTCTGGGGGATCGGGTTACAGTGCTTACGACTAACTATGACGTCCTAGCCGAAGAAGCACTGCGAACCTATTGTCCTGATGTGACGATATCCTCCGTCGATTATAAATCGTGGGTAGCGGATTCTCCGGATTTATCCGTGATTCATTTGCACGGAATCCTGAAACCGCGAGAAGACCCCATCGGTGACGTCATCTTGACTCAGTCCTCATTCCTGAGGCATCAGTCCAGCATCCAGAGCTTCATCGAGGATGGGCTCGTGGAATGCGATATCGCCCTTTTTGTTGGAATGAGCGTGACAGACCCCAACATAATTGGCCCCCTCTGGCGCCTGAAAGCTCGGACCGGCATCAAGCCAGACGTCTATAACGTTGCCATAGTGGGTATGCCAACGCTGCAGGCTCACCAGTCCCCAGCGTCACGGAGCCTATCTGCGGCGCGATCGTATGCTTATCGATGCGCAGAGTTTCTAGAATCATCGTTCGCTGTTCACAACGTCTACGCTAAGACCTTTGCGCAAGTGTCTCAGATTCTGTACGATGCGGCCCTATTTGCCACGGACCCAGGCCGGTACCTTTCCGACGATGAGAACGTGAGTACGCGTTATGGGGTCAGGTTGAGCCGATGTCTTGACTCTGCTTACGCGTCGCTTGGATGCGAACCAGACTCAGACTTCCCAGTTGGGAAGTCTGGGATCGATGTTTCGAACGCCTTGTATACCGAGCTTTCGTACCAGTCTGCGGATTTCTCGCGGATGACCGACCAGTACAAGATCGATCCCCGTGTGCCGCTGGCAGAATTCGGTGGAATTGCTCAGTTTCTACAAAGGTGTGCCAGCGGCCTTCGGCGAAGCCATAATGAAGAACTGCGCGGCATCTATGAAGCCCACGGGCAAGAGTTCGCAAGAGAACAATTCTCGCTATTTGCTTGGCTCCGTTCCCGAAATTCTGCTGAATACGACTTTGGTCTTCGGCTTGTAGGCACGTCGGCATATACGCATCGACAGCCGTGGTCGATGAACCGGAGTGTCGAAGTTGTACCTGGCACAGGCTACCCGGCCGTTGAATGCATACTTACTGGTAAGCCCTTTATTACGCGAGGGTACGACCCACGACCTAACGCCCTATGGGGGACGATCGCAGTCACCCCCTTCACAGTAACATCACCCACTAGCCACCCTATGTTGAAAGGTGTCGATATGGATGTTCTTCAAGTCGGTGCCGTTTCACTGAATTCCACGTTTCACTTGGTCGCAAAAAATGCACAGGATGCGCCTCAAGTGGATGCTACAGGGCTTGGCAAACCCGTATCGATTCTTTCGTATTTGAGCCTTGGGCAGCAGGCGGAGTTGTTTACTCGGCTTTCGGCCGTGGGGGAGCGAATTTGTTCGCCGACTCAGGCCTTTACCCACTCACGCTGAAGGGGTAAAATGGAGGCATGTCCTCTTTTTCCCTCCTCTACCTCCGCGTCAGTACGGCCCGTCAGGCCCACCGCGGAGGAGAAGCTGAAGGGTATTCACTTCCGGCACAGCGTGAGGCGTGTCGTCGTAAAGCAGTAGAGCTTGGTGCCGAGGTCATCGGGGAATATGTTGATGCGGGAGCCTCTGCTCGCTCGGCAGATCGAGAAGGACTGCCATCGCTGCTCAGGCGGTTGGCTGACAAAAGCCAGCCGCCTGTTTCGTTTGTGATCGTGCATAAACTCGATCGTCTGGCTCGTGATCGTGCTGATGATGTCTCCGTGCTGATCGCTATTCGCCAGGCCGGTGCACAACTCGTGTCGGTATCGGAGCAGATTGATGAAACACCAGCGGGCATGTTGCTACACGGCATCATGGCGAGTATTGCCGAGTTCTATAGCCACAACCTCAGTGCCGAAGCCAAGAAGGGCATCGCCGAGAAGGCCCGACGTGGCGGCACCATCGGCTACGCGCCAACGGGCTACCTGAACACCACGACCCGCGTGGTTGGTGACGATGGGGTGAGCCGTGAGGTCAAGACCGTGGTGCCTGACCCAACCCGAGCACCACACATCGCCTGGGCTTTCACTACCTACGCACAGGGCGAGTTGTCACTCAGCGATCTGACCATTGCGCTGGCCGCCCGAGGCCTGACCACCCGGGATAGCCGCGCCGTCGGCAAAGCACTCTCCCGCGCCTCGGTCCACCGCATGCTGAGCAATCCCTACTACGTCGGCAAGGTAGTGCACCGCGAGGCGGTGTACGACGGCCGCCATGAGCCGCTCGTCGACGCTGAGACCTTCGCCCGAGTCCAGGACATGCTCGCGGGCCGCAAGATCGCGGGAGACCGCTCCTGGCGACGGCAGCACTATCTCAAAGGCACCGTGTCGTGTATTCGCTGTGGCTCACGGCTGGGCTACAGCCACAACCGCGGCACGGGTGGTGTGTATGAATGCTTCTTCTGCCTCGGCAGGGCCAAGAAGCGCACCGACTGCGACCTGCCGTACCTACCGGCCGAGCAGGTCGAAGCCATCGTTCTGCGACTCTGGCAGCAGCAAACCCTCAGCCCAGAAGCGCTGAGTGAGGCCAAGACGGCACTCGACGCCGAAATAGCTGCCCTGAAGACCAGTCAGACCCGCGACCTGGCTGCTGCCCGACGTGAAGTCTCCCGCCTCACCGGCACCAAGCAGCGGCTCCTCGATGCCTATCTGGCCGAAGCAGTGAGCCTGGAAGACTTCCAGCACAAGCAGGCGGACATCACCGCCCAGCTCACCTCAGCGCAACAGCGGCTCGATGACCTTGGCGCTGACACCGACAGGCTTGAAGCCAGACTCGACATTGTCCTGAGCCTCCTCGCCCGAGCAGGCGAGTTCTACGCTGCCTGCCCCGATGACGCCAAGCAACTGCTCAACCGGGCAGTCTTCGACTCCATCCAGATCGGCCCAGACGAAAGCAACGGCATCCACAGCGAGGTCGTGGTGGAGGTACGAGGGCTGGCGGGAACCGGCCACCAGCGCCCCCACACGCCCTCGCAGGACATACGGACCCGCCAACCCCTCACCAACCATGCGAAGAACCCCCGCCCGGCCCTGGTGGGCCCTGACGGGGGTTCTAACGTGAACAACATGGCGGTGGCGGTGGGATTTGAACCCACGGTGGAGTCACCCCCACACACGCT
>ERZ795057.3356-NODE-3356-length-11014-cov-3.611643_pt1 | contig 11014 bp, 5 predicted proteins | sample MGYA00375141_ERZ795057 | MGnify/ENA primary metagenome ERZ795057 (study PRJEB30186, sample SAMN05720163) | activated sludge metagenome | isolation source: Anaerobic digester | place: Hong Kong | collected 2015-01-26 ... | reverse complement strand
GGACTGACCCAGGCCAGCGATGTCAGCGAGGTCATTCAGCAGGTCGCCAGCGATTTCTTTGGACAAGATGATTGCGACATTGAGGATTGCATCCAATTAGCGCAACTCGCCGCTTCATTGGGAGCAGCGGTTTCCGAGTCATTTCAGTTCGTCACCCGGAACGGCTATCGAACACCGATTAAAGATTGTATTGTCGTGGACATTCACAATGACCTCGACGTGTTCGTTGATGAAGACTGGTACGAAAACCACGTGCTTCACGATGACTACAGTGTGCTGCTGTCGTGCACGGAGGATGAATGGCGTCAATGGATAGCATCGGGGCGGAGTGGGCTCTGCACTTTCGTGCAACTGGCGCAAGTACGAAATCGCATCTGGGGCCGCCACAAGCTTATGGAGACACTCAAGGCAAGAGGTTTCGACCGTGAGCCATACTACCCCTACGTGACGAATGAGTTCATAGTCGAGGATTGGGATTTTGACGATGAGCATTGGCGGCAGTGGCGAGGCTTGGCCGCTGACGACCAGACATTCTGGGGGCGACTGCTGACTCGCATTCTGGAGCAACCAGCGGCGTTCTGGAACAAGGCGGCGAGCGCTAAGATCGTCCAGGTGGCCACCACTGGCAGCACCCGCGCAATCACGTCGGAACCGTTGCTACCGTCGTGGGTCGTGAAGTTCCGCGACTTGCCCTGCCTCCAGGACACGCGAGGGAACTTCCGCCAGCCGGCAGAGCTGTTGCGGCGAACGCCGGATACTGAATCGCTGCTGGACGTTGAGCCCTTCGTTCGAGCCGAGTTCGACATCGAAGCCACGCGTCCGTTGTTGATCATGCTCGGCGTCCGGGACACGCCGACCGGACCTGATCGCTTGTTGGATCGACTCCGTGCACTGGCCACGGTGGATAATCCTCCGGTCTACGAGGTCGAGAAGTGGTACCACCGCCTCGACCAGTTGGTTAACAAGTGCTCGACCGACGAGTTCGAGGAGGTCAAGGATGCCTTTGCAGACGAAAAGATCATCCTCACCGAAGGCAACGGTTGGGGCACTGCCGCCGAAGTGTTCCTCGCGGCGGATGAGGAAGACGTGCCTGGTGCCGCCCTGGTTCATCCCTCAGTACGGCACCTCACGCTTTGGCACAAGGTCGGCGTCGCGGATCGTCCCACGGCCGACTTATCCATCGAGTGGCTCGCCGGCCTTGAGTCCGGCCAGAGCCTCACGGCCGACGAAGTACGGCGAGTGCGTTCGTTGCTGCCTCGCTACCCCGAGCGTATCTGGAGAGAGTGCGGCCATTGGCTGAACATCGAAGGAGAGTGGACACCCACCGGAGATCTCGTCTACTCGCTGACGATGCAGTCGCTCGTGGCCTGGAAGCACCTTTTCAAGCCGATCAAGCAGAAGACCGCCGACCTCCAAAAGCTCTCGGCTGACGTGTGGGAACAGCACCCATTCGCCGCGCTGCGGCCATTGGCCCAGAGCTTAGAAGACCGGTTCGAAGATCAACTCTACGGCCTGCCCGACCCGCAGAAGATGCCCTGGCTGAACGCATTGGGCGCTGGCCTGCGCCGCATCGCCCTTGACGACCAGGACGAAACCCGACGGGTCCGCGAGCTGGCCAACCGTCTGACCGGGACCGGCTGGCAGGTTGCCTCAGGGCTTCAGACCGTCCCGTACATCGACGGCACGCCCGCCGGTACGCCTCGCCGAATTGACGTGCTCTGGAAAGACTCCCTGCTCTACGTCGAGGACCGCTCCGCCGCGAAGATGGCCAAGGCGGTCGCCCAGGAACTCGGCCGCGTCTTCAATAAGCCGGAGATCACCGACGCCATCAAGCTCTGCTACGACCGTCCGTCGGAGTTCGTGTTGGAGTACCTCGAGGAGAACTTCAAGCTCCTGCCAAGAGAGCAAGTCGGCCCGATCCGCGACACGAGCAAGCAGGCCGACGAAACTGGGGAGCAGGGCGAACTCACCAATGACGAAGAAGCCACATCAGCCGACCAGACAGACGCCGATGCAACCCGGCAGACGGAGGGCGACGACCATGACACAGAGTTCGCCGACGAACCGGACGTCGATGAGACATTCGAGGACGGTGACCTCGACGAAGACCAGGACGATGACAAATTCGACGAAGAAGACGAACCCGAGCCCGCACGCCGCAAGCAGTTCAAGCCAGCCACCCCGAGCCTGATGGAACGTTTCGCCAAGGCCAACGGCTACGCCAAGGACGGCTCGGACCGCTTCTACCACACCGACGGCAGTTGGATCGAAAAGGTCTCCGGAGGCCACAGCTTCCCATGGGAGCGTCGCTCAGCCGGCGGCAAGCTGCTTCAGTGCTACTGGGACAAAGAGCACTGCATTCAGCGTGATTCGCTCCAGCTCGACGCGGATGTCTGGAAGCTCTGCGATCAGCACCCCGACAAGTACACGCTTCTGCTGGTCGACGCCGACGATACCCCGCTGGAGATCACCGGCCGCCGCCTCCGCGAGATGTGCGACGGTGGCGAACTGACGCTGTACCCGGCGAAGTACCGGCTGGTGTATGAGCATGACCGAGCGAAGGAGAATCCCGATGAATGACCTTAACGCTTGGTTCGCAGTTCGACCAAGGTGGATGCAGGAAGCCGCCAGCCTTCTCCTTATGAAAGGTCGTCTGGCAGAGGAGGACATTGTTGCCCTCCTCGACAGGTGCCTGCAGGAGGTTGATTCAGGAGACCCGGCAAATACAGCTTCCTTCCCCGCAGACGCTTTCCTTGCCCAAAGTGCGTCCGCATTGCGCTTGTGCACTATCGGCAACGTAAATTGCATCAACGCGCTCGCGCCTCGGAGCCCCCTGGACTTTGGACTGGACAACATGGCCGTCGTCTACGGCGGCAACGGCTCCGGTAAGTCAGGCTATGTCCGCATCCTGAAGCACGTCTGTGGTGCGCGCAATCCTGGCGCGCTCCATCCGAACGTTTTTGCGGACGACAGGGCTACGCAGTCGGCAGAGGTCAAGTACAGCATCGATAATCAGGAACGCCAGGTGTCCTGGAGCACCGACGACGGGGTTCATGCTGACCTTCGTCCCGTGGATATCTTCGACGCCGATTGTGGCCGCATGTATTTAGAGAGCGAAAGCGAGGTCACCTATGAACCACCGGCACTGCTGTTCTTCTCCGATCTGATCGCTGTTTGCGAACTGGTTGCGCGGCGTATTGACGGCAAGTTGGGAAGGTGCATATCGAAAAAGCCTCAGATGCCTTCGGAATACGCCGACACAGAGGCTGGCAAATGGTATGCGTCCCTGAGCGCGACAACTCCACCTGATAAGATTGCCACACATACGAAATGGGAATCCGAAAGTGACACATGCGTCGCTGGCTTGGAGAAGCGATTGGCCGAAAAGGCCCCTGCCGACAGGGCCAAGGAATTGCTCGCCAAGAAAGGCCACGCGGAGTGTCTAATCCAGGGCATCGAAGACCTTCTTCCGAAACTCACCGATGAGAACTGCCGCCGCATTCTGAAGCTCAAGAAGGACAAGCTCATCAAGCGTGAGGCCGCACAAGCCGCAGCCACCAAAGTATTTTCCGGCGCTCCTTTGGAGGGCATCGGAACGGATGCATGGAAATTGCTGTGGGAGTACGCTCGGCGATACTCTGAAGACCACGCCTACCGTGGCCAGGCATTCCCATATCTTGACCCCGAGGCCAGATGCGTTCTCTGCCATCAACCTTTGTCAGATGATGCGCGACAGCGCCTCACCTCCTTCGAGGAGTTCATCAAGGGACAAGCGGAGAAGGATGCAAAAGACGCGGAAAAGGCCCTTGAAGATGCGATGACCACTATCGGGGACATCTCGACCGACCAAGCGATCAAGACGCAATGCGACGCAGGAGGATTGACCTACCAGGGGGACATGCCTCCGATAGTCAAATCCGCAGATGCGCTTCGGCAGCGGAAGGAAAAGCTGTTGGAGGTCGACACCGTCGATGAGTTGCCTCAGGTCCCTGATTGTGCAGCCTGGCTGCAAGAGACAAAGAAACTGGCTTCTGGATACGCCGCGGAGGCGACAGCATGTCAGGAAGACGCGGCGTCGGATACCCGACCTCAGCTTCAAATTCAACTGTGCGAACTGAAGGCAAGGAAATGGGTTTCCGAACAAAGCGACGCCATCAGGGAGGAGATCGAGAGACTGAAGTCAGTTGACCGCCTGGAGAAGGCAAAACGCCTGACGGATACACGCGGGCTTTCCCGCAAGAAAGGCGAGATCGCGGAGGCGTTGATCACGGATGCCTTCGTGAAACGCTTCCGTGAGGAACTGGCAGCCCTCGGGGCTTCACGGGTCAAGGTGGAACTGGTCAAGAAGCGGGTGGAACATGGCCGGGTTCTTCACGAACTGCGGTTGACGAAGGCCCGATCCGGCGCACCGCGTGATGTGCTGAGCGAAGGCGAGCATCGGGTTGTGTCCCTGGCAGCCTTCCTTGCGGACGTGACGGGAAAGCTGCAACCCGCACCATTCGTGTTTGACGATCCCATCTCTTCATTGGACCAGGATTACGAGGAGGCCGTGGTGCAACGGCTGGTGCGCCTAGCTTCGGATCGACAGGTGATCGTATTCACGCATCGCGTGTCTTTGCTGGTCCTGCTTCAGGAGTACGGCAAGCGCGAAGGCCGCGAGCCCAAGGTTACCTGCGTCAGATGCGAGCCCTGGGGCACTGGTGAACCGGGCGACACACCGCTGTTTGCAAAGAAACCGGACAAGGCGCTCAACGCTCTTCTGAACGAGAACTTGGCAAAGGCCCGAAAGGCACATGACGAAGAGGGGCAGACCGCTTATGCGCCACTTGCAAAGTCCATTTGCAGCGATTTTCGGATTCTGCTCGAACGCATGATCGAATGCGAACTGTTGGCGGATGTCGTTCAGCGCTTCCGGCGCGCAGTGAATACCCAGGGCAAGCTGGACAAGCTGGCGCGCATTACGGCAGCGGACTGCAAGTTATTCGATGACATGATGACCAAATATTCCCGCTATGAACACTCGCAGCCGAATGAAGCTCCGGTTGCCCCTCCCACGCCCGATGAACTGAAAGCGGACTTGGAGGCATTACGGGATTGGCGAACCGCATTTGTGGGGAGGACGACCTGATGACCACACCGCTCTTCGACAGCCTTGAAATACGCCAGTTCCGGGCGTTCGACTACATCAAGATTGATCAACTCGGCCACATCAATCTGTTCCTGGGCAAGAACAACGTAGGCAAGTCCACGCTGCTCGAAGCATTGTGTCTGCATGCCAACCTCGGTTCGCCTCAGACCATCCAGTGGATTCTGGACGGCCGGGACGAGCCCGGCGAGGTTCGCCACTGCAACACCGTTGATCCGACGGTTTGGAGCCTGTTTCATGGCCATCCGGCCCTTGAACGCATCAAGGAATCCATCCAGATAGGCCGTGTCGGCGCTCCGGACAGCGCCCTGTCCTTGTCTATCGCTTGGCTTCGCAAGACCAGTGACATGGACGCCTCCGGTGGATTCGAAGACGGCAGCGGTTACGGCGGCGGCGTGCAACCCGGCCAGCAATACGTGGAGGTCGGACCGCCCGAGGCGACGGACGGAGAAGGTCCCATCCCGGCGCTTGTCGTGAAGTATGGCTCGATGCGGAGGATGCTGCGTCTGGATGAGGCCTTTGACGACCTATGCCGCCGCTGGAATCTTCAGACCCGGTCCCATCGTGATCTCGCAACGCCGTGCGTCCATGTCGGTCCGGGCGGCCTCGACGATGCAGGGTTGCGGAGCCTCTGGGAGAAGGTCGTCCTGACTGACGCCAAGACGGATGTCATTGACGCGATGCGGATCATCGCGCCGGAGACGGAAGACTTCGCCCTCCTGCATCTTCACGAGCGCGTCTCGTCACTTCGCCTGCGCGTCAAGGACCGTGAGGACTCGGTTCCGATCAAGACCATGGGTGACGGCATGAATCGCCTCTTTGGGCTCGGTATGGCCCTGGCATGCGCGAAGGGCGGCATCCTGCTTGTGGACGAAATCGAGAATGGCATTCACTGGTCCGTGCTTCCCGAGGTCTGGAAGTTCGTCGTGAAGGTCGCCAAACGGCTTGAAGTCCAGGTCTTCGCCACCACGCACAGCAACGACTGCCTGAAAGCCTTCCAGATGGGTACGAAAGGCGACCCGGACATGGACGGCGTTGCCGTTCGGATCGAGAAAAAGAACGGTGAGTTCAGCGCCGAGATCTTCGACGAGAAGCGGCTGGCGGTCATCGTGAAGGAGGCGATTGAAATCCGATGATGGTCAATCGACTCATATTCGAGGGCCCGGACGACAAGCACGTGGTGATGAACCTCTTGTTCAATCACGAGCACAACGGTGAGCGTCTGTGCTAGCACTTTTCGGAGAAGGTTAAGGACGGCGTGGACCACCTGATCGACACGCTGAACGAGGAATTGAAGGCAACCGATCTCGGCCGTCTCGGTGTGGTCCTCGATGCCGATACCGACCTCGCCAAACAGTGGGCGCGGGTCACGCGGGTGCTGGACGAGCACGGATGCCCTGCGGTCCCGGCCGCCCCCAGTGCCGACGGGACCATCGTCGAAACGACCGATAGCAAGAAGATCGGCATCTGGGTGATGCCGGACAACAAGAGCGCCGGAGCACTGGAGGATTTTGTCGGCAAGCTGATCGCCGAGGGCGACACGCTGTGGCCGAAGGCCCAGGCCGACGTGAACGGCATTCCGCAGGCGGACAGGCGATTCAGGGAAACCTATTTATCCAAGGCTCACGTTCACACCTGGCTGGCCTGGCAGGAAGAGCCGGGCACGCGGATGGGCGAAACTTTCAAGAAAAAGTATCTCGACCCGAACCATCCGCAGGCGACCGCCTTCGTGAACTGGATCAGGAGACTCTTGGCATGAACGGAAACGAGAACAGATGACTACACATCCGAAAAAACTGATCGAGGTCGCGCTCCCGTTGGCAGCGATCAATGAGGGGTCCAAACCGGAAACGGAGAACCCGTTTCTGAAGGGCCACCCGCGCGCGATCCACAACTGGTGGGCACGGACGCCGTTGTCCGTATCGCGGGCAATTCTCTTTGCACAACTGATTGATGACCCGGGCGATGGTCTTCCGCCCAAGGAGGCGCGCAAAGCACGTGAGAAGCTGTTGGACTTTGTGGCCGAACTGGCCACCTGGAACGCCATGACAGACAAGAAGATCATTGGCCGTGCCCAGGAGATGATCCGTCAGCAGTTCAAAGGCAACATGCCCGAGTTTTGGGACATGTTCGGCGGCCGTGCAAGCATTCCGCTGGAAGCACAGCGATTGGGCCTGAAGGTTACGAGCAGCGATCTCAATCCCGTGGCGGTCACCATCCAGCGGGCCTTGTTGGAGTTCCCGCCGAAGTTCAAGGACCGTTCTCCGGTCCATCCATTCGATAAGAATGACTTGTTGAGGGTAAACGATTGGAGAGGGACGACTGGTCTCGCTGAGGATATTCGATGGTACGGCAAATGGGTGTGCCAGAGGGCTGCGAAAAAACTTGAGAAGCTATATCCGAAGGGGACCAGAGGTGAGCAGGTCGTAGCATGGTTGTGGGCACGAACGGTCAAGTGTCCGAACCCGGCATGCGGCGCGGAGATGCCCTTGGTAAAGACATTCGTCTTGGCATCAAAGGGAGTGCAGAAGACTTGGATTGAACCGAAAGTGTCACGAACCAAAAAACGAGTCGAATTTAGTATTGCGCATGGGAAGACCCCTCCGAGCGCAGCAAAGGTCGGTCGTGGTGCGAAATTCAAATGCATTGTCTGTGATTCGTCAGTGGATGATCAATACATCAAGGACGAGGGAATGGCTGGGCGCATGGGCGTCCAACTTCTTGCCGCCGTCTCCGACGGACATCGAACCCGCAACTACTTGAGCCCGGACAAAGTGGAGGTTCTTCAGTGCCGTGCACCCAAAGACTTGCGAGGGATCGATACGCAACTGAACAGCGACCCGCGCGCCATTTGGTGCGTGCTCTATGGGCTAACGACCTATGACAAGTTATTTACGCCCAGACAACTTACAGCCCTTCTGACTATTGCGGACATCATTCAGGAAGCACGCGGTAAGATTATGGAGGATTCGAATGGTGATTCGGAATATGCCTCTGCAATAACAACCTTCCTTACGTGCGCTCTGTCACGGTTAACCGACTATTGTTGTTCTCTGGCGACCTGGAATCCAACGAATGAAAACGTAGGGCATCTCTTTCAGCGGCAGGGCATTCCAATGGCTTGGGATTTTGTGGAGACCAACGCCGTCCACGGGAAACTGTCTTACACCGTGGCGTGTGAATGGGTTGCAAGTTCGCTGGCCGGTCTTCCTGACGATTCGGATGTAGCGCGGGTGCTTCAGATTGATGCTCGCAAGGCAAATGTGCAGTTTGATACACCGCCAGTGATTTCCACTGATCCACCATACTATGACAACATTGGCTATGCGGATCTCTCAGACTATTTCTATGTCTGGCTCAGAGCCATTCTTCGCCAAGTCGATCCACAGACATTCGCAACACTTCTGACGCCAAAAGAACCCGAACTTATCGCATCCCCGTACCGACATGAAGGGTCGATGGATGCTGCTGAGAAGCACTTCAGAGATGGCTTTTCGGCGGTGTTCAAGAACATAAATGGATTAGCTAAGAACGATGTTCCAATAAGTGTTTATTACGCATTCAAGCAACAGGAAGATGAGTTTTCTGGGGATGACTCGCAGAGAGCGTCTACTGGTTGGGAGACGATGCTTGAAGGCTTGGTTGAAGCCGGATTCCAGATCACGGGAACATGGCCTATCCGTACAACCAAGAAAGCTCGGAGTGTTGCGCGTGGAACAAACGCCCTTGCCTCTGCCGTCGTTCTCGTTGCTCGCCAGCGCAGCACGGGTGCGGCAATGGCTACGCGGAAGGAATTCGCCTCGGTCCTGCGAAAGGAACTGCCAGCCGCTTTCGCTGCCCTAACGCAGGCGGGAATTGCTCCCGTCGACCTCGCCCAAGCCGCCATCGGGCCGGGGATGGCCATTTACTCTCGTTACAGCAAGGTGATCGAGGCGGATGGTTCGCCGATGTCTGTCCGGACAGCACTTCAGATCATCAACCAGGAACTCGATGCGCACCTGGCGGCGCAGGAAGGGGAGCTGGATCGTGATACGAGCTGGGCGGTAGCGTGGTTCGATCAGCACGGGATGAACGAGGGCGAGTTCGGCGTGGCGGAAAGCCTTTCCCGCGCGAAGAACACCGCAGTCAACGGGCTTGTCGAAGCGGGCATCATCACGGCAAGGGCCGGAAAAGTGCGGCTTATCCCCCGCGACCAGATGCCGGACAACTGGGACCCAGCAACCGACAAACGACCGACCATCTGGGAGGCAACGCAACAGCTTATTCGCGCTCTGGACCAACATGGTGAAAGTGGCGCAGCGGCGCTTCTAAAGCGGCTGGGCGGATACGGCGACGCGGCCCGTGACCTGGCCTATCGCCTGTTCAGCATTTGCGAGAAAAAGAACTGGTCGAGCGAGGCGCTGGCCTACAACAGCATCGTCCTGGCATGGCCTGAACTAACCAAACTGGCCCAGGCAGCCCCGCGTGGGGACCAACGGACTCTTTTTGAATAGGGGTATTTCAATGATGAGGGCAAAACATGGCTAAAAGCAATCACGGAAGAGTGGGTGACGCGCTCGAGCTGCTCAACAGGGGATTGCGCCCCTTTGTGGAGCGGGAACTACAAGCCGTGCACGGAGATCAGTGGCAGGAGATGGTGGCACAGACGCTCCGCGAAGACCGCGGTGCCGTGAAGGCGACCAAGAAGGGCGAGCTCAACTGGGATACCCACAACCTGCTCACGGTCATGTGGGACCAGTGGAACGCGGTCTTCCGCAACACCCTTGGCCATACCGAACGATCTCTGGTCAGCGAACTGCGGGAGGTGCGCAATCGTTGGGCGCACCAAACGCCCTTCAGCAGTGACGATGCTTATCGGGCGCTGGACAGCATCGGTCGATTGCTCACCGCCATCTCGGCTCCCGAGGCAAAGGAACTGGAAGAACAGAAGATGGCGCTGTTGCGCGTGCGATTCGATGAGCAGCGCCGAGGCGAGATGCGCAAGCACGCCGTGGCACCCACCGAGGGCAACCCGCAGAGCGGCCTAAAGCCCTGGCGCGAAGTTGTCACCCCGCACCGGGACGTGGCCAGCGGCAAGTACCAGCAGGCGGAGTTCGCGGCCGATCTGTGGCAAGTATACCTGGGCGAGGCAGCATCCGAGTACCAGGACCCCACCGAGTTCTTCCGGCGCACCTTCATTACCGAGGGGCTGCAGAAGCTCCTCAGCAACGGCGTACGCCGGATCGGCGGGCAGGGCGGCGACCCGGTTGTCGAGTTGCAGACGAACTTCGGCGGCGGCAAAACCCACAGCATGCTGGCGCTTTACCATCTTTTCTCCGGCACACCCTCGACCGAACTTCCCGGCACCGAGCAAGTCCTGAAGGAAGCCGGATGCGAAGTGGCTTCCAAGGTCAGACGCGCCATTGTAGTCGGCACCAAGGTGTCGCCCGGCAACCCGAGCACGAAGGACGACGGGACCGTCATTCGAACGATCTGGGGCGAGATCGCTTGGCAACTGGGCGGCAAGACCGGTTACGAGATGATCCGCGCCGACGACGAGAAGGCCACCAACCCCGGCGACAAGATGAAGGAGCTGTTCAACAAGTTCTCGCCCTGCCTTGTTCTGATCGACGAGTGGGTAGCCTACGCGCGACAGCTTCACGAAGGCAGCCTGCTTCCCGCCGGCACCTTCGATACCCAGTTCACCTTCGCGCAGGCACTGAGCGAGGCGGCCAAGGCGGCCAAAAACACCTTGCTGGTGGTCAGTATTCCAGCATCCGATAACGAGATCGGCGGCGAATGGGGCCAGCGTGCCCTTTCCCGACTCAAGAACGCCATCGGCCGCGTGGACTCGAGCTGGCGTCCGGCCAGCCCGGACGAGGGATTCGA
>ERZ795057.3352-NODE-3352-length-11022-cov-5.720616_pt1 | contig 11022 bp, 4 predicted proteins | sample MGYA00375141_ERZ795057 | MGnify/ENA primary metagenome ERZ795057 (study PRJEB30186, sample SAMN05720163) | activated sludge metagenome | isolation source: Anaerobic digester | place: Hong Kong | collected 2015-01-26 ... | reverse complement strand
TACTCCGGGAGCATCTAGTCTGGCTGTCCTTGGCATTCAATGGAAATAATCAATTTCGGGAGCTGTGTCAATTGAATTATTAAACATCGTCCCGCTTTACAGAGATAGTTTGGCGTGCTGATTTGTTCGGATGTGTTTCCTTATGCGACGTGCACGCGCCTGCTCGATGAATGCCTCAAGCCGCGTGCGCATGTTGGTCTGCTTAATCCCATCGAACGGGACCATGAACAACGGTAAGCCGCCATTTTTATCGGATATGGGTCGGAAAATTGAATGCATCGTATTACTGAGCATACAGTTGAGAATTGAAGGACAACAGATTCCGTCTATTCCCCCGCGCATGTAATCAAAAAACCTCGCGACATAGGTTGTGACGAGAGGGTCAATGTCGTAATGGATAATTCCCTCTATATTCCGATCTATCTCATCTGCATGAAGCATACGGTAGGGACCTGCTTCCCCGTCTATCTCACTCTCAATAATATCAGCCATGTGCTGTATCCACCGCCTTCTCAAATCGTAATATAATGCCGAAAGCTTTCGCCCCGCCCGGAGGCGTTCATAAGCATAATACCGTTCGTGATAATACATCAGGACATTGGTTACGGAATATCCATGCGGCTTTACCACGGCACCCAGAGATTCAAGCTGCCGAACGATGTCGGCGTTCACCCATGAATTGAGGGCGGTGAAGAACTCTCCCAGCAATCCTATGCGGGGACGTTCATCGTCTCGGTGTATGGGAACAGATTTGATTCCGTGGACGGCATTCCGCAAGGCTTCTGCAAATCGCCTGTCGAATGTAAAACCCATGGAAGAATCCTGAGAGATCACGTCAACTATCAGTTTCAATCCCCTTTTATGTGCCGCGTCTGCTTCGCCTTTAACTCTCTCAAGGGGTCTTATGGAGTAAAGATGTCTCTGCAATACCTCTGCCGCCATCCATCCCTTCCAGACAGCCATCATGGTTTTCAATCCAAACAGGCGGGTAAGTTCCTCTGTTCTGGTCCCGGTTATGGGACCTATTACTGGAATTTCACCCATCCCCATCCTTTGCAGCGCGAGTTTATGGCTCATCGCACACTGGCTCAGCCTGCATGAGCCATCGTAATTAAACATGGCCAGTGCGGTTCGCGAGGGATCAAATCCCGGCATACGAGTGAGACTCACTATATCACCTAGCGTAATAATGTAAGGATGGCACTCATTGCCAAGGGCGTGCCTGCGGCCCAATTCCTCGACCCGTTCATCCTGCGGAGGCAGGCACTGGGCATTTATTCCGTTCGCATTCATAGCCGCGGAAAGGATATCGCTCATACCCGTACATACATGGGAAAAATAAAGCCGCCTGCCCTCGAGGGTGCGTCGTAGTTCTTCCGAGGGACGGATGGACGGGGCGCCCTTCCTTCGTCGGCGCATTAAAACCCTTGAGGCCCCGGCCGGTTCCCTCTTACGGAGACGTTTAAGCGAAGAGGTGTCAAGAAAAGCTTCCAGTCTTGTCATAACACCTGCATCGGCAGTATGATCGTCCAACTCTATTACAAGATGGGGGTGTCCGCAAAGCACGTCATTCAGATATTGAATGGTGAATGAATCAGGGCCGCACCCGAAGTTGGTCAGTGTAATCACAGGCAGCCCCATTTTTACAGCAAGAGATGCAGCGCGAAGCACGTCCTGAGAATTTTTCCAGACCACATTCTCAAGGCCTTCAAGGATCTTGCCCTCTCCCAGAGGCAGGAAGTCATACGGGATAGCCGTGATACCGAGCTTACGCAGTTTCTTGGCAATATGCATATTCTGTCCCTCGTCGAACAGATGGTGCGGTTTGCCAAGCATGACAACCAACTTTTCAGTATTGATTTTCATCAAAGCACGTCTGCCAGCCTCGATGCGAACCCGATCAAACCGTGCCAGAGCTTGAAGCCCTTTTTCTATCGCCCCCCTTATGCGTTCCTGCGGCGAGCCCAGTTCTTTCGCTATTTTGTTCATCGCCTCCACAAGGTTTTCGCGGTCGCCTGACATATAAACTGGTGATGTAACGATCCGCGTTCGCCCGGAGAAGGCTGCATTCATGATATAGGCGGAACCTTGCACGTAGGGGCAATTGAATGATCTGGAATTGTAACCATGCCCCTGCTGCAATTCAATCTCAGTTGGGATAAAAACAGTTTCGATATTGCGTGCAATGAGATCAGCGACATGCCCGTAACATAGCTTAACAGGCAGACATGTCTCAGATTTAGCCTCCCGCATGCCGCGATGGAGTATTTCGGGGCAGGTAGGCGTGCTGAGTTCCACCCTGAAACCAAGTTCATGCAGGAAAGATGACCATAAAGGATAGCTATCGAAAAATGAGAGAGCACGCGGCATTCCGATCACAGGGATATCATGCACAGGGACTTCAACAGCGGATTCATAAAACAATCTTTCGCGCTCTTCAAACAAATCGGGAGTGATATCGTAAAGGGCCTTTCGTTCCTCTATCTCATGTTTGCCGCATACACCGCCAAAATTGACATAAACCCCGGGCTTCACAGTCAGACGCGATATCTTGCACATATTGGGGCAACCGCCGCATTCGTACCTGTTTACATTGAAATTGATGTCGTCTGCAGAGAAACCGCGGAATCTGGTTTTCATTCCGGCCTTATTGCTCCACTCAAGAGCAGAGAGGGCTGCACCGTAAGCCCCTGTAACCCTGTGTAAAGGCGAAACGATTACGGGTTTGGCGAGGATATTGCTGAGAGCGGCTGCGACCGCTGCGTTGCCTGCGACCCCTCCCTGAAAATGAATGCGGTTTCCTATCCTGCGCGTTCCTGCCACCTGTTCCAGATAGTTATTTACAACTGCATAGGCCAGCCCTGCCACAAGATCTTCGCGCCTGCACCCGTTCTGCTGATAATGGATGATATCAGAGTCCATGAAAACGGTACAGCGGGTCCCCAGATCGGAAGGGTACCGAGCCTTCTGCGCAAGCCGTTCAAAATCAGATTCGACATCAAATCCAAGCCGTGCAGACTGCTCCTGAAGAAAGGAACCGGTGCCAGCCGCACAGACCTTATTCATCTCAAAACTGGTTATACCGCCTCCGTCAAAGCAGACATATTTCGAGTCCTGGCCGCCTATTTCTATTAAAGTATCAACCTCAGGATCAATGCGCAGCGAGGCCCTGGCCTGAGCGGTTATTTCATTGACTACGACATCCGCGCCGATAAGCGCACCGACGAAATGGCGCCCGCTGCCAGTTACAGCAACGCCATTTATCCTCACACGATGATCAACCTCGCATCCGAATTCCCGGAGTCCGGCTTTGACGCCGGCGACAGTATCTCCCTGGTTGAGCCTATACCATGCCGCCATAATCTCCCCCGAGGTGTCGACAAGCGCCATCTTCACGCTGGCTGCTCCAACGTCAACTCCCAGGAAGGCATCATGGGGCAACTCACCTGGTTTTGGGGGCGGAAGAGCAGGTTCGGCACAAAAATCCTGTGGCCTGGGGGCCAACTGAGCCAATCTGTTTTCAGCGGTACTCGGACCCGGCAGCAGATCCTCTCCTTCGAATAGTTGCGCGTCGATTGCCGTCAGAATTTCATTGATGGAAAAAGACTTATCAGCGCTTGCATCTCTTGCATAGAGCGCCGCTCCATAAGCGCCTGTGACCTTGTAATACGGGGGAACGCGTATAGAACCGGGAGGAAGCTCAAGTTCATGTTCGAACGCAAGCAATACCGCCCGGTTGGAGGCTACCCCTCCCTGGAAGTTTATGGGGGGTTCGAAGTTGCGTCCGCGCCCTACAGTACCTATGAAGTTTCTCACCAGAGCCATGCACAGACCGGCGAGAATATCCTCGTGCGGCACTCCCTGCTGCTGGAAATGCATCATATCGCTCTTGGCAAAAACCGCGCATCGTCCTGCCACATAGGCAGGTTTAGACGATTTTATGGCAATCCCGGCCAATTCGTCGATTCCGATCCCAAGGCGAGAAGCCTGCTGATCAAGGAAGGATCCGGTACCGGCAGCGCAGACTTCGTTCATGGCGTAATCAATTACTTCTGCACCTCCGTTCTGGCTATTGGGCCTCACAAATATGAGTTTTGAGTCCTGCCCGCCTATTTCGATGATTGTTCTGACATCGGGTGTAAGCGAGATTGCACCCCGCGCCTGGGCAAGTATTTCATTTTTTGCAGCGGCTCCCAGCAGTCGTGAGAGAAAATCGCGTCCGCTTCCGGTAACGGCCAGGCCTTTAAATTCACCAAAGCGCGACTCTCCCTTGAGGAGCATATCACGCAAAGCAGCAAGCGGCTTGCCTTCTGTGCGGCAATAAGATTCAAACCTGATCTCGCATTCATTGCCAATTACAACGAGCTTTAAGCTTACCGATCCTATGTCTATTCCAGCCCATAAAGGCATTGATTTGTTCCTCCAGAGATTGTAATCGGCTCAGTAAACCATATGTGCTATTCCTGCGGAGAATCCCGCGCTGCCCATCACAAGCAGCATCTCCATGCCTCGCTCAAGTCTGCCCTGTTCCAGGGCAATAGCCATTGCCGCAGGAATCGAAGCGGAAACGACATTGCCTATAGTGTTATAAAGATTGACAGTTTGTTTCAGATACCCTAAACGTCTCGATATATGGTCCATGACCTTCTTTGAGGCGGAATGTCCAAAGAGGATATCACATCCCCTTTTGCGAAACTCCGGTGTATCGAAATATAGATTTGGGATCATCTCGTTAGCACTAAACATAAGCTCTGTGCTGTATGCAAAGAAAACCAGCGGGTCGAGGCGTGGGCAACGCTCAGAATCACTGAAAGCGTTGATCTGCGGCAGTGGTATCTTGCACAGATCGTGGAGGGCCGGATCGGTACGGAATACGAAGAAAGGCTCCACAGCGCTGTCGCCGGGGGACAGCACCATCGCTGTAGCCGCTTCTCCGATTGTCATCTGTGCGAAACGATAGTCCACCTCGTCAATGCCGTGCGTGGCCCAGGAATTGAACTCATAATTGAACTCGGCATTGAGTATGAGTATATTTTTGTATACGCCGTTCTTCAGAAAATTGTAAGAAATATGGAGTGCACGCAACCAGCTCAGGCAGGCGTCCAGTATATCAAAACCCGTTGCGTTCCTTATTCCGCATTCATGCTGAAAAAAGGTCGCCATACAAGGCTCAAGCCAGCCCCTTCCAACTCCTACATACAGCAACAGGTCTATATCCAGAGGCTTCAACTCCGCACGTTCAAGTGCCATGGCTACTGCCTTTTTCGCGAAATCCCGGGAAAATTCCCCTTCTGAGCGCCATCTTCTTTCCTCAGTACCCGATATTCGCAACAGCTTTCTGAAACGTTTTAATAATTTTTCAGTATTATTTTTAAGATAAGGACTGCTCTCCCTCTCTACAATGGCGAGAACCTCATCATTCGTAACGATTCTTTCGGGCATGCTGCAAGCTACACTTCGAATCCTCATTAAAAATCTCCTCGAAATTATGAATAAGACAAATGAAATACCCCGCTGCAGGCAACGGGGTATCTTGAAAAGGATTGAACACTCCAAGGGACTGGGACTTGTCTGCCTTTTACCAGCCTCTGGCTGGTTGGCTTGCTGGCAGATTAAAAGGGCAGTTCCTCCTCAAGCCTTCTCATCTTTAGATTATAAAGGTTTCCTGAACTTCAAAATGCTTGAGATTATTCTATATCAACCCGTCATTACACTGTCAAACTAAACCTGAAATCTGTGCAAGTACACACAACATGGAAGGTCAATGCGTCTCGAACCCCGGCAGGGAGATGAATCTCTCAAACCGGCGAGCCGCCACGACAATAATTGAGACAAGAGCAAGGTAGACCACTGCTGCCGTCATATATGCCTTAAAGAAATGAAAGTTGCTTGAAGCAATTTCCTGGATCTGGGCAAATAAATCATGATACTGAATCAGAAAAGCCACTGATGTATCCTTAAGGTTCTGGATTACCTGGTTGGTTAAAGAGGGAACCGACAGACGAATGCCCAGCTGCGGCAGCCCGTAATACATCAGAAAAAAGTGTACCAGAAGGGGAGACCCTATAAAGAAAAAGATATAGGCCTCTGTCCACTTGTGAAATGTGAATTCACCTTTTTATCTTATTAAAGATATTCCTTTGCCATAATCGGACTTTGGCATCAAAAGCGATAATGCTTATAATATTATTAAGGAGGTTTATTTTGATCAATTAAACCGCAAAATATACAAACGGTAAAGTATCCGTTTAATCCCGACCTCTTCTTCAAAAATAGTGAAGAGGCTTTTTTATGTCTTGACAAAGAATAAAAGTGTTATAATATCACCCCTCAATGGGTTCGGGACGTGGCGCAGTCTGGAAGCGCACCTGAATGGGGTTCAGGGGGCCGAGAGTTCAAATCTCTCCGTCCCGACCAGTTTTAATCTGCAGAATTCAGCTATAAAAAGTAATACCCTGCTGCTTTTTTTTATTCGATATTTTATTGTTTTTCCTGTCTGATTAAACATATTAATTAAAAATCTCCATCCGCCAGCAATAAGCATTGAAGCTAAATATTCTTTTTCTCATCTCAAAAATCAAAAACCAGAAATTTCAATTAATACTGAAGAATCATTCGCAGATTTAGCTAATAGTTAAACCTTTGCATGAAAAAAAACTTGAACTTAGCCATATTTTTTTGATAGAAGACATTCTAATTGATACAGAGTCAAAAGAAATCCAGGAAATATCTAATCCTTATTATATTATGAATTTCAGGCTTTAGAATATGCAATTTCAAAAACCGATTTTTGACCAGATTTCAACATCCCGGAACCTGCCCACTCTCCCTCATATCCTCTTCAAGCTGATTGAGGCATTCAACGATAAAAATGACCACGAGAATATAAATAATATTACTGAGATTCTGAATAAGGATCCTGCCTTAAGCACAAAAATCCTGAAGTTTGTAAACTCTGCCTTCAGCGGATTATCGCGCAGGGTTTTCAATATAAGACAGGCTGTTATTTTGATAGGAGTAAAAGGGGTAAAAAATATTGCCACATGCGCATGTGTCTATGAAGCCTTTCAGAAAATCAATGGTAACAGAGTATTCAATCTTAAGCGGTTCTGGTTTCATTCTCTCAAATGTGCGGTTCTTGCCAGACTCATCGCGGAAAAAGAGAACTTCGATCAACCTGACGAAGCCTTTATTTCAGGACTCCTGCATGATATCGGCAAGTTGGTTCTCTGGACAAATTTTCCAAAGGCATATGATGAACTGCTGTTGAGTTCCAATTCTGAACCTCACCTGCTGCTTAAGGGCGAGGAAAAACTTGGTGCAACGCACTGTGAAATTGCCGCATGGCTTCTTTCGCGCTGGAACATGCCTCCTTCAATCATTGACCCCATTTTGTTTCACCATTACCCAAAAAATAGAATCATGAAGGCGTTCCCTCTTGTTAAATTTGTTTATGCAGCCAACAGTCTTTGCCTTGAAACCCGGGAAAAGGATTTGATAACAGCAGAGGAAATCCTGGGCATAGACTTCAAGACTATTGACGCTATACTGACTGTGGCTCAAAAAGAAACAGCTGAAGTAGCTGAAAGCCTCGATATTGACATTGATTTATTTGAAAGCCCCGCAGTATATATTACCGATACGGACCAGAAAAAACGTAATGACCTGTTAAAAGAGGTAAAAAATTCATCACTGCTTCATGGAACTGTTCAGTCATTTGTTTCGGCCAGAAACCAGAACGAGATTCTTGAGGCAGTATTTCAGGCGGCCCAGGAACTCTTTGACATCAGGCAGATAATCTCTTTTATATTCGAGCCTGATAAAAACATCCTTTCTGCAAAATTAAGGGACGGGGACGGATCATTCACAACTGACCACGGCCTTACAGTTCCCGCAAACCTGGAGGACAGCATCCTGATTAAAGCCTTAAAATCGCGCAGTTCATTGGACTCATTCAGAGCGCCTCCAGAATCAGGACTCAGCGCCTTTGATGCTAAAATCCTGGAAACTGCAGGATCAGACGGCCTCTTATGTATTCCTCTTGCAGCCGGAGCGGAAAATATTGGTCTTCTGGTATTTGGATTGAGTCATTCCGAATTTAAACATGTTTCAAAACAGATGAGACTGTTAAACCTATTTGCGGATCAGACTGCATTGGCCCTGCATTCGGAATACATCAGGCGAACCCGCCTGCAGACTATTCAAAGAGAACGTTTCAGTGCCTCTTCTGACGTGGTCCGCAAGATCATTCACGAAGTCAACAACCCTTTAGGCATTATAAAAAATTACCTCAAGATTCTTGATTTAAAATTTGCCGGCCAGCAAATCGTTCACGATGAAATCAGGATCATAAATGAAGAAATCAGGCGTGTAGCCGTTCTTCTGCAAAAACTGTCTGAATTCAGCACCGAAAAAACAGTCAGAAATCAGCCTGTTGAAATTAATACCCTGATCAGGGATATTTTAAAGATCTCCAGGGAATCTCTTGTAAAAAATTTCCAGGTCAATATCCGGCTTGATCTTGAAGAGTCCCTCCCCTTCATCATGGCAGAAAGAGACACCATCAAGCAGGTTTTTATCAATATTATAATGAACGCTGTTGAGGCCATGAAAAAAGGAGGATCACTTATTATCAAAACCAGATTTTTGCCATTTTCAGCAAAAAGGAGCTCTCCGGAAGTTAAAACTGATTATTCGGGATACATAGAAATCTACTTCATAGATGAAGGCCCCGGGATCCCCGAAAACATAAGGGAAAAAATATTCGATCCATTTGTCACCACAAAGGGAGCGAATCATTCCGGTGTCGGTCTGTCCGTTGTTCATAATATAGTAAAATCATTAAACGGCAATATTATATATGAAAGTGAGAAAAACAAAGGTACAACCTTTAAAATTGAGTTTCCTGTTAATAACAATGAAAACATGAAAAACGGAGATTTTGATGTCAGGCAAAGCCAGGATTCTGATTATAGACGATGAGCCAAGGATGTGTGACAGCCTTGTGCGTCTGCTCAGCCTAGAGGATTTCGATATATTTACCGCTCTCTCCGGTAGAGAAGCAATGCTCTGCCTTTCCGAATTTAAATTCAATATTGTAATTCTTGATGTTGTGCTGCCTGACATGGGCGGGCTTCATCTCATGGACAAAATAAAGGCCCACAATCCTGATTCAGCTGTTATTGTTGTTACCGGTAACGCCAATCTGGACTCAGCCGTGCAGGCATTGAGAAAAGGGGCTTATGATTACCTAAGAAAACCATTTGAATTTGATGAACTTCTCAAAACAATTCAAAATGCACTAAATCAAATAGAACTCAAATCGGAAAAGGAAGAAATATTCAAAAAACTTAATCTTACAGAAAACCGATACCAGTTCCTGGTCCAGAATTCACCTGATATCATATATATGCTGGATGAAAAGGGAAACTTTACCTTTTTAAGCAAAGCTGTGGAAAGACTTCTTAACTATAAAACAGAGGAACTTATCGGGAAGCATTACAGCACCCTGGTCGATGATAATGACCTTAAAAAGGCAAGGTGGTTCTTTAACGAGAAGAGAACTGGGGATCGATCTACTTCCAGCATTGAACTGAGGCTGAAAATAAATGAAAGAGGCAAACAGCAAAGATTTAAGGATTTAAAAAACCTGACAATTGAGCTGAAATCAACCGGTATTTTTGACAAACCTGCAACAGAAAAGGAGAAAAGATATCTTGGCACCCAGGGAGTCATAAGAGACATCACCGAAAGGAAACTGCTTCAGGCCCAGCTGGAGCATGCTGAAAGGATGGAAGCACTTGGTGTATTGTCAGGGGGTATTGCCCATGATTTTAATAACCTTCTTATGGGAATCCAGGGTAATATATCCCTGATTCTGCTGGATATTCAACTGGATAATCCACGTTTTAAACGGCTTAAAAATATAGAAGAATACATAAAAAGCGGGGCTACACTGACAAATCAGCTCCTTCACTTCGCCCGGGGCGGCAGATATGACATCAAACCGGCTGATATAAATGAACTGATTAATAAAAGTTCAGAGATGTTCTGGCGCACAAAAAAAGAGATTTTTATTAAAAGAAAACTGGAAAACAATATACGGAGCATTGAAATAGACAACAACCAGATAGAACAGGTTCTCATAAACCTTTACGTCAATGCCTGGTATGCAATGCCGGAGGGAGGCGAGCTGTTAATAGAAACAGAAAATACGAAACTGAATCATGAGGACGCAGCATCTTATGGGATTGAACCTGGAGATTTCGTTAAAATATCTGTACGGGATAACGGTGTGGGGATTGATGAGGAGACTCAGAAAAGGATTTTTGAGCCGTTTTTTTCTACAAGGGAAATGGGGCGTGGATCAGGTCTCGGTCTTGCATCGGCTTATGGCATTATTAAAAATCATAACGGCATCATTAGAGTCAGCAGCACAAAAGGCCGGGGAACAACTTTCAGCATATATCTGCCAGCGTCCGAAAAAGAAATTCCAAAAGAAGTATTTATTGAAGAAAATATGATAATCAAAGGTTCCGAAACAGTTCTTCTGATAGATGATGAGGAGATGATCCTTGATGTTGGCAAGGCAATGCTGGAAGAAATGGGGTACAGGGTTTTGACTGCCAACAATGGAAGAAAAGCAGCAGAAATAATGACCAGGCTTAATAGTCCTGAAAACAGGGCGGATTTAGATATATCCAATCACTCGTTTCTTGAATTGGTAATCCTTGATATGATAATGCCGGACATGAACGGTGGGGAAACCTATGATATCCTCAAATCTATAGATCCGGAAATAAAAGTTCTTATATCGAGCGGTTACAGCCCTGAAGGTCTCGCAGGCCATTTGCTGGAGCGGGGATGTAATGGCTTTATTCAAAAGCCTTTCAATATGCATGAACTGTCCTCTAAATTGAGAGAGGTCCTTGATGGATAACTCTTTGCTTGATTTTTCAATCCGCCAGCCAGCCATAGGCTGGTAAAAGGCGGACGAGGGTTCGATCCTGCCTCAGGCAGACA
>ERZ795057.3349-NODE-3349-length-11026-cov-3.958983_pt1 | contig 11026 bp, 9 predicted proteins | sample MGYA00375141_ERZ795057 | MGnify/ENA primary metagenome ERZ795057 (study PRJEB30186, sample SAMN05720163) | activated sludge metagenome | isolation source: Anaerobic digester | place: Hong Kong | collected 2015-01-26 ... | reverse complement strand
CCACCCAATCCTTGGCCAAATGATCCCCGTACATAATATTCAGGTAAGACCAATGAGTCCTCTTGATTGTGATGAACTAACAGAGACAAGGCTGCACCTGTATCTAAGAGAAAATCCGCTGCCTTTGTGTAGCCGTTTTTATAGGAGATGGGACAATTGAGATATACCTTTCCTCGCAATATTTTCACCGATTGAGAGCTATAATCATCCAATGTTCGATAATTAAATTCCAAAGGATCATAGAAGCAAATTTTTGATTTTTCATAATCTATCTCTACAATGACATTACGAAAAAAATCGGATCCCAAAATTCCGTGAACCTTCCTACCGATCAGTTCATCAAGATGAATCAAGTCTTCTTGGAGTACTACGATATCCCGAGTTACCGCAGGCAATGGATACATGGTGAGCCTGACGTTACGGGCGATAGAAGCTAATAAAGGAACATTGAGATCCGCACCGATCACTCTGACCTCATCGTCATAAGTGCATTGTGCTACATCTGCATATAATTTATCAAAAATAATGGTATTCTGAGCTCCAGTATCGAATATAAAAGTAAGCGGCAGGTAATTATTAAGTACGACATCAACGATCAGAAAGCCATTTTCGTAACTAAACTTGACGGTTTCTTTTTTATTATTTACAAAAAGATCCTGACCGGGCATTTGACACGAGATTGTCATGCCATAAACTAAAAGAAACAATATTAGAAGTATTCTTTTCAATCACCAAATCGCCTTGTATACTTCAAAAATATTCAATTAATGGGATATATACTAATCACTTTGGCGATCACTCCATGAATCCAGATAAAATAGCCGGCGTCATTTCTAAATTAAACTCCATTCCAGAGGATAAGATATTTTTAATGGCCTACTTACCCACGGGTTATCCTTAACGTAAAATCTTAGAGGGCTGTTAGCCCACGAACCCACATATTTTGACATTCCTACACGTGGACCAATAATTATGTTTTCTTGGAATATTTCATTGTCAATGTCACAAATACCCAGAATTTCACTTTTTACTAAAGAAACCCCATCATGGGCAGTACCAACCCCTAATGCCTGAGCCACTTTTCCGGGACCTCCGGTGAGATGATAATTATTCGCATTTACACCCCTTCTCAATTGCATTATACTCAAGCCTTCTTTTGGTTGAATGGCTCGGATCAAAATGGCATGAGGCACTCCCTCTGCGTTGGTAACTACATTGACCATGTCGTGTATACCATAGCTTTTATATAGATAAGCAGTCCCTCCTATGGCATACATATTTTCGTTGCGAGGAGTCCGTCTTCCATTCTTTGCATGAGAACCTTGATCTTCAGGTCCGATATAAGCCTCCGTTTCTACAATGATTCCAGAGGTTTTTACATTGTTAATATGGCTAACAAGCAGTTTGCCCAACAATTTTTGTGCAATTGAAATGGCATCGCTGTCTAAATAAAAATCTTGACTTAGCCTTTTTACTTTCGTTAGCACTTAGGTATCCCTTCTTGAGTAATTGGGGGATTCCTTCGTAATTGTAATATTATGTGGGTGACTTTCAGCCACTCCCGCTGCACTGATTTTAACCATTTTGGCATGTTTCATCTTCTCTACATCGGAAGCTCCACAATATCCCATGCTCGCCCTTAATCCACCAATATATTGCACCATCACCTCAGAAACCGTTCCTTTGTAAGGCACTCGACCTTCGATGCCTTCAGGTACTAGCTTCTTCACATCGTCTTCTACATCCTGAAAATATCGATCCTTGGAGCCCAATTCCATCGCTCCAAGTGAACCCATACCCCTATAGACCTTGAATTTTCGCCCCTGATAAATGATCGCTTCACCGGGAGATTCCTCCGTCCCAGCAAAAATCGACCCACCCATAATGGTATTAGCCCCTCCTGCAAGCGCCTTCGCAATGTCTCCCGTGTATCGTATTCCTCCATCCGCAATGATAGGCACTCCTGACCCTTTCAGTGCAGTGGAGGCACTCATAATGGCACTCAACTGCGGAACACCCACACCTGCTACAATTCGAGTCGTGCAGATACTTCCAGGACCTACCCCTACTTTGACTGCATTCACCCCAGCCTCGACCAAGGCTAGAGCACCTTCCCCTGTCGCCACATTACCCCCAATCACCTGTAAATCTGGATATCTACGCTTCACTTCTTTGACCGCATCGAGAACTCCTTTAGAATGCCCGTGTGCCGTATCCAATGTAATCGCATCGACATCTACAGAAACTAAAGCATCGACTCGATCCATCATATCTCCGGTCACACCTACAGCCGCTCCTACTGCCAATCGACCGTGGTGATCTTTGGAAGCATTGGGATAGTTTTCAACCTTAAGTATGTCCTTATAAGTAATCAAACCGACCAACAATCCATGAGTATCCACCACAGGAAGTTTCTCAATCTTATATTTCATTAAAATTTCACGACCTTCTTTCAGATTAGTACCAACAGGTGCAGTCACCAAATTTTCCTTAGTCATGATGTCTCTCACAGGTCGGTGAAAATCGGTCTCAAACCTCAAATCCCGATTCGTGAGAATACCAATTAATCTTTTTTCTTGGTCAACAATGGGGATACCACCGATTTTAAATGATTTCATCAACTGCAAGGCATCAGCTACCACGGCATCAGCACCTAAAGTTACCGGATCAAGTATCATTCCACTCTCCGACCTCTTAACTTTTCTTACCTGATTTGCCTGATTCTCGATACTCATATTCTTGTGTATGATGCCTATTCCGCCTTCTCGGGCAATGGCAATGGCCAGACGATACTCTGTCACTGTGTCCATCGCGGCAGACACAATGGGAACATTGATTCGCATATCGGTTGTAAACCTCGTGCTGATATCGACTTCTCTTGGCAAAACCTCTGAATACGAAGGAATTAGGAGGACATCATCAAAGGTGAGGGCTTCCATGATGTGATCTGTTCTAATAAAATTATTTGATTCCATGTGCAAAAGTAATGCAATAGCCAAAAACTAAAAAGTGAAATTGGCTTAAAAAAAATAAAAAATGCATCTTTGTCACTTTAAGTTAAGAGAAAAAATGCTTTCAATACACAGCGACGTTTACTTTATGGAGCAAGCTCTCAAAGAGGCTCAAAAGGCATTTGACTTTGGAGAAGTGCCGGTTGGTGCCGTCGTAGTCGCCAATAAACAAATCATTGCCCGGGCTCACAATCAGACACAAATGCTCAATGATGCTACCGCTCATGCGGAAATCATGGCATTGAGTTCCGCCTCTAATTATTTAGGATCAAAATATCTCCAAGATTGTACTCTCTACGTCACCCTAGAGCCCTGTGTGATGTGTGCAGGTGCCATGTATTGGAGCAAAGTATCAAAGGTAGTGTATGGTGCCAGTGACGACCAAAGAGGATTCATGAGATACGGCAAGGAGCTACTACACCCGCAGACAAAACTTGCTTATGGAATTAAGCAAGAAGAGTGTGCCGCCATTCTGCAAAAGTTTTTTGAGAAAAGGAGATAGAAAATTCTTGATCAACGTTTTCCTAGTTATCCGCTGAGACATTTTCCTGTATTCAATATTAATTTTCTTTTTTTTCTCGGTATTTTCTTTTATTTTGCTCACAGTTTAAAGAGTATAGATATACTTATTTTATCACTTTTAATATTTCGTCACTAAAGTGTGTTGTGGCGCTTTGATTCATCATGAAATTTGAATTACGATGCATTCTAAAATATCAATTTATAAATAAAAATTACATCGACTTATGAAAAATTTAATCTACATTTTCATTCTCCTTCTCAGCAGTCAAAATATTTCTACACAAACGGATACAACTAGTTTGTCATTCGTCTCTGAAAGAAATACGTGGTACGTCACCAGTAGCTCCATTTCTAGCCCAGATGTATATACCAACATTTTTACCTTTTCTGATACGGACTCTCTGGTATTCAATGTGGACATCAATGATTTCCGAAGGTATAGAGAATTATTGATAATAAATGATGAAGACAAGCCCATACATACCAAAATACTATTTAGAGAAGAAGGCAGACAAGTCTATACTTGGGCATTGCCAAGTGATGAAATCGCCTATGATTTTTCATTGAATGTGGGAGACACTATAAGATATTCTATCGGATTCATAGACTATATTGTGGAATCTAAAGATAGTACAGAATTGCAAGATGGTTCAAATAGAGCGGTTTTAAAGATGGAATATTGTGACTCAAATTTAGGTTGGATTCAAGGCATTGGATCGCTTGAAGATCCATTCGAACCCTGGTATAGTTGTGCCATAGATTACGGAGTATATCTTTCGTGCTTTTTTAGAGATGGAGTGCAATTATACAAAAGTCCGTGGTACGACGAATGTTTTACGGTGGGAACGGATGATGTCAATTTGAATAATATAGTGTTATATCCCAACCCCACTTCCTACACCATGACCATCTCAGGTCTCCCAGAGGGAAAATATACTTACCGCATCCTTAATACGCAGGGTCAGCAATTGCTAAGCAGTACTTTACAAAATGAGGATAGCTTCGATGTGTCAGACCTCCTTTCAGGAATGTATTTCGTTGAGCTTAGAAATGGGGATGGACAGCGATGGATAGAGAAGTTCGTAGTGGGAAGGTGAGGATAATCTAATGGATTTTAGAGTCTAATAATATCGCTTCTGTCAAAATACTTTTAATTTGAGATTCGTCAATATCTTCCAAAGAGTAAAAAATTTTATAAAATATTTTCTTGTTTTTTCCTTTGGTTAGATATTGAGTGTGATCTTGCAATTCATTACCACGCCAAAGGCCAAACAATACACCCCTGGTTATGCCTCCCCCTTTTATACTAGCCGGCCAAACAATACAAATCCCTTTATTCCCATAAAAATATGGAACATTAAACGAAATTTTCTCCTTGCATCTTCCAGGTAAAACATCGATAATAATATTTCTAATTACATCAACCATGAGCCTTTCGTTCTCAGGAAGTAACTCGTACAAGTGAACGATTGACTTTACTTTAAATTTTTCAGTAAGCATGTTTAGATCAATTAAAGCATTAAAATTAAAAATAATTCACGTCAGCTTACATATCCATATTTGGCAAAATGTGTAATTTCTTTAAAAGTACGAAAAAATGTAGAATTCACGAAAATAGATTCTAAGTTAACTTTTTAGAATTTTTTAGAAATGATTCTAAGCGATATCTTTACTTTTGCAACTATGCATAAATAGGGAATATTGGAGGCCAAAGAAATATTATATTCTAGATTGGAAGTATTGCTCGCAGCAATCGCCGCACTGATTTTTGTCAATCTTGCGGTTAACCACATTTACGGTCACCCCGATTTTGTTGATTTATACAGCAGTATAAATCTTGAGCCGTTTGGACGATATATTATGGCAGGTTTGTTACTGTTAAGTGGCGCCTCGTTAATTCTTCAAAAATATAGAAAATACGGAGCTTGGCTTGGATTGATTTTGATGGCAATTTTTATGATCTTTCATTTTACCTTAAGTTTGAGTTACATTCAAAATCTCATGACCAAAGTTATTATTGCCTTCTTATGCTGCATCGGTGTGCTGATGATTATGAAAAAAAACACTAAAAAATAAGCATGATAAATCAAATAGCCGTAATTGGTGCCGGTGCTATGGGTACCGGAATTGCCCAAGTATTCGCGAGTTTTGGATATGAAACCATTCTTTACGATCTCAATCAAGATTCCTTGGTGAAATCTCGCAATAAGCTTCAGGATGTTTTCAATATGTTAGTGCAAAAAGGAAAAATAACAGATTCTGAAGCCAAGTCGAGTTTCAGTAGAATTCATTTTGCTTCGTCACTCGCAGGAGTAAAAAATGCAGATTTAGTCATCGAAGCCATCATAGAAAAACTTGAAGTTAAGCAATCCTTGTTCAAGGAGTTGGAAGGTCTTGTGAGTGAATCATGCATCCTTGCAAGCAATACCTCTTCCTTGTCCGTTACTTCCATTGCATCAGCTTGTAACCGTCCCGGCAGAGTCATAGGATTACACTTTTTCAATCCAGTACCCTTGATGAAATTAGTGGAAATTATTCCTGCCGTGCAGACACATACAGCGACTATTGAAACATGTAAAAAATTGGTTGACGGCATCATGAAATACGGGGTCTTAGCTAAGGATACCCCTGGTTTTATAGTGAATAAAGTCGCTCGTCCATTCTACAGTGAATCGTTTAGAATCTATGAAGAAGGTATAGCGGATTTTGCTACCATTGATTGGGCATTGACGGAATTTGGAGGATTTAAAATGGGACCTTTTACGCTGACGGATTTCATTGGACATGACGTCAATTATACCGTAACCGAAAGTGTATGGACGGCTTTTTATTTTGACCCTCGATATACTCCAGCATTTTGTCAGAAAAAATTAGTCGAAGCAGGTTATTTGGGTAAAAAAGCAGGTAAAGGATTTTATGATTATTCTGAAAATTCTCAAAATCCATCTCCTCTTCAGGATGAAAATCTAGGTAAAAGCATATTCCATCGTGTCCATGCCATGCTGGTCAATGAGGCTGCCGATACCATACATCGTGGCATCTGTACCCTAGAAGATGTGGAAACGGCGATGACAAAAGGGGTTAATTATCCAAAAGGATTGATAAACTGGGGAGAAGAATTGGGGTATGATTATATCGTAGAATTACTGGATGGATTATACGACTATTATCATGAAGCGAGGTATCGGGTTTCTCCTTATCTGAGAAACAAAATAAATTCCTAAATGCCCAGGATTCCCGGTTCTTTTGTAAATATGATGACTCAAGAGCCTCACTTTGACATTGGGGCATTTCAAAAAGTCATAGAGACGGATAGCCCTACGAGTATCAGGGTTAACCTTAGAAAAAATTACACTTGTCCGGGTTCAGAAATTGTCCCTTGGTGTTCGCATAGCTGTTACCTCGACGAAAGACCCATCTTTACCTTAGACCCACTTTTTCATGCTGGTTGCTATTACGTACAAGAAGCATCTTCTATGTTCCTTTGGCAAGTATTAAATCATGTCTTAGATGGAATAACGGATCCTCAAATACTTGACATGAGTGCTGCCCCGGGAGGAAAAACGACCTTAATCATGGACTATCTCAGAGACAAAGGCACCTTAGTAGCCAATGAAGTCATTCAGTCCCGGGCATCCATTTTGTACCAAAACACGACCAAATGGTCTGGCACTAATGTCATTGTGACCAGTGCTGATCCATCGAAATTTAATGGTATTGAATCAACATTTGATTTATTAGTCATAGATGCTCCTTGCTCAGGCGAGGGTATGTGGCGAAAGGATACTGACGCCATCAACGAGTGGAGTCCAGACCATGTAGAACTATGTAGTGCAAGGCAGAAAAGGATAATTTCTGACTCTATAAGTCTAGTCAAACCCGGTGGATATCTGTTCTATTCCACTTGTACTTACAACTCGAAAGAAAACATTGACAATGTCAATTGGATGATGCAGGAATATAATTTGGAGTCTGTAGAATTGCCATTAAATCAAGATTGGGATGTGCAGATTATCTCGAAAAACAAAGGGGTTGGTTATCAGTTCTTACCTTATAAGCTTAAGGGAGAAGGGTTTTTCTGCTCGGTACTTCGAAAGCCAAATTCGAATGATAATGTAAAAAAAGCTTCGTTGGGTAAAATATCCTTGGCAACCAAAGAGGATAAAAAATTAATCTCGGAATGGGTGTCAAATCAAGCCATGGATTTAAAAATTATAAAATCTCCAAAAGACGACTGCTATCTCACGAATGAGTGCAGTATGGCCATGTTTGAAAAACTACAAGCTAAAATAAGGGTTTTGGGCACAGGAATTAAAATTGGAAGAATCAATAAAAAACTATTCCTTCCCGATCATGCCTTGGCTCTGAGTACAATGGTATCAGATGACATTCCAAAGATTGAACTATCAAAAGATGATTCGTTAGACTATCTTAGAAAGCAGTTAGATGGTAGCTTAAGTTCTCAAAAATCATGGAATTTGGTACAATATCAAGGGTATGGATTGGGTTGGATAAAACAACTAGACCATAGAATCAACAATTATCTCCCTCAGGAATACATGATAAAGCACCTATAGATCTTCTACTGATACTCATAAGGTGTATTTGATTGGTTTACATAATTTCGGTTGACTTCCTTATATTTGTTCGCAATAATTAAAAATTGATACATGTATCCAGATCTTTCCTATTTGTTTCACGATCTTTTTGGCACTTCAGTCGATAACTGGACTTCTATTTTCAAGACATTTGGACTCATGTTAGCATTGGCCTTTGTAGCTTGTGCCTTTTTGTTAAAATCTGAATTAAAAAGAAAAGAAGAGGATGGATTATTAAAACCGTTCAAAGCAAAAAAAATTGAGGGTGAAGTTCCGACCTTGAATGAAACCCTGATGAATGGTGTGATACTAGGTATATTAGCATCCAAAATTCCAGTAATCATTCATTCGTTTGACCGGTTTACAGCCGACCCCGCATCCGTCTTATTTTCCGGTGAAGGACATTGGTGGATTGGCATTTTAATAATCATTGGATTATTTGCTTATCGATACTTCAAGTACAAGGATGCAGATAAACCCAAAGAAGTAGAAGTCTTAGTCCATCCCTATCAAAAGACCATGGATATCATTTTCATGGCGGCCATTTCCGGTGTAGTAGGTTCTAAATTATTTTCAATATTTGAAAACTTAGATTCATTTTTTGCGGATCCCATAGGTCAGCTGTTTTCGGGTTCTGGATTAACTATTTATGGAGGAGTAATACTCGCTTTTATAGTCGTGTATCGCTTTGTGTCGAAAAATGGAATTAAGCCCATATATATGATGGATATTGCAGCGATGGGTATTTTATTAGGATATGGCATTGGTAGAATAGGATGTCAATTGGCAGGAGATGGAGACTGGGGAATTGAAGCAGCCATGCAACCCTCGTGGTGGTTTTTACCGGATTGGCTGTGGTCATTTAGTTATCCTCGGAATGTGGCTAATGATGGCATATTATTGTCTTCTTGTGATCCTGAGGCCTACAAAGCGACTTTTGAAGGGGCAAAAATGGCCATTGAGCAACATTGTCAAACAGCCTGTGGAATGAGATATTGTCACGAATTAATACCAAAAGTATATCCAACCCCTATATGGGAAACCATCGTATCGCTCTTAGGATTTGGACTCTTATGGATGTTGCGAAAGAGGATAAAAATTGCTGGCATGTTGTTTTTTATCTATATGATTTACAATGGGTTGGAACGGTTTTTAGTGGAATTTGTCCGAGTCAATGAACATTACAATTTCCTTGGATTTTATTGGAGTCAAGCACAGTTTATAAGTATTGCCTTTATAATTATCGGGGTTATCGGAGTTGTTTACTTGTCAAGGAAATCACCTGGCTGGGAACTAGAGTAAAAATAAATCATCCGTAATTTACGAATCACTACATCCGAGTCGTATTCAAAATATTTGAAATGAGAATTTTAGCATTTTCGATATTATTATAAATTCCAAGCCCTTGTTTTCTCAAGTGCAAATCTTCCTCTGTAAATGGTCTTTCTCTCCACTCATCAAAATTAAAATCTTGGCTTTTTATCACCAAATGATCCAAACCAGAGCCCATGACGGAATCCTCATCCGCCACACAAAATCGACCTTGGAAAAGGCTGTTGATTAATTTCAACTTGACCCCCGTAGGAGCATTCCCAAGTGCAAGATTTATGTGGGCATTTTTCACTAGTGAGGACATTCTATCTAGATCAGGATTCAATTCCAGATTCTCACCAAAATCCTTTTTTAATCTGCTGGACAATCGATTATTACTGCATTTACCTGCCACCTTTAGATGTGAAATATCACCCTCCAAACGGTTATTAATAAAATGATAAAGGGACTTAATATTGTCGGAAATATTAAGATTACCATGAAAAAGCAAATAATTTCCCCTACCTATCAAGCTCGTGCAATGCTCATTTTCATGGAACGCCGGCACAAAATTAACCTGACTAATTCCTTTCTTTTTATAGTACCCTTCGTCTCGGGTTGATAAACAAGAGATTTTTGTGGCCTCTAACAAAGTTGTTTCCCAGTCTTTGAGTTTAGATGATTCATGTCGAAAATATAATTTTTTCAAATAATAATGTTCAATATCAGCCAAGTGTTGATAATATATCCATTCAACATTGTGCATACGAACGATCTTTACCCTATTTTTTAGCTGAGGATGGGTCAAAAAAGCCGTTGTGTGGAGCCCGTCGAAAATTATTGGTGCCTCATCGGCCAACAAATTATTAAGTAGCTTTTTTGATTCCCTGGTATTTACAATGTATGGTATATGACCGAAGAGTTTAATAATCGCAGTATTTCGACGATAGTAGGACACTTCATCCACCTGAGATTCTAATAATTCACTTTCTTGACGGTCACCATACACGAAAGCATGAACATGCAGCTTTACACCGATGGATTGTAAGCTTTTTATCTTATAAAATGTCTCAATGGCACCACCGTAGTTGGGTGGATACGGCACATCGAGACATATAATATGTATTTTGTTATTCGTCATTAATTATTAAAAAAGCCTGACGACTTAGCAGACGGCAGGCTTTCTGTATCATTTTTAACTTCTAATTTACTTCATATCCATCAATACCTTCCTCATGGTTTCTCCAATATCGGCTGGAGACTGAACTACATGAATTCCGTGTTCTGCCATAATTCTCATTTTAGCTTCTGCCGTATCGTCAGCACCTCCAACGATAGCACCGGCATGACCCATGGTACGACCTTTTGGCGCAGTTTGGCCGGCAATAAATCCTACGACCGGTTTTTTATTTCCAGTGGACTTAATATATTCAGCTGCTTTTGCTTCATAATTACCTCCGATCTCTCCTATCATGACAATTCCCTCCGTTTCAGGGTCATTCATCAAGAGCTCCACCGCTTCTTTGGTCGGTGTTCCCACGATAGGGTCTCCCCCAATACCGATGGCCGTAGATATACCAAGTC
>ERZ795057.3342-NODE-3342-length-11043-cov-6.043502_pt1 | contig 11043 bp, 7 predicted proteins | sample MGYA00375141_ERZ795057 | MGnify/ENA primary metagenome ERZ795057 (study PRJEB30186, sample SAMN05720163) | activated sludge metagenome | isolation source: Anaerobic digester | place: Hong Kong | collected 2015-01-26 ... | reverse complement strand
CCTGCTCCTGGGCGCTGCTGCGGCGGAGGAACCACTGTTTGCCGTGCCCCAGGGCACGGACACGGTCGACGGCGAGCAGATCATCTACCCCGGTGAGCTGCCCGACGAGATTCAAAAGCTTTTGGATACCGCCATTGGGGAGCTTGGGTATACCGAGCTCAGCGACGGGTATTCAAAATACGGCGCGTGGACGGGCGACCCCTATTCGGAATGGTGCGCCGAGTTCGTTTGCTGGTGCGTGAACATGACAGACCAGCTCTACGGGTACAAGCTGCTCAAAACCGTCTACCCCTACTACACCGGGCAGAACACTGGGCGGGATTGGTTTGTAGCCCGTGGGCGCTTTGTGTTCAGGCGCGCATACTCGCCCGGCTGGGGCTGGCAATGGCTGAAGGATGCCGACGGCATGATGGAGACCAACGACTACATTCCCCTTCCCGGCGATCTTGTGTTTTTCAGCTACAACTCAAGCGGCGATACGGTGCACGTTGCGTTGGTGGAATACTGCGCCTACGGCCCGGACGGCAGCGTATGGATCCATGTCATTGAAGGCAACAACCCCCAAAGCGTCAAGCGCTCGGTCTATGCGCTTGACAACTCCCAGGTGCTGGGTTTTGGCTGCTGGCTGGATGTGGTGGATACCACCATACAGTTCGGCAATACGGGCGATAAAGTGCTCAAGCTCCAGCAAAACCTTGGCAAGCTCGGTTATCTTAACGAGCGTCACTTCACCTCCACCTACCTGAGCAATACGCGCGATGCCGTATCCAAGTTCCAGCGGACGGTGATGGGCGTTACGCCCACGGGGATTGCGGACCGGGATACGCAGCTGGCCATCCAGCGCGAGGTAGACCGTATGAATCTCTTCGACCCGGAGGCGTGGCTGGTAACCGAGGATACCGAGTAATTTCGATCGCTGTGGCGCGGGGAGGATACGCATGCGGATCATTGCGGGCATCCTGATCATCATCCTGCTCTGCCTGAGCGTCCCGGCAGCGGCCCAGGTCAGTGTGCAGCAAAACCGCGCCCTGCTCATCGGCGTGGACTTGTTTGTGTCCCAGAACAGCACCTATCCTTCGTCGGCCAATAACGTGCAGGACGTGTACAAGACCCTGCAAAACAGCATCCTGCCCTTTGCCACCATCTTCATCCCTGAGCGCTCAGTAACATCTGCGGACATGCTTGCGGACTGGATACAGGAAACGTTCGGCGATGCAGACGAGGACGACTATAACTATTTGTACATCTCCACCCATGGCGATTACGATACGGACGGCAACGCCGTGCTGCTGCTTAGCGATGGCAAAACCGAGGAAAAGCTCACGGCACAAGCGCTGGAAGCGATGTTCGCGGGCATCAAGGGCACCCATCTCATTTTGCTGGACGCGTGCTTTTCCGGCGCGTTCATTGGCAAGGGGATGCGGGAACAGCCCGAATCGGTATGCTTCCAATCGCCGCGATTCAAGGTGCTCACCAGCTCCGGCGCCAGGGAGGCCAGCTGGTACTGGAACGGGCAGAATGATCAGGCACAGGGCTCGTTTTACTTCACCCAGATTATGACCCAGGGCATCAGCCCCCGCTGGGGCTACCCGGCGGACCGCAACCGCAACGGCAAGGTGACGCTCAGGGAGCTTTACGACTATCTGCTCAAAAATCATGGGGCGTCCACACCCCAGGTGTACCCCCAGCAGGACGATACGGTAATCTTTGCTTACGATCCTGATACCGAAAACGCGGCTGACCGCGCGGCGGTTGTGGATGTCGTGTTTGAAGGCGACAGCATACAGCCGGACGGGAGCCTGACGCTTTCGTTCACGGTGCTGCGGCCGGTGCGCATCGCTTACCAGACTGTGTACCGCCGGGACGGGCAATGGCAGTTCGGCGAGGCTGAGCTCAGCTATGATGAAACGGATCGCTTCACGGCGTTCGGCGAGCTGGCGGGCGCGGTGCTGCCCGGGCGCAAGCTCCGCACCATTACCCTGGCAAAGGACATCGAAAACCACCTGTACGGCTATGTGCTGGTGCAGCTGGTATCGCTGGAGGACGGTCGTCTGACGGTGCAGACGGGGCATGTGATCGCCGTGACGCCCACGGAAGGCGACCTGGACCTGCAAATTGACGTCCCAAGCCACTTTGCGCTGGCCGAGGGAGCGGAGCTGCCGATCTTCATCGCGCATGCCTACCCCTGCACGCTGAGCGTCAGGATAGTGGAAGGTGACGGCAACACGGTACAGCGCCTGAGCTACCGCGCGGCCACGCGCCCGCTGGGTATTGTGCCCGACGGGACCTGCTACTATTGGGACGGCCGCGACCGCAGCGGAGCCCCCGTACCGGCCGGTGAATACCGCGTGGTAGCGGAAGGCTGGATTGGGGACATGGAATTTTCGGCGCAAAGCGAACCCATCACAATCTCAAACGCACAAGAGGAGAACGGATTATGAAACTGATGATCGTCATTCCCTGCTATAACGAAGAACAGGTGCTGCCAGAGACCTCCAAACGGCTGGAAGCCAAGGTGCGGCAGCTGGTGGAGGCCGGACTATGCGGCGCGGACAGCCGCGTGCTGCTGGTGGATGACGGCAGCAAGGATAGAACCTGGGAGATCATCACCGCGCTGCACGATCAGAATCCGCTGTTTGAGGGGCTGAAGCTCAGCCGCAACCGCGGGCATCAGAACGCGCTGCTCGCCGGGCTGATGACGGCGCGCAAGCACTGCGACGTCAGCATCTCCATGGATGCCGATTTGCAGGATGATATGAACGCCATCGACCAGTTTTTGAAGGAGTTCCAAAACGGCTGCGATGTGGTGTACGGCGTGCGCAACAAGCGCAAGAGCGATACGTTTTTCAAGCGCCAAACCGCTTTGGCGTTTTACCGGCTGATGAAGGGGCTGGGCGTGGATATCATGTTCAACCACGCGGATTACCGGCTCATGAGCAGGCGCGCGCTGGACGCGCTTCACCAGTTCAGCGAGGTGAACCTCTTCCTGCGGGGGCTGGCGCCGCTGGTCGGGTTTCAGACCGGGGTGGTGTATTACGACCGCAGCGAGCGCTTCGCGGGAGAATCGAAATATCCGCTGAAAAAAATGCTCGCGTTCGCCGTTGACGGCATCACCAGCTTTTCAGTGAAGCCCCTGCGGCTGATTACTACGCTCGGCATTGTCATCTTCATGATCTCGCTGCTGATGCTTTTATACACGCTGATCTCCTGGATTGTGGGCAAAGCGGTCAGCGGCTGGGCGAGCACGCTGGCGTCGATCTGGATGATCGGCGGCATTCAGCTGTTATCGCTCGGGGTTATCGGGGAGTATATTGGCAAGATTTATTCCGAAACCAAACGCCGCCCGCGCTTTGTGATTGATCGGTACTTAAATGAGGAACAGGCCGATCCCGTTGCGGACGAATGACACCAAAAAACCCGCACACCATGGTGTGCGGGCTTTTTTTTGCCATCAGAACAGGTTTTTGATGATATCAATCCCGGCGATATAGGTGCCAAGGCTGGAACCGATATTGCCCAGCACCACGACCACCAGGGCTTTCAGGAAACGGTTTTTAAAGAATCCCTTGAAGCTGAAGATATCCTGGTGAACATTCAGCACGTCCTGCACGGTCGGCTTGCGAACGGCCGCCTGGGTGAGCCCGGCAAACCAGCCGCATGCGAGCATCGGGTTGAGCGAGGTGATCGGCGCGGCCACGAAGGCCGTCAGAATACTCAAAGGATGGGGGACTGCCAGCGCTACGAACAGGGCTGCCAACCCGCCATTCCAAAGTACCCAGGAGGACAGCTGCCGCAGCCCGGTTTCGGCATTGACGAAGAACCCGTATACGATCAGGCCGATAATCGCAGCCGAAAGCGCCCAGCCGAAGATTTTGCCATAGGGCTTCTTCTTGGGGATCTCGGTAATCTCCTGCAGATTCTGTTCCTTGAAAATTTCTTCCTTGACGCCCGGCACGTGCGCGCCGCCCAGCACCGCGACAATCTTCTTTCCGGGCGCGGTGCGGATCTTGGCCGCCAGGTACTGGTCGCGCTCGCTGATGAGGATATCGCCGATCTTTGGAAACTGCTTGCGCATGTCCGAAAGCACGGCCTCCAGAATGTCGGTTTCCAGTAGCTTTTGCAGTATATCGTCGGTAATTTCCTCTTCCTCGCCGGTGGAAACGAAGAGGCTGACGATCAGCTTCGCTTTTTCCCAAAGGTTCAGCTTCCGCCAGATGCGCAGGAAGGTTGTTTGGATGTTGCGGTCTGCGAGCACCAGCTCCGCGCCGATTTCCTTGGCGCTTTCGATCCCCTGGAGCATCTCGCCGCCGACGGATACATTCAGCTGTTTGGCGATGCGCTTCTGGTACGAGCCCAGGGCGAGGCTGGCCAGCAGAAAGCCGGTTTTCCGTGTCTTGATGACCTTGACGACGTCCGTGTTTTCCCAGGCTTTGGGGTTCTGGATCGACTGGTAGCGATCCTCGTCCAGCTCCACGCATACGCTGTCGGGGTGGTGTTCCTCGATCACTTCCTTGACCAGCGCTGCGCTGTCCTTGGATACGTGCGCCGTGCCGACCAGAATGATCTCCTTGTCTTCGTAGTTGAGTACGGTCAGGTTCTTATCCACAGTCCTTATCCTTTCAGGCGTCCTTGCCCGTGTATGAGCCATATATCGCCTAGTATACCATAAAATAAACTGCCGTTTCATACGAAACGGCAGTTTTTTACATCAGCGGGCGAGCAAACTCAGCCCGCGACGACTTTTTCCGGTTTGTTCTTTCCAAACCGCAGAAACGAGGGCAGCGCGACGTGGCCCTGGCTCATGACGTCGAAGGCGACAGCCGCCAGCAGTACCAGGCCTTTCACCAGGCGCTGGACGTTGGAATCCATGCCGATGATGTTCATGCCGTTGTTGAGAATACCCATGATCAGCGCGCCGATTACCGTGCCGCTGACTGTGCCGATGCCGCCGTACGCGCTCGCGCCGCCGATGAAGCAGGCGCCGATGGCGTCCAGCTCGAATCCGTCACCGGCCATCGGGGTGGCGCTGTCCAGGCGGGCGGCGAACACCATGCCGGCGATCCCGGCCAGCAGCCCCATGTTGACATAGCTGAAGAACATCAGCCGGTCGGTTTTCACGCCCGACAGCCTGGCGGCTTTGGCGTTGCCGCCCATAGCGTAGATGTGGCGGCCGAGCACTGTTTTATTGGTAATGAAGGTATAGGCTGCGGCAATCACACCCAGCACCAGCAGCACTGCGGGGATGCCCTTATACCGTGCCAGCAGCGTGAAGAACCAGATGATGATGGCCGAAATGATCACCATGCGGGTGATAAGCGCGCCGGTGGAGGTGTACTCATAGCCCTTGCGCTTCTTGTTCTGGTTGGAAAACACCTGCAGCAGGCAGTACGCCAGCGCGATAATCACACCCAGCAGGAAGCACGTCAGGTACAGCTTGACCCCAAATATGGTCCAGGTGCCGATGAACTCCGGCGTTGTGCCCACGAAAAACTGCTTGTACTCCGCCGGGAACACGGGGATGGCCTTGCCGCCCTGCAGAATCAGCAGCGTCGCGCCACGGAACACCAGCATGCCCGCCAGGGTGACGATAAACGCCGGGATCTTCACATACGCGATCCAGAACCCCTGCCACATGCCGATCAGGATGCCTACGCCCATGCACAGCAGGATGGACAGGTAGGGATCCCATTTCCATTTCATAATGAACACGCCCGCGCACGCGCCTACGACGCCGACCACCGAGCCGACCGAAAGGTCGATTGAGCCGCTGCCCAGAATACAAAGCAGCATACCGATCGCCAGGATCACGATGTAGGCGTTCTGGTTGATGATGTTGTAGACGTTCATGGGAAACAGCAGTTTCCCGCCCGTCAGGATCTGGAACATGATCACGATGACCACCAGCGCCAGCATCATTGAGTATTGTTTCAGGTTGCTTTTCACAGCAGTGAGAGCCTTGTTCATGCACTGATTTCCCCCTTGTTGCTGGCTTGCAGAATGCAGCCCATAATCGCTTCTTGCGAAGCGTCTTCCCGTGAGAACTCGGCAATCAGCTTGCTTTCGTTCATCACATAAATCCGGTCACACATCCCCAGAAGCTCCGGCAGTTCCGAGGAAATCATCAGCACGGCCTTGCCGTTGGCGGCCAGCTGGTTGATGATCTGATAGATCTCGTACTTCGCGCCGACATCCACGCCGCGGGTCGGTTCATCCAAAATCAGGATGTCCGGCTGTGCGAAGATCCACTTGCCCAGCAGCACCTTTTGCTGGTTGCCGCCCGAAAGGTTACCCACCAGCTGTTCCACGGACGGGGCTTTGATGTCCAGCTTTTCCTTTTGCTCCTTGGCGCGTATGGCTTCCAGATCCTTATCGATAATGGAATGGCTGGCTACGAACTCCATACGCGACAGCGTGATGTTGTGCTTGATGGAGTTGGAAATCACCAACCCGTTGCCCTTGCGGTCCTCGGTCACATAGGCAAGCCCGTGCTGGATGGCCTGGGCGATATTGTGCAGCTTCACCGGTTTCCCGTCAATCAGCGTCTGACCGCTGATTTTCTGCCCATAGGATTTTCCAAACACTGACATGGCAAGCTCTGTGCGCCCCGCGCCGATCAGACCGGCAACGCCAACGACCTCGCCGTGGCGAAGCTGCATGGAAACGCTGTCAACCACCTTTTTATCCGAATACAGGGGATGGTAGACCGTCCAGTCCTTGATCTCAAAGGCAACGTCGCCAATCGCCACGTTTTCGCGCCTGGGAAAGCGGTTGGTCATCTCGCGGCCGACCATGCCCTTGATGATGCGCGGCTCGGTGATTTTGTCGACCGCCTTGTCCAGCGTTTCGATGGACTTGCCGTCGCGGATGATGGTAATGCGATCGGCGCAGTATTCAATTTCGTTGAGTTTATGGGAAATGATGATCGATGTGATCCCATGTTCATTTTTGAATTCGATCAGCAGGTCAAGCAGCTTTTTGACGTCATTTTCATTCAGTGATGAGGTTGGCTCGTCCAGAATGAGAAGCTTCACGTCCTTGGTCAGCGCCTTGGCGATTTCCACAAGCTGCTGTTTGCCCATGCCGATATCCTTGATGAGCGTACGGGGGGACTCCTTCAAACCCACAATCTTCATGAATTTGGCGGCCTGCTGGTTGGTCAGGTCCCAGTTGATCACGCCGGCCGTATCCCGCTCGTTGCCCAGGTACATGTTCTCCGCAATACTTAGAAAGGGCACCAGCGCCAATTCCTGATGGATAATGGCGATGCCCCGTCGTTCCGAATCCTTGATGTCTTTAAAAGCGCAAAGCTCACCGTGATAGTACACCTCGCCGGTATATGTGCCATAGGGATAAATACCCGACAGAACGTTCATCAACGTGGATTTACCGGCGCCGTTTTCGCCCACGATGGCATGAATTTCGCCTTCAGTTACGTCGATATTGACGTTATCCAGCGCTTTCACGCCGGGGAATAGCTTCGTAATGTTTTCCATCCGCAGGATTGTCGATGCCACTACGCATTCTCCTTAGTTACTGGAAGGGGAGATGGCAGGGTTGCCATCTCCCCGTCGATTGGGCGCACCGAAAGGGGTACACCCTGACAACCAGTTGATGATTAGTCGGCCAGCTGGTCTGCCGTGTAGTAACCGCTGTCGATCAACAGCTCTTGGTAGTTGTTGATGTCTGCAAACAGCGGGGTGGCATAATAGGTGGGCACGTCGAGGATGTTGTTGCTGACAACAGCGTTGGTCTCAACTTCGGTGCCTGCGAGAATGGAATTGACGATCGTAACCGTGCGGGCTGCGAGGATGCGGGTATCCTTGAAGATCGACATGGACTGCAAGCCCTTGAGGATGTTCTTCATGCTGGCGATGTCGCAATCCTGGCCTGTGATGATCGGGTAGCCTTCGCCGGCTTCAAAGCCAGCGGCAACCAGCGCGTTGGTCGCGCCCTGTGCGGTGGAGTCGTTGGAGCAGAGGACAACATCCAGCGGCGTGCCATCGGCATAGTATGCGGCGATGATATCGTCCATACGGGCCTGGGCGGTCTCGGTTTTCCAGGAGGGGGTAGCGACCTGGTCAAAGGAGGTCTGGCCGCTGACGCAGATCAGCTGACCGTTGTCCAGGTACTGCTGCACTTTGGACATGGCGCCGTTGAAGAAGTAGGTGGCATTGTTGTCGCCGGGGTCGCCTGCCAGGAACTCGATGTTGAAGGGGCCCTTGCCTTCAGCAAGACCAAGGGTATCCACAACATACTGGCCCTGGATTTCGCCAACCTGGAAGTTGTCGAAGGTCGCGTAGTAGTCAACAGCCGGGGTATCCATGATGATACGGTCGTGACACACAACTTTGACGCCATTCTCTTTGGCTGTGGCGAGCACGGTGCCAAGAGCGGTCGACTCAATCGCGGTGATGACCAAAACATCGCAGCCGTTGAGCAGCATGGTTTCCAGCTGAGCAACCTGGGTGGGTACATCGTTGTCGCCTGCATACTGCAGTTCAACTTCGTAGCCAGCGGCTTCAAACTGGGCTTGCAGATAGTTGCCGTCCTCGTTCCAGCGCTGCAAGCTCTTGGTAGGCATCGAAATGCCGACTTTGCCTGCTGCCATTGCGGTACCGACGGTCGTCATGACAAGCACGAGGGCCAGGAGTAGGACAAGAACCTTTTTCATAGTAGAATACACCCCTTTTTCGAATTTATTTCGAGACCGCCGCTAACTGACGGTCCGGAAAACAGGTTTCTGTGCTCGAGCACATTCGGGGAACACATAAAATCTGGCAAAAACATTTTTGCCGGACATTATCAATAATCGTAGCGCGGGGCATTCAACCAACGGCAATGATAGGATGAAAATTTATTCACGATGCTATAGATGTATGCTACCATATTGTAACGTAACGGAAAAACGTTGTCAATAGGGCGGTGCAATATTTTGCGGTCAGCCTATGCAGAGCGTCAGTCTGGATATATACTTGCAGCCATTGCTGTACAAGGGTTACCTGTCGTTGGTGCAACAGGGATACGGGCCTGCACGCCCGTAGGCAAGATTGACAAGAGCCCCGGTGGAGACTATGATGGAAGCAGCGTTTTGACAAGGAGTGTTGCCCTGTGACGATCAAACAGATCGCCGACTTGTGCGGCGTTAGCCGAGGTACGGTCGACCGTGTGCTCAATGGGCGGGGCAAGGTAAAGCCGGAAACCGAGGAGCGCGTGCTTCACACCATCCAGCAGCTTGGATACACCAAAAATATCGCCGGGAAAGCCCTGACGCTCAAAAAGACGACGCCCATTATCGGGGTCGTTGTATCCAGCGAAGGCAACCCGTTTTTTACAGATGTCATCGAGGGATTTGAAAAGGCCGAAAAAGAACTTACCGATTACGGCGTAACCGTGATGATCAGGACCATGCGCGGGTATGATGTGCAGCGTCAGCTTGCGCTGATCGCGGAGCTGGAGTTGGCCGGCATTTCCGCCTTGGTGATCCAGCCGATTAACGATGCGCGCATCTCCAAGAAAATCAACGAGCTGGGTGCGGCCGGTATCCCGACCATCACTGTGAATACGGACATTGAAAACTCCTGCCGCAGCTGCTATGTCGGCTCGGATTACACGGCGGGCGGTGTGACGGCCGCGGGTGTAATGCGTGTGGTTACCGGTGGCAAGGCGCAGCTTGGCATTGTGACGGGCGTCAGCAGGCTGCTGGGCCACGATTTGCGGCGTGAGGGCTTTGAGCAGCACATCAGGGCTGTTTGTCCCGATATCAAAATTGTCGACAGTGCGTCCGCTATGGACGACACGGAGCATTCCTACCGCGTGACCATCGCCATGCTCAACCGCAATCCGCAGATCGACGCGATTTTTATCGTCGCCGCGGGCGCGGAGGGCGTTTGCCGCGCGGTTGTGGAGAAGGGGCGGGAAGCTGTGATCCGCGTCGTGGCGTTTGATACCATCCCCGCGACCATCAGCATGATGCGCACCGGCCTGGTGCGCGCGGTGATCTGCCAGCAGCCGCTGCGCCAGGGGCACGACGCGGTTATCGCGGCGTTTGATATCCTCTTGTCCGGCGTGCCCAAGCAGGGCGGCAGCATTATCATGGAGCATCAGATCAAGATACTGGAAAACCTGTAGTTTCCCCACGCAAAAGCAACATCCGACGCACGCTTGAAAATTCTCATGTTGACAACGAATATCTGGATGTTGTACAATTCAAACATAAATGTGCTCGTGCACAATTACGCAACTTCAACCATATTGTACATTTTTCTCTAAGAGAGGCGGATTATTATGGCAGAAATCTTCAAAGGGCTTCCCAAAGTCAAATACGAGGGAGCGGATTCTAAAAACACGCTGTCCTTCAAATTCTACGATCCTGACCGCGTTATCCTTGGCAAGAAGATGAGCGAGCATCTGCCGTTTGCCATGGCGTGGTGGCATGCGCTGTGCGCGACCGGAAAAGATATTTTCGGCGACCCGACCACGGACAAATCCTTCGGCGCAGCGAAAACCGGCACCATGGAGCACGCCAAAGCCAAGGTAGACGCAGGCTTTGAGTTCATGCAAAAGCTTGGCGTAGAGTACTTTTGCTTCCACGACGTGGATCTGGTTCCCGAAGCCGATACGCTGGAGGAGACCAATGCGCGCCTGGACGAGATTACCGATTACATGCTCGAGAAAATGAGCGAGACCGGCATCAAGTGCCTGTGGGGCACAGCCAATATGTTCGGCAATCCCCGCTTCATGAACGGCGCGGGCTCGTCCAACAGCGTTGATGTGTTCTGCCACGCGGCGGCGCAGATTAAAAAAGCGCTGGAGCTGACCGTGAAACTCGGCGGCCGCGGCTATACCTTCTGGGGCGGCCGCGAAGGCTACGAGACCCTGATGAACACCGACGTGAAGTTCGAGCAGGAAAACATCGCCGCGCTGATGAAGATGGCTGTCAAATACGGCCGCTCCATTGGCTTCAAGGGTGATTTCTACATCGAGCCCAAGCCCAAGGAGCCCATGAAGCACCAGTACGATTACGACGCGGCGACGGCCATCGGC
>ERZ795057.3329-NODE-3329-length-11078-cov-4.113581_pt1 | contig 11078 bp, 6 predicted proteins | sample MGYA00375141_ERZ795057 | MGnify/ENA primary metagenome ERZ795057 (study PRJEB30186, sample SAMN05720163) | activated sludge metagenome | isolation source: Anaerobic digester | place: Hong Kong | collected 2015-01-26 ... | reverse complement strand
TTCTTTGATTGCAAACGGATTGAAAAAGACCGTTTCGGTCCCATTCGGTGTGACCTGATAAGGCGCTTCATTCGGAATCGGATTTAACATCAACGAATAAGAACTGTTCGTAACTCCAAAAACTAATGTCAAACTCAATAATACAACAACAATTAAAAACAGATGCTTTTTGTTCATTTACTGCCTCCTTCATTTTTTATTTTAAACATACCAAATTCAAATGATCTATTTAAAACACTATAGAAACAAATAGATGTTCATGCGTGATAATTAAAATCAAATCTTTAATAACACTCAGAATATACTTCAATATATATTTTTTATTTATTCCCAGGGAAGGTAATCAACTGTCACACCCCTGTTAATAAGCGCTGTAATATCCTGCATATCTTCAGAACCTTCTGACAAATCCAATGAATTTTCATTAATGGCAACAACATCTCCGGAAGCGATATTTTCATTGTCCACCAAAGCTGAAATGTCAGCTATCTGATTCTCCTGTAAATACAATTCTTCCAAAGTTGTCAATGCTGAAAGCGGTAAAATATTCACAAGGTTATTTTTCCTGAAAGATAGATTTTTTATATTCGGGCAAAGAGTTATATCACTGATGTCACTGATATTGTTATCGTATAACCACATTACTTCCACATTTCTGAAGACTTCATGATCTCTCAAAAAGGACAAATCCTCTAAATTCGAATAATAGATATATAATTCATTGAGTTTTGTCATATTATCACAAGCTTCAAGGATCCCTTCTGTCATATCATAACCGCCTAATCCAAGATATTCCATATTTATTAAAGAAGAAAGCGGTGAAAAATCAGAAATATTATTACCAAGAATCGTTAGATGCGTCAAATTGGTAAGATTTTCCAACACTGACAAATCGGTTATATTATTATAACAAATCGCCAAAAACGCACTTAAATTGGTAAGATTTTCCAAAAATGAAATATCACTAACCCCTGTTCCATTAAGATTAAGAAATGTTAAATCAACAAGGGTGGATATTGGGGTAAAATCTGCAATATTTTTATTATTCCTTATCGACAATTCATCCAATGTCGTAAGATTTCCAAGTGCTGTAATATCTCTTATATCGTTATTACCCAGATCCAAATACCACCAGTGCTCTTTTTCGTTAATCAAATGGTTAAAAACTTGAATATCCGTTATGTTGTTGTTGGACAAAACCAAATATCTTAATTTATTTAACCCCTGCAATGGAGAGATATCTGTTATATTGTTTTCACCCAGAATAAGCATATTGAGTTTATCCAGCTGATTGATCCCCTCTATACTCGTGATGTTACTGTTTCCCGCATCTAAATAAATTATATCCGCAATTTCTCCGGCATAAACCTCGTTCGCCAAAGCCCTGGCATACTTCCTTGGCTCTGATTTTACAAAATTGTCTTCCAAATCCGTTTCAAAAAGCGAGTTATCATTTCGTTCTAATTCTAAAGCCATACTCTCTCTTGAAGCTGATCCAATCATTTCCGTTAAGCCCAATGCCCACAAAACAGCTCCTTTGAGATTTTCATCAGAAAAGCCTACGACTTCACCAAGATCATATCCGTCTCTTTTTTGTATATTTAAATCTTTGAATGCCGCATAGTAATCAAAAGCTTCAGTTCCTTCCGGAAAATGATTCATTGAAAACGTCCATTTAATGGTATGTTCTCCTTCAGAAAGCCTTCTCATTACCTTTTGTTCTGAACAGGTCCAATACCAGTTACCAGCCTTTTGTTCATCAATATACAGATAAAAGTGATTAGAATTAGATTCTGTATGATTCTTCTTCGTAAAACTCAACACAGAATCTTCAGATAATGTAAAATCCATTGATAATTCACACATCTGATTCTGTTCCTGATTGGTAAACGTGATATATCGTTCCAAAGCACGCTCTCCAGATTCACTTTCAAACGACCTGACAGCCGGTTTCACATCTCCACTCAGCGTCCAGGTAATACCGGATATTAATTCATTTGATGAAATCATTTCCTCAAGGTATTGAACAACCACAAGATCTCCATCAATTCCACCCCCGCCACCGGCACAACCTACAAACAACAAACTGAACAACCCAACAATCATCAAAACCAAAATTGTCTTCTTCATCTTCTCCCTCCTTAAAAATAAAAATCAATCCTCTCCCAGAAAGTGTTTTTCCATGAGATATTTTTTCAATTCTTCATATTTCGCCGCTTTTTCCTTGATTCGCTCGAAATCCTTTATCATTGATTTATCACCTTTTTTATAAGAGGAGAGGCCCAGGATATAATCTGCAGAAACGTTAAAAAACATCGCCGTTTTAACAATTACATCTTCTGTCGGCACGATCTGTTCTCTTTCATACCTCGATATGGTCGTTGCTGAAACACCAAGTGCATCGGCTACATCGTTTTGTGAAATATTTTTAATTTTTCGTAACTCATATAACTTTCTTCCGTATGAACTCATGTTATTATTTTAACATTTTTGATCTTATTTGTAAACATCTTATAATCATTATTGTTTATCCTATCTTGATTATCCGCATTTTAATACCTATATAAGTTGAAGTAAAGGATTTATCAAAGAATCATCGTGGTCGTAGGGGCAATTCATGAATTGCCCTTACAAAGAACATCAAAAAATATTGTTCCTCTCTTTAGTTCAGCTTATATATTAAATCATTTTGATACCATTTTATTAGATACTCACGATGTGCATCAATATTACGAATTCAACTTTTAAAGAAAACATTTTATAAACCGGAAATTATGTATGCCTTTCAAAGCACCGTGTAGGAGTCGTGATGTTTCGTAGAAGCTCTATCCACCCCTACAAGTTTTCTGGCAAAACATGACTTTTTTATCAGATGAAGCTTAATAACAGGGAAGAAATATTCATCATACGGGTTTGGGATTTTCTCTTTTTTCCGATATAAGTCAACGTTGTAAAGTTGATGACTGTTTTGAGTAATAATTTGAAAATGATATAATAACAATGGAGGGGTAGAATTGTCAAACAGTGATTTTGAGAGACTGACAGCTCTGTTGAAAGGCTATCCGAAAAAAATCATAGAGACAGGGGAAATTCAGCGGCGTTTAAAAACAAAAGATTATCTTGTGTTTTACGCACTCGTTTCATCTGTAATTGAAAAGAATCTCCTTTCACCGGTGAAAAATAGTGGGCTGAATGGCATGCAGCCGGAGCTGTTCAACCGTTATCGTATTTTGTCAGATGACGTTCCTAAGATCGAAGGTTTAAAGAAGGAACTGCTGACACTCAATCCAAGGCTCGATCTGTCTTATTATCAGAAGCATATGGATCATTATCAGTCGGACAGGGACTTTGTCAGGATATATCATGATTTTTTTGAAGAAGGCACTATTCCTCAGAAAATCGAAAGAAGGGAACTGTCGTTTTTGCTCTTTTCAGAGGAGAAATGGCTGGAAGCTTCGACTCAGCCATACAAGGTTCTCAAACGTCTCGGACTTGACCTTGAAAGGGATTTCAACTGTTTTGACCGTCGACAGCCGTTCACTTATTTTCCTTTTTCACCTGTTATCCGTAATATTCTCATCGTCGAAAATCTCACCCCCTTTTCCGATCTGTTTCTCATCCTGAAACAAATGAAAGCGCCAAAACCGTTTGATGCCATTGTTTTCGGAAGTGGCAAGCATATCATCGCCTCTTTCAGTTTTTTTGACGATCTATTTGAAGACATCAGCCGTTTAAGGCTCTTTTACTGGGGGGATATCGACATCACGGGACTGAATATTTATTTCTCCCTGAAAACAAACTATACGGCATTCGACCTGAAATTATGGGAAAGGGGCTATCAGGCCATGGTCGACATAAACAGAACGAAACCTGAAGCCACAAAGACTGCCTTGATGGCTTACTCCCCAACTGAATCGGAAAAACCGTTAATGATTAAACTGAAGGCAATCATCGCCAATCACCGGGTGATTCCACAGGAGACGGTCAACTATTCGAATCTGGAGAGATTGTTATGTCTGTGAATTCGGTCAACGAACGCATCAGAAATCTTGGGATGATGGCGACGTTCTATGAACGGGCCGGCACGATGAAATCGCTTCCGGCTGAAAAGGCCATTCCGTTAACACTTGGGATCTTTGCCTTTATTCTGTCAAAGATGTTGAATGGGGAACTCGGCAGTACGATTGATGAAATTGAAGAACATGTTCATCTTTATTACACCACGGATGACTGGCAACCGGATCGGGACAAACTGCTGGCACTGATCATGCGGATGATGTACCGGGACAGGGAATCCGGACTGCCTTTCAGTTTTTTTGATTTTGAAGCCGGTGAATTGAAAAAGATCAAATACAGTTTCCTGAAGGTGGAACATGGATCCAATGAATCCGGTAACCGGATCTCACTGACCAAAACAGGCCGTGACATGCTGTTTCAAACCCGTGAGATTTATCAGGAATTGAGAATCACCATGGATTTACTGTTTATCAAGGAACAGTTTAAGAGAGGGGCCTTTTCGCGTGCCATCCGCTCCGCCGAATCTTTAAAGGCCTCCGTTCAGGATTCTCTTGAGGAGAAGGAACGGTTACTGTTTGAGATCAAACGGGCTCCCTGGCGAGTCAAGGCCGTCAGTCTGAATGAGAGTTATGCAGATGTGGAACGACAGTTTGATCAGGAAGCGGAGCAGTTTGACGAACTGATTGCCCTGATCAACAACACCGATCATACGGAGATGAATGATAAAAAGGGTGAGAGTCTGGTTCGACTCGAACGGATTCTGAATGAGTCCAGAAGGTTACACGAAGAATTGTTTAAACTGCATCTGTCCATTTTTCCGGATTATATGAATTTCAGGAACAAGAGTACACTTCGACTGCTGCTCGGTGATCTCTCATTCAGCACAGACCTCATTGACCCCCTTTTTCAGGCACCCTTGAAAAACATCCGGCCCGATACTCTGTTTTCTCTGCCACGTCCCACTCCCAAACTGTTTTTTCCCTGGCTGACCATCATCAGAAATCCCGTCAAAGGGGAAAGACGAATGAAACGCAAGATTCAGATAGAAGAGGCGATGCCGGATGAAGAAACACTTCAACGTGAAAAGACGTTTCAGAGAGAGCGAATCGAATTTCTGACTTTTATCCTGAAGGCTCTGAAAGAGTCTGAACCGCTGTTGTTATCCGATACACTCCACTTTTTTCCGCCGGATGATAATCTGCTCGCCTTTATCATCGGGTTACATCAGAGCTCACCTGTCGTTTTCAACAAGATCAAAGATATGGACATTCTTCAGGCTGTCAGAAATGCAAATATCTCCTATAAGGGGCTGACCGTTTGCACCGGTTCAGAGATATTACGAAAAAACAATTATCGTTTCAGCGAATATATTTTTGAAAGGATTTGACAATGGGCTTAAATTACGAAGAAAATGAACGGTTCAGACAGTTTTCACGAATTCTGATCAAACTCCTCAGCAACGGGGAAATAAGCGAACAGGAGGATCGGGACCTCATCATCGCCTACGAAACGGATGAGATCCTTCATGATATGCTGGCTGTCTTTGCCGAAGAGGCCAATATGGAGATTTACAACGCTGAATATGGTTATCTCTGCTTGTTCCAGCGTGATGCAAGAAGTCCGTTTTCGATGAAAAGAGCCCAATTCTACGCCGAAACCGGCTTTGATGAAAAGAGCTGGCCAATTTTTTCATTCTATGTCTTTGCCATCTTTTCCCTCTTTTTCGACGATGAAGAAAATCAGTCCATCAGTCTGGATATGATTCAGCGATTCTGCACGGAAAAGGTAGAGAAGATAAAAAACGAGTTGAAAGAGCAGGATATCAATCAAAAATACGACTGGAATTTCAGTGGTCTGCTGGAAATCTGGGAGAATCTCAGGGAAACAGCCAATCTTGAAACGAGCCTCGACCGTTCCAGCAGCAGAACAAAACAGGGCTATCTGAAGAAAACCTGTCAATTTCTGTGTCGTGAAGGACTGGTTGAGTTTGCCGAGGAATTTCAGACGATCTCGATGAACAAAAAGACGGAAGGGGTTCTGGAATCACTGCTCAGAGACGAAAAATTCAAGGCCATCGCGCAGTATTTAAGGGGTGAAGATCATGCCAACGCTTGATGCCTACCGTTTGATCAATATCAGTTATGCCGGTGGAAAAAACAGGATGGATGATCTTTCGATAGATTTGGAGGGACATCACACCATCGTCGTTATCCCCAACGGTTCCGGAAAGACCTACTCCATCACATTATTGCTGCAAACCATCCTGCCGGGGAGCACACTCGGCAGCAGGACTTTCGAAGATACGTTTTCCAATATCAGGGGCACCGCGCATATTCTGACCACACACAATCTGGATCATGACCGGGGAAAACTCTGTGTCGGTTTTACCGTCAACACGGAAGGCAGTCTCAGATACTTCAACTGGTGTTTTGAAACGGGAAATTCCATGCATATAGGAGAAATTCCCCTCGTCAGTGACGGTGTGGTTCTATCCTATGATGAGACAAGAGAATGGCTGAAATCACTCCCCTTTGAAAGAAAGAGCCGCTTGTTCAATCAGGGAGAAAGACGAAAGCTCAGTGCGCATCTGAACACATACGGCATTTTCACGGATGAATGGGACATGATGTGCCGAATGAATCAGAATGAAGGCGGGATCAAAGAGATATTTGACGTCAAAAGCCGGAAAAGCACGGACGATTTACTGAGTGAATTTGTCATTCCGGCCCTGCAGAGGGAATTGAAAGGAATAGAAGAGGTGGATCAGGTTCAGGCGGCTTTCCTGAAGAAGATTGAAACACTGAAAATGATCCCCAAATGGGAAGAACGAATTCACAGAATGGATGACTATCTTGCCATGTATCAGATTCAGCTGGACAAGTTGAAAAGGCTGTATGACAGAGAGGAAGACTTCAGAATTGAACTGTATATTCTGAAACTGCTGAACGAAAAGGCCACTGAGAAACTGAACGCATTTCACACATTGTCTGATCAACTTGAAAAACGAACAGCGGCAGAGGAAAAGGGCCTGTTACTCCTGAAAAAACGCGAGCAGCAACTGTATTATGCACATACACAATACAAACTCAAACAAGTTGAAGCGCAGTTGAACGAAACGTTGAAGCAGATTGCCACATTTGAAAAGACGCTGAAAACATATGGCGATCAGCAGAAATGCAACCTGGCACTGGATGAACTGGAAACCTATCTGACAGAAACGGCCCGGTATGACGTTATTCGCCGGAAACTTGAAATGCGTCAGGCCGAAAACACCCGATTGAAACAGGATATGAAAATTCTGGAATCCAAACTGCACGGATATTATCAAACGGCCATAAAACAAAAAGGGAACGAATTGACGGCAACAGCGGAATTGATCAACACCGCAGAAATGGAAAAAGACGACTTTCTGCTGAAGCTCTCCTCCCTGAGCATGAAAAGAGACCAGCTTGAAAAAGAAAAGGGTGTTCTCAGAACGGCTGATGAAGCCGTTGAAAAACTCGGTGGAATCGAACGTCTGACCCTCACTCAGACAACTCTTCTTGAAAAGGAACACCTAACACAGGAAAAGAATGAAGAACTGAGTAAGACAAAAGAATTGATTGAGTCACAAAAAGAACCGTTAAACGAACTTGAAAAAGAGGCCTTCGGGATTAAAGCAGAGCTTCAGAATAGCAGGAAGCAACTTGAGGAATTTCACACTGAAAAAGAGAAACTCTCACAAATCCTCAAACTCTTTCATCAGCAGCGTCCGGACGAACTGCTTGACACACTGAAGGACAGAGAAGACGAAATTCGTACACAGATCCTCTCTGAAAAGAGTGAGCGTTCCAGAAACGAAGAGGTGGTTGAATACTGCCGGCAATTTAACACCCTGCCACCCAACGGGACCATCAGAAAGCTCATCACGCAATTGAAAAAGACAGGTTTCCATGATTTTATCGCCGGTTATGACTATATCCGTGAAAACGAATCCGTTCAGAATCCTTTACTGGAATACGGACTCATCTGTGAGAACCTGAACGAATTGAGTCAGGCACTGCAGAAAACGGAAAAGCCCGACTGGCCGGTCTTCATCTTCTCAAGAGAAGACATCAGAACTCATTCTGAACCCATCGCCGCCGGAATCCTCAAAGGGCATCAGCTGATCATCGAAACAGAATTTCTCTCCTATTCAGATGGAAAACTTTCCATAGAGACCTATATTCAGGAAAAGAGTGAACGGATCCGAAAACTGGACCTGCAGATACAAGGCAACGAGAACAGACAAAATGAGCTGAGCCTGTACCGAAAGATTGCTGATCAGTTCATCGACCAATACGGAATCGACATCGTCTATACGGAAAACAGACTCAGGGAAGCCTTCACAACCCTCAACACACGATGGAATGATTGCTGCGAAAAGATCAAAGGCGTTGAACAACAGATTACAGAAAACAAAAACAGCCTTTCAGAAATTCATAAAGCCATTAAAACACTTGAAACGGAAATCGGACAGTCCAGGCAAATTCTGGAAGATTTTGAAACCGTTCAGAAAAGGTGTTTTCACCTGGTTGAGGCACTTGAGCTGATCCCGGATGCCCTTCACAACACCGAGCGACAAATCAAAACCTGTTCACTGGAAATCACCGATCAGCAAATCACCCTTCAAAAACAGAAGGAACAGCTCAAAAGACTGTCCAAAAAGAATCAGACGCTCACGGAAGAATTCGCTGTGTTGAAACAGAAACAAAAACAATACCAGCCTGCCGCCATCAACACATCGCTCTTTTCCTACGCCGGCGAACCGGTACAAGCACTGGAGGAAAAACTTGCCGTATTGAAACTCAAATTTGAAGACTCACAATTAATGGACGAGGAAAAGAGGATCCGGAATCGGCTTGTGGACATAGAGAAAAAAATCATCCACTACGGTTATACAGTTGAAGAATTAAAACAGATCAATCGCACAGATTTGCCCGGATATGACGAATGCTCCGAACAGATCAACCTGATCAGTCAGGAGATTTACGCTGTTAAAACACGATTTGGTGAAGGGACTTCAGAAAAGAGACAATTGCAGAAAATCATGGAGGAGATCACACTATCCGACGAAGATAAGGCCGGAAGCGTTGCGGTCAACGACAGCAATTATGCCATTCAAAGCAGGCTGAACAGCCAACGGTTGAAAAAAATGACGGAATTTCATCAGAAAAACAGCCATCAGCTGGAACACGTTACAAGAGCGGCCCATCAGATCGAATTACTGGTTGAATCCCAAAATGCCTTCCTGTCAACCTATCAGCTTCCGGAAAAGACTCACATTAAAAACCTTGATCCGAATCTTTTCATGATGAATGAAAAAGAGGCCTGGCAGAAACGTCAGCACATCCTGCTGCAATTACAACAGAGCTGCGAAACAGACAGGAAAATCGTCGAGTCCGGCTGGCATACAATCCGCAAAACAGGCGGTTCGGAATCCCTTGAGATGAGTTTGAGTCTCGCCATGGTGATGGAAGGGGAGGGTGGAAACATCCTCTTCGACTATCAGAAGATCAGGACACTCTTTGAACAGGATTCCCAACTCATGAAAAACGCCAGAAAAATGCTTGAACTCAACATCGCCAAAAACAGTGAAGAGATGAACACACTCGTTGAAAACGCCTACAGAAGTGTTGAGTGCTATATCAATGAATTTAACAACCTCTCGAAATTCTCAAAGATAGAAACTCATGGCAAACGGGACATGGCGGTAAAATTCGTCTTCCCGGAGCTGACACGAGAGGCGAAGACGGGTAATTTACAACGATACATTCACGAAATACTCAAACAGGTTCATCAAATCGAAAAGGACAGAATGGAGACGTTCGTCAGAAAAAACTTTTCGGTCAAACGGCTGATTGAGGAGATGCACAGACAAAAAACCGTTCTGAAGGTCTACAAGCCCTCGATCACCGCAGGATGGCATTACGAAGACTGGGATAACGTCATCAAATGGTCCGGCGGCGAACAGTTTTTCGCCTTCTTCCTGATCTACGCCTCCATGAGCATCTGGATCCGTCAAAAACGAACCCGAAGTAACCGGAACAAAACGGTGCTGATCGCGGACAATCCTTTCGGGCAGGCCATCTCAGAACATATCTTCAACCCGCTCCTGGAATTCATGACGGACAACAAGATACAGTTCCTGACCTTCACCGCCATCAAAGACCGGGAAACGCTGGCGTTGTTTCCGAACAAATACAGCCTCGTGCTTCAGGAAAATCACGATAAATCGAGTTTGCGGATTCAGCCGGGATTTTTTATGGAGGATCTTTGAGTATGTCAAGTCCTCCCCGGAAGTTTTACCTGTGAATAACGGTGTTTTCCGTGTATTTTGGTGCAAGGTTTTTTAATGTTTTTTTGCGAAAACCCTTGCACTTTGTAAACCCACTCCTTGTAGGGGTACCGCCGAAGGCAAAAAAAAGCCCCCGTCACACCCTTTCGAGTGTTTTCAGGAGCTTTTTGTTTTTGCTTTTTTTCAGAAAGAACCGTCCCCGTTGCGATTACGATTATTTATAATGTGACACAACAAAATTCTTGAAATACATATCAACAGTGGAAGTGGTGTTTGTATCCACCCAGTTGCCAACGTAATAATGGGGCAGGCCGATCAACCTCTTGTTGAATTCCCATTTGTAAATAAGTTTGCTGTTAACCTTTATTCTAATTTCCCTGTAATACCAGATTTCAAGATCGAACTGATTCCACTGATTTTCCATATATTTGATCTTTTCTTTGAAGACTTCTTTCACGCTATATCTGCCTGTTCTCAACAAACCCTTGATATAACCATCCTCATAGATGACCGCCATTCTACCGATGACATTCGGGTCATCGGTGGAGAAAAAGACAACCTTCTGATTCGGCGTGGTCTTCGTATCGAGGTAAAAATCAAAATACATCTTGAGAACCAAGTCGCCGGGGTTTGGGACTTCCTTAAGCCCTATGATTTGCTTCTCACCCTTTTTAACATCCATATGCAGAACATTCTCCCCATCCATTTCTTCAATCATCATGGGTTTGGTACAATCGAGATAAAT
>ERZ795057.3326-NODE-3326-length-11088-cov-27.365902_pt1 | contig 11088 bp, 7 predicted proteins | sample MGYA00375141_ERZ795057 | MGnify/ENA primary metagenome ERZ795057 (study PRJEB30186, sample SAMN05720163) | activated sludge metagenome | isolation source: Anaerobic digester | place: Hong Kong | collected 2015-01-26 ... | reverse complement strand
GGTGGGGAGAGAAGCCTCTTCTCGTCGGTGAGGGTCCCGTCGATGTCGAGGGCGACGGCCCGGATCAATCCACTAACCCCGCTGTCGTCACCGAGAATACCGCCTCGCCGTCGGGGAGGTTCGGCGAGTCCACGAGCCTTGCGATCCTCTTTTCGCCCTTGGACTTTCGGAGGTAGATCCTGAAGGTGGCGGTGTGGCCGACGATGTGGCCTCCCACCGGTTTTGTGGGGTCTCCGAAGAAGGCGTCGGGCTTGGCCATAACCTGGTTTGTCACCAGGACGACCGCGTTGTTCAGGTCCGCAAACCGCATCAGGGCGTGAAGGTGCTTGTTCAGCTTCTGCTGCCGATCGGCTAGGGTTCCACGGCCGACGTACTCGGCCCGGAAGTGGGCCGTCAATGAGTCGACGACAAGAAGCCTCACGGGCTTTCCGGACTTTTTCAGCTTATCGGCTAGGTCCAGGGCGGACTCGGCTAGCAAGATCTGATGGTTGGAGTTGTAGGCCCGGGCCACGTGGATGTTCTTCAGAAACTCCTCGGGGTCCCAGGGATGTTCCGGGTCTTCGGAGGGGGAAAGCCCCTCCACCATCTGGACGATCCTCTCGGGCCTGAAGGTGTTCTCGGTATCGATTATTATCACAGATCCGTCGAGCCCCCCCATCTCAAGAGGAAGCTGAACCTTGACCGCCACCTGGTGGGCCACCTGGGTCTTGCCGGATCCGAACTCGCCGTAAAGCTCCACGATCGACTGGGTCTCAAACCCTCCGCCCATCAGGGCGTCGAAGGTCTCGCTTCCTGTAGTGACCTTGCCGACGAGCTTTCTTCTCTCCATCACCTGGTCGCCGGTCTCAAACCCCCCGATGTCCGCAGCGGCTCTGGCGGAGGCTATGATCTTGGCCGCCGTCGACTCGCCGACGTCGGCGCAGGCCGCAAGCTGCGCGGGCGAGGCGACAGCCAAGGCCTCGACGCTGTTGAACCCCGCCTCCCTCAGCTTCTCCGCCGTGGCCGGACCCACCCCTTGGAGATCTTCGAGCAATATTTCTGCCATAATTCACCAACCCTGAATGAAACCCGGGCTTTAACCTCTTTACTCGGGCGGGGCGAAAGTAACCCTGGTGCTCCACCCGCAGCTGACCTCCAGCTCGCCGTTCCAGCCGTCCCTCGCCTGGCAGTCGACGAGCTCGATCTTGGAGCCGAGGTCGAGGTTCTCGATCAGGCGGACGTGATCGTTCCAGAGAGCGACCCTCACCCTTCCGGTATCATCGGAGACGTAGATGTTGGCAACCCTCCCGACGTTGCCGTCGTCCCGCTCAAACTCCCGGACCTCGCCGAGGCCGGTGACAAAGCCCGAGATGCTGTAGATCGACCCGGGAAGAAGCTCCGCGATGGCGGTGATCTTTTCCTGGTACTCAACCGCAGCGTCGCTTTTTCTCGCTACCGAGTAGCTCCCGGCCTGGATCTCGACCTGGCCGTACCTCTCCCTCGATAGGGCGTTGATCACCTCCAGGGTCTCTCCAGCCTCAAGCTCCATCTCCGCCTTCTCGTTCCAGAGGGTGAGCCTGATCTTGCCGGAGTCGTCCCCCAGGGTGACGGACCGCACCCTTCCGACGGAACCGTCCCGCCGGGTGAACTCCCGGACTTCTCCGGGGTCGACGACCTTGGCGAGGATGGTGATGTCTCCCATGTCGGCCCTGATCTCCGAGATCTTGTGTGGCTCGACTCGGGTCTGGATCTCGGCCTCCACCTCCTCAAGGCCGCCCCGGTCGACGGTCACCTCGGTCCCGAAGTAACCCTCCCGGGTGAAGCCTCTGATCCTGAAGGTCTGATCGACGGCCAGCTCGCCCGCGGATACCGGCTCGACGAGCTCGTCCCAGAGGACGACCCGAACGGTCCCCGTCTCGTCGCCAATGGCGAGGTTTGCGACCCGTCCGACGGACCCGTCGCTTCGGGGAAACTCATGGACCTCGGAGACGGAGATGATCTTGCCGACGAAGGTGACCTTCCCGGTCTCGGGCCTGATCCGGTCGATCTTCAGCTCCACCTCGCCGAACTCCCGGGCGACGAGCATCGCCGCCGTCCTCCGGTCGCAGAGCTCGCCCATCAGCTGGACCTTCTCTTCGACCTTCAGCTCGAACTCCTCGGGCGAGATCCGGCCAGATATCTGGTCGTAGATATCGCTTATCTCCTGGTCCATGAAATCAGTCCACCTTCAGGCCTTCCCCGCCGGGATCGTCGTCCTGGAGGGGCGCTTGAGGTACGACGCGTCGCACCGGGAGACGAACGTGTCGCAGACGTCGTCCGGATCGCCGTCAATCGAGACCGCTCCGTTCTCGATCAGGACCGCCCGATGAGATATCTCCCGGACGAAGTCGACGTGATGGCTGACGAGGAGGATGGTGGTCTCAAACTCGGCGTTGATCCGCTTTATGGCGTTCGAGACCCCCCGGAGGGTTATGGGGTCGATATCCCCGAAGGGCTCGTCGAGGACGAGGATCTTGGGCTTTGTGGCCATGAGGAGGGCGAGAGAGACCCTCACCTTCTCGCCGCCGCTGAGCTGGTGGGGGTACTTCTCCAGAACCGAGAGGTCCAGGTCCAGAACCCCGAATACCGGCTCGGCGTACTTTTTTGCCTCGGTCGCCGGAAACCGCGGGAAGAGTTCGCCGAAGATCTCGGTGGTGAGGCCGAGCTTGTCCAGGACGGCTTTCGCATCCTCCTCCGTCATGTCTGTGAGGGTGTAGATCACGTCCAGAACCTTGTCGCTTATGCCGAGGTCGGCGGCCACCTTCCGGGCGTGCTCGATGACGTCCTGGCCCTTGACCCCGAGCTTGTAGCCGATCTGCTCCAGGATCGTCTCCCGGGGGGAGAGAGCGAACTCCTGGTACATTATCCCCAGGTTTCTCCGGACTGCCATCCTCTCCCGCGAGTATTCCACCATGTCCACCCACGAGTCTCCGAGCTTGTAGAGGACTGAACCCTCGTCGGGCCGGGCGATCCCCTGGATGATCTTGAGGAGTGTGGTCTTGCCCGCGCCGCTAGCCCCTATGAGGGAGGTGATCTCCCCCTCTTTTATGTCCAGGTTCAGATCCTCGATTTTGAGGACCTCGCCCGTGCCGACGAGGTAGTTTCTCTTGTAGAGGCCCACCACCCTGATGGCGGGGGGGGCGTCGGGCCTTGGCGTGAGGGGGTCGGCCTCGCCGAGGAGGGATAAGAACCTCTCCAGGACCTCTTCGGGATCGCCCTCGTCCCGGATCTCGCCCTTATCCAGCCAGATTATCCTATCGGCCAGGTACCTGTGGACCTCGGGGAGGTGGGATACGACGACGGTGGTGATCCCAAGCTCCCTGTTAACGTTCTTGATGGCGTCGAGGACCTCCTGCTTAGTCGCCGGGCAGGCCATGGTGGCGGGCTCGTCGAGGAGGAGGAGCTTCGGCTTTTTGGCGAGCTGCCTTGCGATCAAAAGCCTCTGCTTCTCGCCGCCGCTCAGGATGGTGGCCAGATGGTTCGCCTTCTTCTCCAGCCCCACCAGCTTCAGGTAATCCATCGCCTCGGACATCACCTCCTCGTACTCGAGGTCGTACTCCGTGGGGATCGTCTCGTAGCCGGTCTTGAGAGAGTATATCCGCTTAGCCACGTTCTTCAGGGCGGGCTCGGTCCAGAGGCCGAAGTCCCTCTGGAGGTGGATGGCGGTGACCTGCCTCTGTTTCTGGACCGTCTCCGGACCCGACCCGGGGGTGATCTCGAGGCCGTCGATCTCGATCCGACCGGAGTCGAAGGTCTCGACCCCGCGGAGGATCTTCATGAGGGTGCTCTTCCCGCTGCCGCTCTTTCCCACGATTCCCAGAATCTCCCCCTCTCTGGCGGTGAAGCTCACCCCTTTCAGGGCCTCCACTCGGCGGTCTTTGATCTGGTAGACTTTGGATAAGTTCTCAACATGGAGCAATATCGGAAACCTCCTAATCGTTTCTATTCCTTGGAGTTTGACGCGAACAATTCGATTTCGAGATGGATTATCGCCGACAGGCTAGACAACTTCAGCGGATCTTCGTCCCCGGGGGGACCGCCTTCTCCGGGGCCAGCAAAACGGCGGAGTCCTCCAGATCGGCGGCCAGGAGCATCCCCCGGGACTCGACGCCGAAGAGCTTGGCGGGCTCGAGGTTGGCGAGGACGACGATACGCCGGCCCACCAGATCCTCGGGGCTGTGGGTCTTGGCGATCCCCGCCACGATCTGCCTCTCCTCAGACCCTATATCGACGATCAGCCGTAGAAGCTTGTCGGAGCCCTTGATCCGCTCTGCCGCCAGCACCTCCCCAATTCTTATGTCGAGGTTCTTGAAATCTTCAAACTTGATGGCGTTCATCTTCTCTCCACCCTTCTTCTTTCCCTTCTTCGCTTCGAGGGCGGCTATCCTATCCCTGAATATCCCTTCGAGGTTCGAGACGAGGGAGTCGTCCATCTTGTTGAAGATGTGCTCGGGGGCGCCGAGCTTTCTTCCCGCCTCGATCGGGACGAGTCCGTCGTCGAACAAGGCATCTGCAGCCGTCCCCTCAAGCCCCAGCTGTCTCCAGGCCGACTCCATCTTCGCCGGCATCACCGGCTGGAGGACGATCGAGAGGGCTTTTGCGATCAAAAGACAGTTTCTCAGGACGGCGCCGCACCGGGCCCGGTCGGATTTGGCGAGCTTCCAGGGCTCGTTCGACTGGAAGTAGGTATTACCGTAGTCAGCCAAGGCCATGGCGCCGTCTACCATCTTCTTGAACTCGTACTCCGCCAGAGCCGCCTTCACCTCGGCGATCGTCGCGGCGATCTTGGTTGTCACCTCCGGATCGATTTCGCCTTCGGGGACGGCCCGGTCGAAGTTCTTGGAGGTGAAGGTGACTGCCCTGTTGACGAAGTTGCCGAGGGCCCCCACCAGCTCGCCGTTCACCTTCTCCCCGAAGACCGTCCAGGAGAAGTTCAGCTCTTTCGTGTGGGAGGTGTAGGAGGCGAGGTAGTACCGGAGAAGGTCGGGATGAAGCCCTTTATCCAGATAATCGTCGATCACCCAGACGACGTAGCCCCTGCTCTTGGAGAACGTCTTGTTATCGATCTTCAGCATCCCGCTGGCGACGACGGCGCTCGGGAGGGTGTAGCCGGCCCCCTTCAGCATCGCAGGCCAGAAGATGCAGTGGTGGTATACGATGTCGCCTCCGATGAAGTGGACGATTTTGGAGGGATCTCTCCAGTACCTCTCCCAGTCGCCTTTGGCCCGGAGGGCCCACTCCTCGGTGAAGGATATGTAGCCTATCGGCGCGTCCACCCAGACGTAGACGACGAGATCCTCGGAGCCTGGGAACTTGACCCCCCAGTCGAGGTTTCGGGTGATGCACCAGTCTTTCAGCTCCTGCTTGACCCACTCGAGAGCGTAGTTTCTGGCGTTGGAGGTGCCTCCCAGCCCTTCCAGATAATCGATGAGAAAGTCGCTGAAGGCCGATAGCCTGAAGAAGTAGTGTTTCTGGGTCCGATACTCCGCCTCGCTTCCGCAGACCTTACAGACCGGCTCCTCGATCTCGCCGGGCTCCAGGTGGCGGCCGCAGCCCTGGTCGCACTCGTCGCCCCGAGCGGGGGACTTGCAGTAAGGGCAGGTCCCCTCGACGTACCTGTCGGGAAGGAACCGATCGCAGGAGGGACAGTAAGCGAGCCGGATCTCCTGGGGGTAGACGTGACCCCCCTCCATCAGAGCTTCGACGATCGACTGGGTCCTGTTGTGGTTGGAGGGGTCGTCGGTGTTTCCGAAGTAGTCGAACTCAACCTCCATCCTCCGAAAGACGTCGTCGAAGTGGTCGTGGTACCGAGTTACAAGCTCTGTCGGAGCCGTCCCCCTCTCCTCGGCGTTGACGACGATGGGGGTCCCGTGAGAGTCGGAGCCGCAGATGAATATGGGGTCTTTTCCCATCTTCTTGAGGCCTCTGACGTAAATGTCGGCGGGCACGTAGGTCCTGAGGTGGCCGATGTGACAGGGGCCGTTGGCGTAGGGCAGTCCGCAGGTTACGAGTATGGGAAGTTCGGATGAAGGCAAATCAGAACACCTCGCCAGGCTATGCCCAAACTTCCAGATATACGTTTCCCATCTTAAAAAGGAGAGACTAGTCGAGAACGGCAGCCCGCGGACGATGATGGCGGTCCAAAGCACTCCTTTCCACCGCCGGAATCCGCCGGAGCCTGAGATATACTTCTCGAAGGGCGTTCGGATAGAGAAGGTCGGGTCGGTCAACGCCGTGGCTGATGCAGTCGGCACCTTCGCCGGAGGGCTAGACGGTGGCCGAACTCGGTATAGATATCCGAACAACTGACTACACACAATTGACCGTTCAGAGCAAATTACTTAAATGCCGAAATACAAGACCTACAAGCTGTGGTGGAGGATTCGCAAAGCCGCTAATTCCAGCTATAAATTTAACTGCATATAACAAAGCTGATCTGCGCGGTTCTAATTTGCGAATCAGGTTTTCATAAATCCTCGATGCTAGCTAATAACAGTAAGGAAAGTAGGGGCATGAACGAAAGGGATATGGTAAAGCAAATCAGGGCTTTCACGAGTTCAGAGCTGCGAATGAGCATCTTGCTCTGCTTGAAAAACGGGGAAAAAGATGTTAGCAACTTACAGAAAGAGCTCGGCGGCAGAAACACCACCATTCTCCATGCGATCAAAGATATGAGCGATTCCAATCTGATCGCCAAAAACCGGTATGGATATACTCTGACAAATTTGGGAAAAATTAAAACGAGCGTTCTCGACAACGTCATGAGGGTCTTCGAGAATCTGGAGATGAACCCCGATTTTTGGCTGAACCATGACATAAGCAGCATACCGCCAGTAATGTTGGACAGGTTGGGCATGCTCTTCCAGTCGGATGTCATATTCTCAGACCCCTCAACTCCTCTGAAGTGTCATGAGAGATTGGTATCGATGCTGGCCAAGTCGAAGAAGATATGCGCAATTTTACCGGTCTTGATATTTCCGAAAGAGTCAGACATATTTATAAACTCTCTACGAAAGGGAAGCAAAGTAGATTTGATAATAACAGACGAAGTTGCGGAAAATCTCCTAAACGAAGATGGCATGTTAGCACAAGAACTTAAAAAGTCGCTCCAATTCGAGAATTTCAGGTTACGTCTGACCGAAGACGACATAAAGCTGGCACTCGTAGTCACCGAGTCCTTTGTTTACCTGGGGCTCTGGAGGTACGACGGAGTGTACGACGTCGGGTCCGGGACGATCTACACGGGAAATTGCGCCGTAACCTGGGGCTTGCAGCTTTTCGAGTATTATTCCGATAGATCCTCCGATGTCGACGAGGACGAGCTGGCGAGACTTCATTCGTCTAAGAAACTTTTGGCCCTTGGCAAGGCGCAAGCGGTGCAGGATACGGGACAAGGACCGAGCCCCCCAGAGGCCAACACCATCATGCTCGTCGAGGATAATGTGGGCCATGCTGCTTTTATCCGCCGGCTCTTCGAGGATGCCGATTCAGAATGGGACTTCCACCACGTTATGCAACTTCGAGATGCTCTGAGGTGGATCGAGGAGAACCAAGGTCGGTCGTTTCTGGTCGTCGCAGATTACCTCCTTACTGACGGCTGTGGCCTGGATCTGGCGGGCAATGCGGGGAACCCTCGGGAGGTGGGTTTTCCCCTGATAATCCTCACCGGGTTCGGCTCTGAGAAGATCGCAGTTCAAGCCTTCAAGTCCGGGGCCATGGATTACGTGGTAAAGGACGCGGATAGCATCAATCGGCTTCCGGAGATTGCAAAGGGGGCTCTTCGCAGGTGGGGAGAGGATATACGACAACAGCGGGCGAAGGACGACGTTCTGGATCTCGGCGAAGCGGGGTCTGGTCAGAAAAGATCGCTCAAAATTTAGCTGGCTCCTGGAATAGCTTCAGCTGCTTCAAAAGCGTCTCGCTATCTCCCTCCAGGAGTTGAGGAGAGCTTCCTTGTCGTCGATCTGAAGGTTCGGCGGCTCTTCGGTTCGAGACCGTATGCGAAATGGAGTGTCAGGCGCTGTACCGCTCGGCGAACTCTCGAATTCGACATGTCGGGTGACAGCGCAGAACCCCGCCACAATTCTCGCGAATCGTTTCCTTCAAGATCGGCTTGAAGGCTCGAGTCCATGATTTTAAAGTGAAGGGAGAAAAAGACACGGAAAACAGGTAGAAGGATGTTGGGGGTCCAAGTCCGCCTGGGTTTCAGGCGGTGATCTTGGACTTGGCGATGTACTTGATAAGATCGGGTGCGAGCCTCGTCTTTCTCTGGATCGCGGCAGCGGCCTCTTCGATGCTCTCGCCTTCCTTGATCATTGTACCGATCTCTTCGATCGCTTCCTCGTCCACCACGTAGTACTCGTCGATGTCCTTTCTGTGACCCCAGACGTCGCCCTCGAGCAGGTCAATCCCCTGCATCTCGAGGAAGAGCTTGATCGCCTTGGACATGGTCTTGTGATAGGAAGGGGGTACCTGGACGGCTCTCAGCCTGGGACAGCTCCTCATTAGGTCGAGGAAGTCGACGTTTGAGGGTCTGAAGGCCAGGTGTACGATCCTTTCGTTCGGGTTCAGCTCAGTGATTTCATCTTTTGAACTCACAACTCTAATTCTCATGGCAATTCACCTCAACAAATACTTGAATGTGAATCTAAGTATTAATAGTTAATTGTGTTGTATACTAACGTCCATATGGGCCATGATTTCCGATGACGATGGTGCGCAGCGGATTTTTTTATCTGGACGATGGCGGCTCATCTATCCCAAAAGATCCTACATTTCTGGTCCGATCTTGCGAGATTAAAAGACCTGGTAGCTGAGATGACTCTCGAAGCCTTTTCTCGATACTTTCCCCTTAAAAGAGTATTTTAACCTCCGAGGATGGGTCATCGCTGCAGTGTCTGAAGTGATATTTAATTTCAAAGAGAAAAGGGACGGAATCGGGCTGGCCCGTGTTGATGTTTTTTTGTGGGGGGTCCAAGTCCGCCTGAGGTTTCAGGCGGTGATCTTGGACCTGGCGATGTACTTTATCAGGTCGGGTGCAAGCCTCGTCTTTCTCTGGACCTGGGCTGTCGCCTCATCGATGCTCTCGCCCCCCTTGAGCAGGGTCCCTATCTCGTCGATCGCCTCTTCGTCCACTATGTAGTACTCGTCAATGTCCTTTCTGTGACCCCAGACGTCCCCCTCCAGAAGGGAGATCCCCTGCATATCGAGGAAGAGCTTGATCGCCTTTGAAAGGGTCTTGTGGTAGGACGGCGGTACCTGGACGACTCTCAGCCTGGGACAGCTCTTCATCAGATCGAGAAAGTCGACGTTCGAGGGCCTGAAGGCCAGGTGGACGTTTCTCTCGTTCGGACTCAGCTCCGAAATCTCATCTTTTGAGCTAACAACTCTAATCTTCATGGTCTTTCACCTTTACAATTACTAAGATGTAATCAAAGTATTTATAGTTACTTGTGATGTATACAAACGTCCATATCGACTCTGTTGAGTGACAACAAGTTTCACGGAGCCTAAAATCTGTGATAGGACGCATCATTCTATCGCTAAAATTGGGCCTTAGTCCATTTTCGTCTTTCGCGGTTAAAATAGAACATCACGCAAGTCAGCCTCTTGTCTCTTCTCGCCACGCGCGCAAAATGAGGCTCACAAGCTTTGGATTGAGGACGTTTATCGGGACTGAGAATCGAAAATAGATCCCAGGGGGCCGGGTGAGTCACGACCCAAAGGACGCTCTAGACCTTCCATATTGGAGTGTGAAGGTTCGCTGCCGTCCAAGTCCGCCTCAGTTTTCAGGCGGGGATCTTGGACTTGGCGATGTACTCGATCAGATCGCTGGCCAGCCTCGCCCTCTCCTGAACCTGACGAAGCCTCGACCAACGATGCCGACACCGCTGGAGATCGCGGACTCAATCTCGCCGATCGTCTCATCGTCGGCTGTGAAGTGATCCCCGATCTCTTCTATGTGCGCCCCAGGACGCCCCCCCCGCCAAACAGGTAGACACTCTTCATAGGCTTGCCTCCTCGATTAAAAAAGTGGCAAAGCCGAAGAAGAGGGCAAACGAACGTCTCCTTCCAGCCGTTCTCCTCTAAGTTTACACCGTTATCTTGGATTTGGCGATGTATTTTATCAGGTCGGGCGCTAGCCTCGTCTTCTTCATGATCTGGTCAGCAGCATCGTCGATGCTTACGCCTTCCGAGATCATGGACTCGATCTCGTTTATCGTCTCATCGTTTATCATGAAGTACTCGTCGATGTCCTTCCTGTGCCCCCAGACGTCCCCCTCCAGCAGCTCGATCCCCTGCATCTCGAGGAAGAGCTGGATCGCTCTGGACATGGTCTTGTGGTAGGAGGGAGGAACCTGGATGGCCCGAAGCCTGGGGCATACCTTCATCAGGTTCAGAAAGTCCACGTTCGATGCCCTGAAGGCCAGATGAACTATCCTTTCGTTCGGGTTCAGGTTTGGTATCTCATTTTTTGAACTCACAACTCTAACTCTCATGGATCCTCACGTCCGGCGAGAGGAAAACAAAATACTAATAGACACTTGTGGTGGACACTAATGTTCAGGAAGGTATCCTGTTGCCGTAATCTTTCAGGACAGGTCTTCGGATTCCCCCATTTAAACGGATCTGGAGGTCTCATCAAACGAAGATTTTGCTGGAATAACGATGACGCCCTTTGTGCTACTTCGCATAACTGTTTATCGGACCTTCAGAACCAATCAAGGTAGATTTGGCAGAGGAAGGCGAAGTCCGATATGCTGACGAGGCGCATTCAGGAGCAAAAACCAGAGGATATGATGCGTCCATGAAGAGGGCGGCGAGATGTCATCCTCTCGGGAGGGCCGGTGCGCCGACTGCAGGAAAAATGCTTCGAAAACTGTCCGACGGGGCTCGGTGTGAAGAATATGGTCCGGCGGAGGATTATGGATAACACCGAGTGCATACTCTGCGGCGCCTGTGTGGATGCCTGCCCGAAAGGGGCGACCCACATGCTTTGATAATCATCGCCGTTTCGCATGATCAAATCCGCTTGTCCTATCTCTTGATGTAGCCTTTTGGATCCTGTGC
>ERZ795057.3321-NODE-3321-length-11102-cov-809.044084_pt1 | contig 11102 bp, 10 predicted proteins | sample MGYA00375141_ERZ795057 | MGnify/ENA primary metagenome ERZ795057 (study PRJEB30186, sample SAMN05720163) | activated sludge metagenome | isolation source: Anaerobic digester | place: Hong Kong | collected 2015-01-26 ... | reverse complement strand
ATTTTACTGAAAAAGACCGGCGTTTTATCCGCCCCAAAGAAGTGGATTTGCTGGCCTTGCTGGGGAGTCAGTCTATTGATTATATATTCATCTACAAATCAGTAGCCCTGCAGCATAACCTTCGTTACCTGGAATTGCCGGAAGAGATAAACCTGGGTGACAACACCATGGCAGACCTCTATGCCAAGGCACAGTTAAAAATCAGGGGAAGCAGCCCCGGAGACTCCGTCCTGGTAACAGGCTCTCCCATTACTTACAGCTTCACCATTCCTCACAATGCCGAAAACCCCGTGCTGGCCAAAAAATTTGCAGCTTTTTTAACAGACCCTTACGGAGGCCAAAAGATCCTTCGTTCAATGGGGCAGTAACAACAGACGCTGCCACGTAGGTCGCTGCCACCACATACATGATCGGGAAGCTTTTCTTCTTGCCGAAGCGCTCCATGCTCTTGCTGACTGCTGGCGTCGCTGACACCACAAAAACGGGAAGCTTTTGTTTCTTGCCGAGGCTTCCCTTATCTTGTGGTTTCAGTGATCTCCCATCAGGAGCAGTTCCTGCCAGCAGCAGTGCATGCCAACAGCAACCTTGTAGATTGATTTACGGGAGGTGGTAAGTAACGGCTATGTTATAAAAATTTACAACTCGCTGTTTATGTGTACACTAGACACATTTAATGATTTTTGACTACTTACTACCTTCCCTTGTTTTTTGCGGATTTTTGCAATTTTGGGGGGAGGTGGTAAGCAACAGTTATGTTATAAAAATTTATAACTTATTGTTTGTCTGTTTATTAGACATGTTTTGCATTTTTTTGCTACTTACTACCTTCCTTTGTTTTTTGCGGATTTTTGCAATTTAGGGGGGAGGTGGTAAGTAATAACTCTGTTATATAATTACGTAATCTTCTATCTAATTGAATATTACAAGCATTTGTGCTTTTTCGGTTACTTACCACCCTCCGGTCATCATTTAAGAGATTTCAACTTTGTACGGGTTGCCACGTCGGTAGCTACCACCACATGATCGGGAAGCTTTTTTCTTGCCGAGGCGATCCACGCTCATCCTACCCGCAGCAGTCACTGTCACCACAAGACCGGGAAGCTTTTTCCTTTTGCCGAGGCGATCCATACTCTTGCTAACTGATGGTGTCGCTGTCACCACAAAAACGGGAAGCTTTTGTTTCTTGCCGAGGCGATCCGCTCTTATCTTACCCGCAGCAGTCACTGACACCACAAAAACGGGAAGCTTTTTTCTTGCCGAGGCGATCCATGCTCATGCTAACAGCTGGCGTCGCTGTCACCACAAGACCGGGAAGCTTTTGTTTCTTGCCGAGGCGATCCGCTCTTATCTTACCCGCAGCAGTCACTGACACCACAAGACCGGGAAGCTTTTTCCTTTTGCCGAGGCTTCCCTTATCTTGTGGTGACAGCGACCTCACTCCAGGAGCAGTTACTGCCACTACAAACCACCGGGAGCCTCGGCGTACATACACAAAAAACTCCCGGTTGTTTGTAGTGGCAGTAACATCAGACCCGTACAATTATTTGCAGTGGTAGAAAATCAGAAGTGCACGGTAGTTTGTAATGGCAGTGGCGTCAGAAACTGACACTAGTTTTCAATGCGGTGCGCGAAACGAGTATGGCGTTTATTTGCTACTGTTTCCCAGGTAGATCCGGCGGTTGGCCAGTGAATCAACTTCTGAGGGATCGTGCGTTACGTGCAGGATCGTGATCCCTTTTGCCGAGACACTGCGCAGCAAGGCCACCGAGCTTTCCCTGAGCGGGGCATCAAGTGCGGACATGGGTTCATCCAGCAACAGCAACAAAGGATGAATAACCAGTGTTCTGGCCAGGGCCACACGTTGTTTTTCTCCTCCGGATAATGTATCGGGCATCCGGTTTAAATGCCTGGAAATATCCAGGTCTTCGGCAAACGTATGTACGGTTTCCCGAATCTCCACCTTATCTATTCCCCTGATCTTTAACGGATAAGCAATATTTTCATAAACGGACATATGCGGAAAAAGGGCATAATCCTGGAACAAAAGTCCGACCGGTCTGTGTTGTGGCGGTGTTCGTGTATATTCTTTTCCTTCAATTAAAACGGATCCCTTTTTCAAGGGCCTCAGCCCGGCAATGAGTTCCAGTATAACCGTTTTCCCTGAACCGGAAGGTCCCAGCAAGGCACAATAGTCTCCCCTGTTCAATTCCAGTGAAAAGTCTCTGAGTGTAAAATCGCCTACCGTATAACTCAATTTTCTACAAGACAGCATCTCAGGTTCCTTTTCTTTTTCGGGCCAGCAATCGCAATGATATAAAGACCAGTATACATATTATAATAAAAAGTACAGCCACCGGCCTGGCATAATCGAGTCCGTATGAATTGAACCTGTCAAAGATCAGTACAGGTGTGGTCATGGGGTGATATGCCACAATGACTACGGCCCCGAATTCACTCATTCCCCTTGCAAACATCATGACCAGTCCGGTTATGATTGAAGGTTTGGCCAGGGGCAGAGAAATTTGACGAAATACCTTGAAAGGAGATGCCCCCAGGGAACGGGCCGCTTGTTCCAGTCTTTCGGGAACCGCCTGAAAACCGTCCCGGGCGGCATTGATCAGGAAAGGAACGCTCACAAAAGCCATGGCTATACCAATGGCAAAAGGGCTGCCTACCAGGTTGAATCCTAAAATATCGGCAAATTTTCCCAATGCGGAATCTCTTGAAATAAAACCCAATACGGCAATTCCGGCAGCTGAATGCGGTAATACAATGGGAATGTCTATCAATCCCTGAATAAAAGCTTTTCCCCGGAATTCTCTCCGGGCCATGATGTAGGCCAAGGGCAACGCGAATACACCGGCCAAAAGGGTAAACAACGCCGATATGCCCAAAGAAAGACCTATACTGTTGGTCACTTCACTGTCCCGGAACGTTTCAAACAGACCGGGAAGGGATGTTGAAAAGAAAAGGCCCAGCAACGGAGCTACAATAAACAACAACATCAAACCGGATAAAAACAAAAAAATCAGGCGTATGGAGGTATAGTTCTTGCTGTATTGCATTGGGATTTCCTTTCAAGACAAATATAAGAAAAAGCATTGTATCTTTGCAGTTATGATTGATTTCCATGTTGCTTTGAAAACGGTACTGGACAATGCCGTTCCCGTAGTTTCTGAAGAAATTCCTCTTTCGGATGCCTGTAACCGGGTCCTTGCCCGGGATGTATTCTCTGCGGATGACATTCCGTCTTTTTCCAAATCTGCCATGGACGGGTATGCTTGCCGTAAAGAAGACATTTCACAAGGTATGAAAGTCCTGGAAGTGATCCCTGCAGGGTACCGGCCCAAACACCGCATTACTCCCGGCACATGCAGCAAGATCATGACCGGGGCCATGGTCCCCGAAGGCGCAGATACTATACTTATTGTTGAAAATGCCACTGAAAAAAACGGCTTGGTTTACGGAGCTCCGCCTTCATTATCCAATATCATGATACAGGGCGAGGACTTGAAAAAAGGAGATCGGGTTCTTGAAAAAGGCACCATCCTGAGGCCTCAGCATCTCGCAATTCTGGCATCTTGCGGCGTTGACCGCATTGAAGTCAGCCGGCGCATTACCGTAGGTATTCTCTCCACAGGTAATGAATTGACTGAACCCGGAGGTACCACGGAACCGGGAAAGATTTTCAACAGCAATTCATGGCAACTCATGTCCATGATCAGCCACATCAACGGCATTCCTACATATTACGGAATCGCAACCGATACACAGGAAGATACACATCGCCTCCTGAGCCGGGCCGTACTGGAGAATCAGGTTGTCATATTATCCGGAGGCGTATCAGAAGGAGATTTTGACCTCGTTCCCGTTGTTATGCGTGACCTGGGCTTTCAAATCCTTTTTGACCGTGTTCGCATAAAGCCGGGGAAACCTACTACGTTTGCCGTTTCACCTGAAAGTGGAAAATACATTTTCGGATTACCCGGCAACCCGGTTTCTTCTTTTGTACAGTGTCTGTTGCTGGTCATACCTTTTATGGCAGCTTTGCAGGGAGCACGGTGGGAACCCCTATCCACAAACCTGCCCCTGAAAGGAAACTATGAAAGAAAAAACAGCAGCCGGATGGCACACATTCCCGTACAGATCAATCCGGACGGAACGGTTTCCTGCCTGCCCTACAACGGATCTGCACACCAGGTATCGCTTGCCAAAGCACATGCATTGGGCAGAATTCCCGTGGGGGTTGATCGTATCCGTGAAGGAGAAACCATGGAAATACTCTTATTTTATTAACCCGTAATGAAGGATCAATTTGGCAGAGAGATCACCTACCTGAGGATATCGGTCACCGACCGGTGTAACCTCAGGTGTGTTTACTGTATGCCGGAAGAAGGAATCCCGCTCATTCCCCATTCCCAAATGTTGACTTACGAAGAGATTCTGGATTTTACACGTTATGCGGTAAGCCGGGGCATCAGCAAAGTCCGTCTGACCGGAGGTGAACCCCTGGTACGGAAAGGGATCCAGTCCCTGGTTCGCTCTCTGGCTTCCCTTCCGGGCATCCGGGATCTGGGAATGACTACCAACGGGATCCTTCTGCAGGAAATGGCCGCGGAACTGCGACAGGCAGGCTTGCATCGGCTCAATATCAGCCTGGACACGCTGGACCCGGTTCGTTATAAAGCCCTGACTCGGGGAGGAGAAATGGGCAAAGTGCTGGAAGGAATACAGGCTGCAAAAAAAGCAGGATTCGGCGGACCCGGATCACCCATTAAGATAAACTGCGTTCTGTTGCCGGACACCGGCCGGGAAGAAGTGGAGAAACTCAGGGCATTCACTCAAAAAGAAGGTCTTGAACTCCGACTGATCCATTGTATGGACCTGAAAAAGGGCTCCTTTACAAAAGTAGAAGGCGGAGAAGGCGGAGACTGTCCTCATTGCAACCGTATACGACTTACATCTACCGGAATACTAAAACCCTGTTTGTTCAACAACATTGGGTATGACATAAGAATTTTAGGTGCTGAAAAAGCAATGGATGCCGCTCTGCGGAACAAACCGGCTGCAGGAAGCGCCAACACATGCGATTCATTCAATTATTTAGGCGGATAAAAAGCTGATGGTCATGAATAAACAATTTTCTCATACACTTCAGGACGGACAACTGAATATGGTAGATGTTTCGTCAAAGGAAAACAGCCTTCGTAAAGCAAAGGCATGCGGATTCATTCGTTTATCCGAGCAGACAATAATCCTGATCCGGGAGGATAAAATGAAAAAGGGATCCGTACTTACGACAGCTGCTTTAGCCGGCATCTCTGCCGCCAAACAATGCGGTCATCTGATCCCGTTATGTCACAACATCCCGCTTAACAAAGCAGATGTGACTTTTGAGATTCACAAAGACGGTATTGAAGCCTGCGGAATCGCTATCTGTACAGGTCGTACAGGCGTGGAAATGGAAGCCCTGACTGCCGTAAGTGTGGCATTGCTGACAATATACGACATGTGCAAAGCGGTTGACAAGGATATGGAGATTACGGGAATCAGGCTCCTGGAGAAAACAAAGGAAAAAATAGTCACACCATGAAAATACGTTCCGTTAATGTCTCTGAAAAAACGGGGACAGTCAAGACATCACGTCCGTTCATAGAGCTGGATGCATCCGGTATAAAAGGCGATGCCCACTCCGGAGACTGGCACCGGCAGGTAAGCCTGCTGGGAGAAGAAGCATACCGCATGATGGACCTTGACCCCATGGAATTCCCTTTCGGGTCGTTTGCCGAGAATATTACCACCGCGGGAAACCCCGATGAGCGTACTCCTGATCTGAAACACTGCAAACCGGGAGACAGGTTCCGCTGCGGAGATATTTTGCTGGAAGTTACTCAAATTGGCAAAAAATGTCACGGCCCGGGATGTCCCGTACAAGAAAAAACGGGGAATTGCGTGATGCCTAAAGAAGGTATATTTACCCGTGTACTTTCCGGAGGTATATTGAAGGCAGATGATGAACTTGTATACGTACCCAAAGAATACCGCATTGCCGTAATCACCCTGAGCACAAGGGCCTACAAAGGCACTTACGAGGATCGCAGCGGCATGGAACTGGAAAAAATGATCAATCGTTTTTGTCTGGACAACAACTGGCCCCTGAAATACTCATCGGTCCTGCTGCCCGATAACGCTGAAATGTTGCATCAGGAACTGGAACGTTACATCCATGCCGGGTACGACATGATATTCACTACCGGAGGTACAGGTATTGGCACGTCCGACATTACCATAGCTGAAGTCCGGAAGGTATTGAGCAAAGAGATCCCGGGCATTATGGAATACGTACGCATGAAATACGGAAGCGACAATCCCAATGCATTGCTGAGCGCTTCCCTGGCAGGAGTAGGCGGAAACTCGCTGATCTTTGCCCTTCCGGGAAGCGTTAAAGCGGTAAAGGAATATTTCACCGAAATTTCCCGTATGCTGAAACACATGGTTTACATGCGTATGGGACTGGATGTACACTAAAAATACACTATCTTTGCGCGCACAACCAAATTATACTTTTATGAAAAAATCACTTTACACCTTGATCCCCCTGCTGGGAATCATCCTGTTAAGTTCCTGCAGTACGAATTCGTATCAAGTAACCGCCCTTTTTCCTGACGATTCCTTTAACGGAAAAACGGCAAGGATTGTAGCTTCCCATGACGGCAGCGTTCTGGACAGTACAATCATTGCCGAAAAAACAGCCGAATTCAACGGAAAGATTGAACAGCCTGTTTTATGTCTGGTTACCGGAGAACGTTCCCGCGGCCAGATCATCCTGGAAGGCGGTACCATCACCATAGACCTGGGTCAGCCCGGACAAGTAGCTTTGGGAGAAGGCACTCCTTTAAACAAGGAACTTGGAACACTTGTTACCACATACAACAACCTGATGGACGAAATCATGGGTTACCAGGGCGAAGATGAAGAAGCTTATTTCGAAACAGTCTGGACACCCAAATTCACCGAGGAAATTGGTAATATATTCATGGCCAACTCCAATAACGATGTGGGAACCATGGCATTGATGTACCTTTCCAATTACGGGGATTCAAATGCGCTTGACGGCTATTTTGAGAAAGCCGGGGAAACAGTTACTTCCAGAGGTCCTGTACAGCGGATCATCAAACAACGTCAGTCTCTCAAGCAAACTGCTGAAGGCATGATGTTTACCGATTTTACTATTGAAGACTCTGACGGACAAAGTGTTTCCTTCTCTGACTATATTGGAAAAGGAAAATATGTCCTGGTAGATTTCTGGGCCGGATGGTGCGGACCCTGCAAACGTGAGATCCCTCATATCCGAGAGATCTACAAACAATACAACGGGGATAAGTTTACCGTTCTAGGCGTAGCCGTTTGGGAAGAACCTGAAGACACTAAGAAAGCCATTGAAGAGCTGGGTGTTATATGGCCTTCTATCATTAACGCACAAAGCATTCCCACCGATATTTACGGCATCAACGGCATTCCCCACATCATTCTCTTTGGTCCCGACGGAACCATTGTAGCTCGTGGATTGCGAGGAGATGCCATGAAAGCAAAAATCGCTGAATTACTAGACTGATAATGACTTTAAAATCTTTCATAACCGGCGCGGTGATGGCTTTCATCACCGTGCTGTTTCTTTCCTGCAGCGGTCAAAAAAACCGTCAGCCGGATATCCGTAATCTGGAAGAAACACTGACACATCTGTGTGCTCCCGGTTATGGAGGTCGTGAAGCAGGCAGCGGACAAGATTCTATCGTTGCCCTATCCATTGCCCGACAAATGGCAGATTACGGTTTTGAGCCTCTTTTTGCAGGCGGTCCGCTGCACAAGTTCCGGGTGCGGGACCTGGAATCCTATAACGTAGTCATGGTTTTTCGGACCGGGAAACGCTCTGTGGAGCATTCTGGATCCGTTATGCTTGGTGCCCACTACGATCATTTGGGTACGGGAGGACCGGGCTCGGGAAGCCTTAAGCCGGACACCCTGGCCATACACCCCGGAGCCGATGATAACGCTTCGGGAGTCGCAGCCGTTATGGAAACGGCGCGGTTGCTGGCCGGACGGGCGAGACGTGACAAACTCGGCAAAGATATTATTTTTGCGGCGTTCGGAGCGGAGGAAAAAGGAACCCTCGGCTCGGCAAAACTGGCCGATACACTGGCCCAGTTGGAAATGCTGCCCTCTTTGATGATCAACCTGGACATGGTGGGAAGGTTGCGGGACAGCGTTCTGCAGGTGAGCGGAACAGGCACTTTTGAGCAGGCAGATTCGCTGCTGACAGCCTCCATGGAGGCAACTGCACCGTTGGTGCTAAAAACTTCGCCGGGCGGTTACGGGCCATCGGACCACAGCGTTTTTTACCGCCACCGGGTTCCTGTACTGTTTTTCACCACCGGTGCGCATACCGATTACCACACGCCTTTTGATACCCCTGATAAAATCAATTACGACGGAATGGCAGCCATCGTCGCTTATGTAACATCCATTGCCCGAGAGGTTTGCCGAGAAGGGTTTCAACCTGTTTACAGGGAAACTGCCCAACCTGAATCTTCCCCGGAACGTGCTGCGTTTAAGGTAAGTCTGGGGGTCATACCTGACTTCACATACGAAGGAGAAGGATTCTGCGCGGGTACCATTATCAAGGGAAGGCCATCTGACAAAGCAGGTATGCAGAACGGCGATGTGGTAGTACAGATCAACGACCGACCCGTAAAAGACATCAACGAGTATATGGACATCCTGGGGGAACTTGAAGAAGGACAACGCATCCGGATAATAGTCCGCAGGAATGAAACTTTACACCACCTGGTAGTACAACTATGAGAGGAGTCATCAGCTGGGCCATAGCGATTGTCATCACACTGGCCGCCGTTTTTTTTCAGAGAAGTACCGGACCGAGTCATCCTGCCAAGGAGCTTATAGAAGTCAATGAAGGGTCTTTTAAAGCGGTTTTCCCCCGTAGCCTGGTCCGGCCCGGAAACAACGAACCTACAACCCTCTTGAGCATCAAGATACGTTGTACCCCTGAAGATCAGAAAGAGCTTATTGGGGCAGTGCTCTATTACAAAAGGTATCCCGGCACCGATAATTACACGCCTGTTGTCCCTTCCTTTACTGTAAATGAAAATGAACTCATTGCAAATGCATCTATACCTGTGCAGCCGGCTGCCGGAAAGATCACTTATTACCTGCAATTGATCGGGCACCAGGGCATTATAGTAAACTCTAACCATAACATACTCAGATTCAGGGATCATGTTCCTGCTGTGATCCTGATCCTGCATATCTTGTTTGTATTCTTTGCCTTCCTGTTTTCCAATTTTACGGGACTTTATACGTTTGCAGGGAATGTCCGCATTAATCCCTACGCCCTGGTAACCATTCTGATACTTTTTACCGGCGGATTTATACTGGGACCGTTGGTCCAGAAATATGCCTTTGGGGTGTGGTGGTCAGGCTGGCCTCTTGGCGGGGACATGACCGACACCAAAACACTGGTGGCGTTCTTTTCCTGGATAGCCGCATATGTTGTTAACCGTGTTCCATGCTCCCGGGCAGGCTTTTGCCGATGGAGGCGCTACCTGTACCTTGCCGCTGCACTGATCACCATGGCCGTTTATTCCATTCCCCACAGTAAGGCGGGATCTGAATACGATTACAAAACCGGCACTGTTGTGACCGGCAACCGGGAAACATTATGAAAACGACTCAATTTTTCAATCAATCCGTTGAAAACCTGCTGGAACAGTTTGGGGTATCGGCCCAAACCGGTTTGTCAGAGGCAGAAGTAAAAAAACGTCTTGCAGAATACGGGTACAACCGGCTGGAGACGAAAAAGCAAAAATCACTTCTGTCCATGTTCCTGGAACAGTTCAAAAGCAGCATGGTGATCATTTTGCTCATTGCCGCCATCGTATCCGGTGTTATAGGGGTAGCCGAAGGAGAAGGACTCATGGAAACCTTCGTGATCCTGGGTATACTGGTAATCAATGCCGTAATAGGAACCGTGCAGGAGAAAAAAGCACAAGCATCTTTGGAAGCCCTGAACAAGATGAGCTCACCGCAGACAAAAGTGCTGCGTGAAGGACAGGTTTACCAGGTAGATTCCACGGAAATCGTACCCGGCGATATCGTGATTCTGGATACGGGCGATATTGTGCCGGCCGATATACGGCTGATTGAAGCGGTAAATTTAAAGATTCAGGAATCCGCGCTTACCGGGGAATCCGTCCCGGCTGAAAAAATCGACACCATCCTGGAAGGAACGGATATTCCTTTGGGAGACAGGGATAATATGGCTTTTTCCACGGGAGTGGTAACTTACGGACGCGGCAAAGGTGTTGTGACGGGAACCGGCATGAAGACGCAGGTGGGAAAGATCGCCCACATGCTGCAAAACACGGAAGATACGGAAACACCTATGGGAAAAAGGCTCCGGCAACTGGGAAAAGTTCTGGGTTACGTAGCCCTGGGGATTTGCGCGGTGATCTTCCTGGTAGGCCTTTTGTACGGCAACAACTGGTTCCATATGTTCATGATGGCCGTAAGCCTTGCAGTAGCTGCCATACCTGAAGGATTGCAGATTGTTTCCACGATTGTTTTGGCCATTGGGGTACAGAGGCTTGTCAAGTTCAATGCCATCGTACGTACGCTTCCTTCGGTGGAAACATTGGGTAGCACCACGGTCATCTGCTCGGATAAAACCGGAACACTCACCCAAAACAAAATGACCGTCACAGAAGGCTGGGCCGGAGGCAACCGGATTGATTTCCGCACGTTATCCGTTTTGCCGGATTCTGAACCGGAAACAGAGACGGACCCGGACTTGCAAACGGTCTCGGACTCGGACTTGAACACGGTGTCGGACCCGGACTTGAACACATTGCTGCTCTCTGCCCTGCTTTGCACCGATGCGCACCTAAAAATGCTGGATGACGGGACGCACCAGACCTCCGGCGATCCTACCGAAACAGCGATTGTAGATGTCGGACTCGGCCTGAATCTGAACAAAAGCCGGATGGAAGAGCAGTTCCCGCGCGTGGAAGAAGTTCCGTTCGACTCGG
>ERZ795057.3320-NODE-3320-length-11105-cov-5.577104_pt1 | contig 11105 bp, 6 predicted proteins | sample MGYA00375141_ERZ795057 | MGnify/ENA primary metagenome ERZ795057 (study PRJEB30186, sample SAMN05720163) | activated sludge metagenome | isolation source: Anaerobic digester | place: Hong Kong | collected 2015-01-26 ... | reverse complement strand
CTGCCGCTCCTCTCCGCCTGGTACTTGTGGCGCAGGCACAAGCGACATGCGACGGTGGTGCTCCCCACACTGGGAGTTCTGGCGCGCGGTCCGCTGGATTGGCGGGCACGACTGGTGCACCTGCCCTTTGCCGGCATGCTCGCCGGGCTCGGCCTTCTCTGCGTGGCCATGACGCGTCCGCAGAGCCGCGATGCCTGGCAGGACGTGACCCGCGAGGGCATCGACATCGCGATCGCCATGGACGTGAGCGCCAGCATGCTGGCCCGCGACTTCAGCCCGGACCGCCTGGAGGCCGCCAAGGCCGTGGCCATGCAGTTCATCGATGGGCGGCCCAACGACCGCATCGGACTGGTGGTGTATGAAGGTGAAGCCTTCACGCAGTGCCCGCTCACCACCGATCACGATGTGCTGAAGGACCTCTTCGCCCAGGTGCGGTCCGGACTCATCGAAGGCGGGACCGCGGTGGGCATGGGCCTGGCCACGGCGGTGAACCGGTTGCGCGAGAGCGAGGCGAAAAGCCGGGTGATCATCCTGCTTACGGATGGTGTGAACAATGCGGGCAATGTGCAGCCGGTGGACGCCGCTCAGATCGCCGCCCAGTTCGGCATCCGTGTCTACACCATCGGTGTGGGCACCCGCGGCAAGGCGCTTTCACCGGTGGCGCGCTACCCGAACGGCAAGTACCGCTACGACCACGTGGACGTGGAGATCGACGAGGAGATGCTGCAGGAGGTGGCCGCCCGCACGGATGGCAGGTACTTCCGGGCCACCGACGAGGCCAAGCTCCGCGCCATATACGCCGAGATCGACCAGTTGGAGAAGACCCGCATCAAGGTCACCGAGCACAGCCGCCGCAACGAGGAGTACTTCCCGCTGGCCTTCGCCGGCAGCGGCCTGCTGCTTCTGGGATTGCTGTTGGACCGTTCCTTGTTCCGCACCGCACCATGACCATCAGGACCGCATACCGTACAGGGACGGCGGCACTCCTGCTGGTCTTGATCGAGGCGGTGGCCTGGGCCACCGGGATCGCGCTGTGGTGGTCGCTGGAACGCTTCGTGCCCGCCTTCCGGTTCGCGCGGCCCTGGGTCTTGTGGGGGCTCCTTGCCGGAGCCGTGTTGGTCCTGCTCTACCTGCTGGACCTGTGGCGGCGGAACCGGGCCTTGCGGCGATTCAGCGAACCGCTGCTGCTCACCAGCACGCTGGGCGGGCTCTCCACCACACGTTCCCTGCTGCGCTTCCTCACGCTTCGTCATGCGTTCTCCTTTGCCGTGTTGGCGCTTGCCGGACCGCAATTGGGCACCCGGGTGGAGGAGGTGAAGGCCCAGGGGGTGGATGTGATCGTGACCCTGGACGTGAGCAACAGCATGCTGGCACAGGACCTTCCGCCGAGCCGCATGGAAATGGCCAGGCGCGCCTTGGCCCAGCTGGTGGACCGGATGAAGGGCGACCGGTTGGGCATCGTGGTGTTCGCCGGCGAGGCCTACACCCAACTGCCGCTCACGGCCGACCGAAGTGCCGCCAGGCTCTTCCTCAGCAACCTGGGCCCCGAACTGGTGCCCACGCAGGGAACGGCCATCGGAGCCGCCATCGACCTGGCCCGGGAGGGCTTCCCCGAGGAAGCCGGTGGAAGCCGCGCGATCATCGTGATCACCGACGGAGAGAACCACGAGGACGACGCCCTGGGTGCCGCAGAACGTGCCCGGGAGGCCGGCATCCTCGTTCACACCATCGGCATGGGCACCCCGCAGGGAGGTCCCATTCCCGAATTGCAGCGGGGGCGTGTGGCCGGCTACAAGAAGGACCGGGAGGGCCGCACCGTGGTCAGCCGCCTGAACGAAGCCATGTTGGAGGACATCGCGGCGGCCGGCGGCGGTGCCTATGTCAGGGCCACCGTTCAAGGCACCGGGATCGACGCGCTCGTGGCCGAACTGCGGGGCATGGACCAGACCGAGACCGGCACCTATCGGTTCGCGGGTCACGAGGACCAGTTCCAGAGCTTCCTCGCCATCGCCATCCTGCTCATCTTCGCGGGGCTGTTGCTGGGTGAAGGCAGCGGGACCCGTAAACGCACCATCGCCACATGATCGCACCGAAGCATTTCCTTCCGCTGCTGGCCCTGTGCGTCGCTGAAGGCGCGTTCGCGCAGGATCCCGAAACCTTCCTGAGGGAGGGCAACAAGCTCTATCGCAAGGGCGAACACGCCGCCGCTGCGGACCGCTACACCCAGGCAGGTGATGACCCGCGTGCCTTGTTCAACAAGGGGAATGCCCTTTACCGACAGGAGCAAGCCGAAGAGGCCCGGGCGGGCTACGAGGCCGCAGCTGCTCGCGCTAATGATCCCCGTGAACAGGCCAGGGCCTTCCACAACCTGGGGAACACCCTGCTCCAGGAACAGCAGTTCGACAAGGCCGTGAACGCGTTCGAGCAGGCCCTGCTCCGGGCACCGGACGACGAGGACACCCGCTACAACCTGGCCTACGCCCAGCGCATGCTGCAACAACAGCAGCAGCAGCAACAGCAGCAAGACCAGGAACAGGAGGAACAACAGGACCAGCAGGAGCAACAGCAGCAACAGGACCAGCCCGGCCAGCAGGACCAGCAAAAAGACGAGGGGCAGGGCGAACAGGAGCAGCAACGACCGGGCGAGCCCAAGGACCAGCCCCAGCAGGGTGATGCGCAGGAGCAACAGCAGCGGCAGGCCAGGCCTGATCAGATCAGCAAGCAGGACGCGGAACGCATGCTGGACGCCCTGCAGCGCGAGGAAGAGGACGTTCAGGAGAAGGTGCGTCGCGAGTTGCGACCGGCCCGCCGAGTACCGATCGAAAAGGACTGGTGATGCGCGGACCGATCTTCCACCTGCTGTGGGCAATGCTCCTCCTGATCGGCGGGACCTCCACCGTGCGAGCCCAGGAGATCTCGTTCCAGGCCTCGGTGGACCGCAACGCCTTCGCGGTCGGTGGGTCGATCCGCCTCACGCTCACCCTGACCAATGGCCGGGGCAGCCTCACCCCTCCCGACCTCGGTGGACTGGTGATCGTGCAGGGTCCCTTCGAGTCCACCAACATGCAGTTCGTCAACGGGCGGATGAGCAGTTCGATGAGCCGCACGTACGTGCTCACGGCCACCCGGCCGGGCAGCTACACGATCGGCTCCGCGGTGGCCCGCATTGGACAGGGTGAGATCCGAACGGACCCGATCACCGTGGAGGTCGTGGCGGGAACCTCGGAAAGCGGCGACCGGGCCCAGCAGCAGGCCCAGCAACGGAACGCGGACCTGTTCGTGACCCTGGACCTGAGCCGGCGGAGTGCGGTGGTGGGCCAGCAGGTGCTGGCCACGTACACGCTCTACTCCCGGTACCCCAACCTGGAGCTGTCCAAAGTGGACATTCCCGCCGTAGCGGGTGCCTGGACCGAGAACGTGGACCTGGGGGACATGCGCTGGGAGGATCGACTGGCCACGGTGAACGGTCTTCAGTACCGGGTGGCCATCCTGCGCAAACAGCTGCTGTTCCCACAAAAACCGGGGCGCCTCACCATCGGTCCCGCCACCGTGGAATGCCTGGTGAACCGGACCTTCTTCAACCGGGGATCGAGGCTGGAGGCGACCAGTGGTACGTCCGTGCTCGATGTGGCCGCGCTGCCTTCCGGTGCCCCCGCCGATCAGAGCGGATTCGCCGGCAGGTTGGAAATGGACGTGTCCGTTGACAGGACACAGGTGAAGGCGAACGAAGCCATTGAGCTCACCATCAAGTTCACCGGAAGCGGGAACCTCAAGCTCCTGGACGCTCCTGACCTGGACCTTCCACAGGATTTCGAAGTGTACGATCCGGAGACCACCGACCGGATCACCGTGAACGCGGCAGGAATGACCGGCGGCCGGACCTTCCGGTACCTGATCATCCCCAGGCATGAAGGCACCTACGAGCTGCCGGCGATCGAGCTCTCCTATTTCGATGTGGAGAAAGGAGCGTACCGATCGCTGAGCGCCGACCCCATCACCGTGGAGGTCGCACCGGGCGATGGCACCTCCGAGGGCCCCTCCGTCCGCAGACCCGACCAACGCCGCTTGGAAGTACTGGACAGCGACATCCGCTATATCCGGACCGGCGACTTGGAACTGAACCCTCATGGAGATCGGTTCCTGGGATCCGCGGCTTTCTGGGCGGGCATCGGGTCTCCGGTCCTGGTCCTCCTCGCCTTCCTCGCCTGGAGAAGGAGGCATCAACGCCGATCGGCGGATGCTTCCGGAATGCGGAGGAGGAAGGCAGAAAAAGTGGCCCGACAACGGCTGAAGGAAGCCTCAGGCGCCTTGGACCGCAATGACCGGTCCGCGTTCTACGAGGCCTTGCACAGGGCCATGACCACCTACCTCGCAGGCAAGCTCGATATTCCGGAAGCCCGGGTGGAACGAGCGACCGTGCAGGAACGGCTCGGCGACCGACCGGACGCGGCGGCTTTGACCGATCGTGCCATGACCCTCATCGAGGCCTGCGAGCTGGCGCGCTTCGCGCCGGTCGAGGACCGTCCCAGAAAGGAACTATACGAACAGGCCCTGCACCTGGTGCGGGACCTGGAGGAGACCCCCTTGGCATGAGGACCCTGGCACTGTTACTACTGGCCCAAGCCTCATCGGCCATGGCACTTTCACCTGCCGAGGCGGACACCCTGGTCCAACGGGCACACCGGGCCTTTGCCATCGGCGATGTGCCAGGGGCCTTGGCACTGTACGACTCCGTGGCCGTGCAGTACACCTCCGCAGGCCTGGAATACGACCGTGCCAATTGCCACTTCCACTTGGGAGACCTGGCCAAGGCGGTGCTGCATTACGAACGCGCCCTGCGCATGGACCCGACGGCGGAGGACGCGAGAAGCAACCTGGAACTGACCCGCTCCCAGCTGGTGGACCGGGTGGAGGCGCTTCCGGGAATGGACCTCACCACGATCTGGGATCGCATGGGAGGCATGGACCGATGGGCACGGCGCGCGATCCTGTTCACCTGGGCGTGTGTCCTGTTGCTGATCGTCGCGCTGGTCCCCGGTCGCCCACGTGGCTGGGAACGGTCGTGGGGTGCCGCTGCAGGGGTGGCGGGCATGCTCGCCATCATCGCCATCACCCTCTCGGCGGTACAGTGGCGCCGGTATACGGACCGTTCCGAGGCCATCCTCATGGAGCCCAGGATCCAGGTGAAAAGCGCCCCGACCGAACAGGCCAAGGTGCTGTTCGTGCTCCACGAAGGCGCGAAGCTGAAGGTGCTCCAGGTCCGGAATGGATCGTCCGAGGTGGAACTCCCGAACGGACTCGTTGGCTGGGTGCCCTCGGGCGCGCTGGAGCGGATCTGAACGTTTTACGGTGCGTAGCTCACCCGGGTGGTCGTGGGTACCGTTCCACCGATGGTCGAGAGGATCACGTCCCGGTCATTGCCCTGTCCGCTGTACTTGACCACGCCGTCCATGTTCACGTCCTGCGGGTGATACCCCTGCAGGGTGTTGGTCGGCACCACGCCACCGATGGCCACCAGCAGGGGGTCGCGATCGTTCTGCACCCCCACGTAGCTCACCACACCGTTCGCACCCACATCACCTGGCCAGAGCGCACGAAGGCTCCCGTTGACCCAGGCAGCGCTCGAGCCACCGAACAATCCGACCGATGGCAAGGCCAGGTCCAGCACCTGTCCGTTCACCAGCACGCTGTTGTTCACCATGGCTGGCAGGTGGTTCCGATGAAGCACCACCAGCTTCTTCCCGACCGTCGTCACCGGGAACCCGACCGTTCCTCCTGTTACGGGGTCCACCGCATGCCCGTCCGCTTTCAGGATCGCTGCGCAGGCGGCCGAGAAGGAATACCCGGCATCGTTGTTCCGCAGTTCCAAAACCACCCAATCCACCGGCCGGTCAGGCCCGGTGGCGTTCCAGACGGCCGAGGAGGCCACGACCCCGGCGTTGAACAGGTCATGTCCCAGGGCCGTGTAGGGTTCCGATTGAGGAAGTACTCCGGAATCCCTGAGGTCCGTTCTCATCTGTCCCGTACCCCAGTTCATGGGACCACCCAGGAAGACCCGCGCACTGGCGGTGCCAACGACCCCACCACCACCACCCGGATTGCCCGTGGAGGCCACCCGGTAGATGCAGGCCGAGGCATGCGGGGCCAGGGTCACGGAGCCGTTCACCGGGTTGCCGTTCACGTCCTCCCAGCTCCCGACCACCGGAAAGGACTGTGAGGTCTCGGCCTCGTTGTACAGCAGGACATGGTCCTCGTTGGGGTCCAGGTCCTCCACGGTCACCCGGTGTACCTCCACATTGTCCAGGTAGTAGAGCGGCTCCGTCCAATTGTTCACGAACTGGACCACGGCTTGGTCGGAGAGCCCGCTCTGGAAGTAGAACTCGATCTCCCTGCGCTCGTCCGAGAACGGGATCATCCGTTCATAGACCTCTTCAGGCCCCATGAACTGGCTGAGCCCCTTCAGTCCGGCCAGCACGAAACCGTGGTCGTTGGAATGCAGGCTGAAGCGCATCCTGTACCAGCTCCCGTTCTGGATCGGGAAATCATCAGGACTGCGGAGCGAGTAGGTGTCATACACCGAGTTGTTCGGCAGGTTGGCGCGCAGGCAGCCATTGTCCAGGTAGTTCGTGTTGTGCGTCGCGGTCGCATTGGTCGGCCACCCTCCCCAGCCGTCCACGTTCGTGTCGAAGGTCCCGTTCACCACCAGGTTCCCGGTAAGCTCGCTCAAGGTGGCGTGCGCGTTCCGTCGCTCCGGGAACCTTGTGGATCCGGCATCCTCGCCCATTTCATCCTGCCACTTCTCCAGCGTGTAGTACCGCCGTATCCCTGCATCGGTGTTGAACTGCTCGATACTGACCTCGTTGTAGGGATTGAAGTACCTGTTGTTCGAGAACGTGCCGTAATCCACCCAGTTGGGACTGTTCACGTGCAACTGCCGCATGCACAGCTGTTCCTTGGTCAGGCAATAGAACACATTGCCGGAGTACACGGTATTGAAGCTCGGCACGTAATACGGGGGTGCAGCTCCGGGACCATTGTAATTGGAGAAGTCCGAGATGCTCAGTTGGACCCCGTTGTTGAACAGCACATTGTCCTTCACCTGGTTGCCGGAGGCGACCATCGTGTGGTCCACATGGATGCCGCTGCTCACGCAGTTCTTCACCGTGTTCCTGCGCACGATGGTGTTCCGGATCGTCGTATTGCCGAAGTAGATCCCGTGTCCCATGCGGAAGAAGGAGGTGTGCGTCGGTGCGACGCTCGACAGATCGCAGATCAGGTCATCCACGATGTTGTCCTCCACCACCAATCCGTCCGCGTTGTCAAAGGCGATCGCACCACCGTCATTGAGGATCGACAGGCAGTCGTGCAACGTGTTCCTCCGCACGGCACAATCGCCTTCGGTCACGATACCGATGTACCCGATGTGGTCGAAGAAGTTGTCCGCGGCCTCGCAACCGAACCCGGAGATCCGCAGACCGAAATACCCCCAGTTGCTCTCGCCCAGGCCAGGGACCAGGGCGATGTCCGTGAAGGTGGAATGGGTCAGGGTGCTGTTGTTGTCCAGCAGGTGCACCGCCGTGCCATAGGTCCCTGAGATGTCGAGGTAGCTGAACGCCTGATCATTTCCGGTGCTGCGTATCGCCTGCTGGCATTCCGTGAACGTGCAGTGCGAGAAGTCGGTGTCATAGGTCCCGCTCAGGCGCAACGCGGCATCGGTCGTATGGCGGAAGGACAGATAGGACACGTTCAGGTCGTGTCGCTGCCAGGCCACGTACAGGCCGTTGTCCCTCACCGCGGCTTCGATGGTCTGTCCGTTGGGGTTGGCGTTGCCCGGGCACCACACGTACAATTGTCCGGAGCCCGCATCATAGTACCATTCACCGGGCGCGTCCAGCAGGGCCAGTTTGTTCCGCAGGAAATAGCCCCACTCCTCGTTCCCCATCGAATTGCCGGTACTGGTGTGGGTGAGCACCCCCCCATTGAAGCCGGTGACGCGTGCGGTATCATAGCTCCAATTGGTGGTCCTGATCACCAGGGTGGCTCCGTTCCAGAATCCGGAGGACTGGTTCAGGGTCGCATCCGTGGTCGTCGTGCTCGTCGCGTGGTCCGTGCGCGCCCAACCGCTGTTCGGGAAACGGGCCAGCTGCAAGCGTTCTCCGTTATAGTAGACATGACGAACGGAAGCCCCGACCGGTGCTCTCCAGATGTTCCCACTGTAGACCGTCCATCCCGTTACCAGGTCACTTCCGGAGATCACGGGATCATTTCCCTGCCCGTAAGCCCCCACCACGATCGGCGAACCCGTTGTCCCGGACGAGGAGATGCTGAGCTTTCCGCGATAGACCCCGTTCCGCTGGAACAGCACCACATCCCCGGCACCCAGTGCCCCACCGAGTTGGTTGACACGGCCGATCGTGCGCCAGGGGGAAGAGGGAGAGGTCCCGTTGTTGCTGTCACTGCCTGTGGGCGACACGTAATAGGTGGTGGCCTGGAGCAGGCCGGTCGACACCCACAGAAGAAGTCCTGGCAGGATCCTGGTCAGAGGCATGAGGCAGGTCATTGGATGCGCGAAAATGCATCGTTATCAGTGCCTTAACGCCTCGAAAGCACGGAAGGGATCAACAATTCGACCAATCGCCGAAGGAGGTCGATGGGGAGGCCTGACGGCCCAATGATCCGGCGGATCGGAACATCCGCTTCGTTGGCGACCCCGACAGGATTCGAACCTGTGACCGTCTGCTTAGAAGGCAGATGCTCTATCCAACTGAGCTACGGGGTCGTCCCGCAAAGGTCGGATTTTCCGGTCCGGCGGGGCCGGGAACACGAAAGCCGACCTCACGATCGGCTTCCTGTCGGGGTGGTGTGATTCGAACACACGACCCCCTGCTCCCAAAGCAGGTGCGCTAACCGGGCTGCGCTACACCCCGAGATGTCCGGCCAAAGGTAGCCGGGATCCAACACGAAAGCCGCCCTGTTCCTGGGACGGCTTTCCGATCGCGGAGAGGGGGGGATTCGAACCCCCGGTACCCCTTGACGGAGTACGTCAGTTTAGCAAACTGATGGTTTCAGCCACTCACCCACCTCTCCGAAGCGCCGCCTCCCGGCGACGATGGGCGGCAAAGATAGCCGATCGCTCGATCCGGCCATGCTACCTTTGCGGCCCTTCTTCGAGAACCCCGAAAACATCCCTTCCATGTCCCGCGAAGTCGTCATCGTATCCGCCGTCCGCACCCCCATCGGCAGCTTCCTCGGCTCCCTGTCCTCCATGCCCGCCCCGCGCCTTGGGGCCACGGCCATCCAGGGCGCCCTGCAGAAGGCCGGCCTCGACCCCAAGGAGGTCGATGAGGTGTTCATGGGTTGCGTGCTGCAGGCCGACCTTGGCCAGGCTCCCGCCCGGCAGGCGGCCATCTTCGCAGGCATCGGCAACAACGTGCCCTGCACCACGGTGAACAAGGTCTGCGCCTCGGGCATGAAGGCCATCCAGCTCGGCGCTCAGACCATCCTGGCTGGCGACAACGACGTGGTGGTGGCCGGCGGCATGGAGAACATGAGCCAGGTGCCCCACTACATGAGCGGTGGCCGCACCGGCCAGAAGCTCGGGGACATGAAGTTGGTGGACGGCATGGTGAAGGACGGCCTCACCGACGTGTACAACCGCTACCACATGGGCAACGCCGCCGAGCTCTGCGCGCGGGAGTGCAACATCACCCGCGAGGACCAGGACGGCTTCGCCATCGAGAGCTACACCCGCAGCGCCGCGGCCTGGAAGGAAGGCCGCTTCGCTGACGAGGTGGTGCCGGTGGAAGTGCCCCAGCGCAAGGGCGATCCCGTGCCGTTCACGGAGGATGAGGAATTCAAGAACGTCAACTTCGACAAGATCCCCACGCTGCGCCCGGTGTTCGACAAGGAGGGCACCGTGACCGCCGCCAACGCCAGCACCCTGAACGACGGGGCTGCCGCCGTCATCCTGATGAGCGCGGAAAAGGCGAAGGCCCTCGGCCTCACCCCCATCGCGAAGGTCCTGGCACACGCCGATGCGGCCCAGGCTCCTGAATGGTTCACCACCGCGCCCAGCAAGGCATTGCCTCGGGCCCTCAAGAAGGCCGGGCTCGCCAACGACCAAGTCGACCTGTGGGAACTGAACGAGGCCTTCTCCGTGGTTGGCATCGCCAACAACCGGGAGATGGGTCTCGACCCCTCGAAGGTGAACGTGAACGGTGGCGCGGTGAGCCTAGGCCATCCGCTGGGTTGCAGCGGCGCCCGCATCGTGGTCACCTTGGTGCATGCCCTGCGCCAGCGCGGGTTGAAGAACGGTGCTGCCGGCATTTGCAACGGCGGTGGTGGCGCCAGTGCCATCGTGGTGGAAGCGCTCTGAGCCGTGGCCACGCCAGTCATCTGTCCCCTCAGCATCGTTCCCGTGCGGAGCGAGCCCAGCGACCGTGCCGAGCAGGTGACGCAGTGGCTCTTCGGGGAGACAGGCGAGTTGCTTGAACGGCAGGAGAAGTGGTCGCGGGTGAAGTTCGACCACGACGGCTACGAGGGCTGGGTGGACAACAAGCAACTGGCCACCTGCCCCACCCCCAACTACGACCCGGACCTGCGCGTGATCGGTCCCGACAGCCTGGTGGACCTGGGCGACCGTCCGGTGATGCTCCCCTATGGCGCCGTGCTGCCGTTCTACGAGGAGGGTGCCATCCTCTGGCAGGACCGGCGCATTCCCGTGCAGGCCGTCACCAACCAACGCCCGGACCTCGAACGTGCCGACCTGATCGAGTTCTACCTGCATCCCTTCCTGGGCGCACCCTACCTCTGGGGTGGCCGGACCCCATGGGGTGTGGACTGCAGCGGCCTCACCCAGATGCTGTTCATCCTCATGGGCATCTACCTGCCGCGCGATGCGGACCAGCAGGTGCTGGAGGGTGAGGCGGTGGAATTGCTCGATGTGTGCGAACCCGGAGACCTGGCGTTCTTCACCAACCAGGCCGGCAAGGTGGTCCATGTGGGCATCATCCTGACGCGCGACACCGAGGACAGGCTGCGCATCGCGCACGCCAGTGGCCGGGTGCGCATCGATGTGTTAGATCGACAGGGCATACTCAACGAGG
>ERZ795057.3313-NODE-3313-length-11125-cov-7.654743_pt1 | contig 11125 bp, 8 predicted proteins | sample MGYA00375141_ERZ795057 | MGnify/ENA primary metagenome ERZ795057 (study PRJEB30186, sample SAMN05720163) | activated sludge metagenome | isolation source: Anaerobic digester | place: Hong Kong | collected 2015-01-26 ... | reverse complement strand
CCTTCCTTCATGCTTCAACCTTCCTTCAACAGTTTTATCAGGACTGCTTATTTTTGCTTAAAAATCCGCCGTTAATTTGACTTTGCCGTACTGCCTGTACAATTTTACAGCAGGATGGTTGCGTAATTTAACTATCTTCCGAGAAAATTTTAAGGGAGAAAGACCATGAAACGATTCAGAGTAAAAAGCCTGAAAAGTATTATCTCGCTTTTTGTCGTTGTCATCATAATAATACTGACTGTAATTCTGGTAACGACATCATACAACACTGCATATAACGCGGTCGAAAGGGCATTTGTCAATCAGGTGAATAATTTCAACAATGAAATTGATCGAAATATGAAGGACTTTTATAAAACAGAGATGGCCAATGCCGTTTTCCTGTCAAAGATACCTCAAATTGTTAATGCCTGCCAGACCGGCCAGTTTGAAGGAGTAAGATCCATCCTATCAGCCTTTTTCAATGAAAAAGGGATCTACGAACAGGTTTTTGTATCCAGCCCGGAACTGAAATCGGTTATATATGTATCAGCAAACGGAAAAGCCGATGGTGTAAGATGGGGAGAGATACCGGAATACAGAAAAAACGCGGAGGAAGCGCTTAAGGGCAATACCTACTTCAGTGATATAGGGAAATCACCTGTTACAGGGCTCACTGTAATTGTTGTGACAGCACCTGTCATGGCAGGAAAAAAGGTAATCGGGATTGTAGGGCTCCCTGTGGATGTGGGGACATTTTCCGTGAAACTTGTTAAAGATGTCACCATAGGTAAAACAGGTTATCCCTTTCTTACGAATCTTGACGGAATTACTTTCGCGCACCCTGATGAAAAAAATATTTTCAATCTTAACATCAATGATTATGATTGGGGAAAAAAAATGCTCACCATGCCAAGCGGGAGTTTAATCTTTTACAAGTGGGAAAACAAAGACAAGCTTCTCTCATTTGTAAGAAATGACACTAACCGCTACATTATCGGAACAACCATGTACCTCTCTGATATAAACAGCGAGGCCCGTCTTATGGCCCTTCTCATGGTAATTGTGGCAGTTTCATGTATCTTTATTTCCGCACTCGGGATATTTTTCTTCATTTCAAGAAGGCTTAAGCCTCTTGACCTGTGCAAGGACGTAATGAGCTCCATGGCTGAAGGGGACCTTTCCCGGAGATACACAGGGAGAAACAACGGGGATGAGATCGGGGAGATAGCTGATGCCATGAACAGGTCTCTTAACAGTTTTGAGGGGATCATTACAGAAATTATTAACAGCGCCCAGAACCTGGCACAGGCGGTTGAGCAGATATCAACAGGGAACCAGAACCTCTCTCAACGAACAAGTGAACAGGCTTCCGCGCTGGAGGAGATGGCCGCCTCCATTGAACAGGCAACAGCGACAATACAGCAGAACGCGGAAAATGCCGGAACTGCAAAAGACCTGACTGATCAGGGAGTTACAAAATCCGCGGAGGGTAACACAATAGCTACCGAAGCTGTAACTGCCATAAGTGAAATGAATGAATCATCAAAGAAAGTAGCGGAAATAACGGGCGTAATAAATTCTATAGCATTTCAGACCAACCTGCTTGCACTTAATGCTGCGGTCGAAGCTGCCAGGGCCGGAGAACAGGGAAGGGGATTTGCTGTTGTTGCAGGAGAGGTAAGAAATCTCGCGCAAAGAACCGGCAGCGCGGCAAAGGAGATTGAGAATCTGATAAATGAAACTATAACAAAAGTGGAAAAAGGGACAGATCTGGTAAACATGGCCGGTACGGCCCTGTCGGAGATAACTGATGCAGCAAAAATAAGCGCAAAAATCATAACAGAAATCGCTGCAGCAAGCCAGGAGCAGAAAACAGGGATCGAACAGATTAACCAGGCTGTTGTTGACCTTGACATGATGACACAACAAAACGCCGCACTTGTTGAGGAAACCGCATCCGCGAGCGAAGAGATGGCCGGACAGGCGCAGGAACTTACAAGTATGATGAAAAGGTTTACTGTTTCAGATGAGAGTTAAAGCAACAGGAACCTGACAGTAAATTCCTGAATAATCATGCTATATCATAAACGGAAATCTGCTGGCAATGACTCCCCCCGGAGTCATTGCCAGCAGTATGATCAAATGGATAAATATTTTACCAAAAGTATATTTAAATTCACCAGAACACGCCAGCACATTCTCTCTATGTCTCTTTGCAACAAATATGTCATTTTTATTAAGGCGGTTACTCCGGAAAGAAAATTAACAAGAAAAGCTTCCTGATTACAGATAAGGCTACAAAAAAAACCGGATACGAGGACCGGGGCCTTATTATCCTTAAAATATAAATCAAACTGTTTCCACACAAAAAAAGTAACCTGAATTTTCTAATGGAAAGCAGATGAAAGATGCCAAAATTGGAAATAAAGCCGCAAAAAAACTCCAAACTGTTGCAATTCTTCTTTTAAAATATTATATTTTTATTTTAATGTTATATCTGCCCATTGACAGAATAACGTTTCCTGTTTATTTTATTATGCTTATAGTGCAGAATATGTTAATAAGGTTGATAATTCGTGAATGAACTGGTTGATAATATTTCAATATATATTATTGAAGATGAATTGCTGATATGCGATATACTCTGCGATGTTATCGGTTCTATTAAAGGGTGCATACTGGCAGGAGGCACAACAAACGGAGCAACGGCATTAAAAGATATATCTGAATTCCAACCGGACATCGTTTTCGCGGATATAAAACTCAATAATGAAAACGGCTTTGACCTGATAAGCAGGATCAAATCACAGTTTCCGGAGATAAAAATTATAATATTATCAGGATACTGCAACAAAACCCTTATAGGTCAGGCGATCAAATCAGGTGCGTCAGGTTATCTGACAAAAAATCTGAAAATTGATTATATTGAAGATGCTATAAAAAATGTATATCATTCAGCCTCTTTTTATATACCTGAAAATGTCGGTTACAGAATTGATGAAGTGCTCTCGGATATAAATTTATACCCGAACCAGTTTTTACTGACTAAAAGAGAAAAAGAAATTCTTATCCTCATCGCAAATGAGTTCAGCACAAGGGAAATTGCTGAGAAACTGCAGATCAGCGAAAAAACAGTGAGGAACCATAAATCTCACATGATGCAGAAGCTTGACATAAAAAGCGATGCGGGCCTTGTGAAATACGCATATTACATGGCCTTTATATAATTATTATTCCAATTCACACACATGTATCTAAACAACTCCCACGCCCCGTTATAAGAGCAGGAATAAATCAATATACCTTCATACAGCATACTTTTATACAATCACGCAAAAAAATATTTCATGAGTTTAAGGACCGGAAGATACCTGTTTTTTACTTGATTCAGGATTATAATAATTATTATATTTTATAATATACAATTTCCTTTATATACTCTATGACTCCCGGAGAACGTAATGAAAAAGTTCAGAATTCTGTATTTTATTATATTAACAGCCATTATATTTCTCTCCCCTGCCCCTCCGGTTTATTCATCAGATCCGGTCACTCTTGAAGAGACAAAATTCCATGCCACTATATTAAAAGACGGCAAACTTGAAGTTCTATACACAATTACATTTACAGAGCATCAGAACAGGGACAGGATAAGATCAATCGGGCAGTTTATTGAACCGATGGTTATAATTGAATCATGGGGAGTCTCAAAAGGGAAAAAGTTCAAAGTCACTATGAGCAGTAACGGCAACGGGTATTATGCGGCAATATTCAACACCCGCACCGTATCCGATAGTAAATACAGCATCAATATTCGCTACAGGGTTGATAAAAGCGTCGTATCAGGGACCAAAAAGGATGGCGTCGACTACGCGGCTTTCTGGTGGCCCCCTATACAGTGGGACCTTCCGATAAAAAAACAGGTTGTTCAGATTATAACACCTGTAGAGATCCCGAGAAAATACAGAAAGGCTGAACAGATAAAAGATGATCTTGTCAACAAATCTGGGATTATTGCCAATACCGACACAGTGAATAAAAATGACAGGTGGATATACTACCCTTCACTCTGGAAAGGGAAAAACTACCTCTCCCTTCATATCGAAAAGAAGAACCTGGGAAGGAGATACAAACAGGACGTCTCATTTTTCTATCCGGGAAAATACACATCCATAGGTGCGGAGGGAGGGACATACACCCTTGACAGTTTCAGTGCCGGGAACATAATTGAAGAGGGTGATTTCACAATCAATTCAGGTTCGGCCTTTATCAACATACTGCCTAAAATAAATGACGCAAGGAGCATTAACGATAAAACGACATACTTTGCAGTAATAAGAGAAGATGGCAAAAGGAATATTTACCGCAGGCTGGTAAAATCTGAACGGACTCTCGCTTACACCAAGGTATCGGTATTTAACGGCATAACATATAAAAAACCCTCAAAAAGCATAACTGCCAAATTCCGCTACTATGTTGATGAAGATGGCAATAAAGACTACAGGCATTTTGATCTCATCACCTCGAGACCTGTTGAAAAAGGTGAAATCCTGGCATATATGTTTCGTGTACAGGGTTTATCTTCAAAAGAATACAATTTTGAAAAAAGGCTCTTTGACGACAGGTTCAAAATAAACTACCTGTACCAGGGAATCAGCCTGTCCAAACCGTTTAAAGGCCTGATTCTCTCTATAAACCAGCCATTCAAGGGAAAGTCAGGAGAGGAACATTTCGCGGACTACAACAAGTCCCGCCCCTTTACTGTAAAGACCGGAGACCTTGAGCTGTTCAAAGAATGGCAGTATATTGAAAATGTAAAGGACGCTGAGGCCGGCGAAATAGATAAAGCAGTCTCGTTCAGAGCCCAGTCAGTCAGATGGAAGAGCAATGATATCCCGGATCTTGCGATTGAACTCTACGCTCCATACAGGTCAGTGGACATAGGCCCCTTTGAGTCTATGGCAGTCCTCTTTAATGATGCCACCGGCGGGAAGCTCACTTCAGCACACAGTGATATTTTCTACAACCTGCTGGGGATAATTATAGGTTTCATCATATTCTCCTATCTGCTGAACTTTTTTATCCTGGTTACCGAAATGGCTATTGCCGGCCTTTTTGTCTACGCTGCAGGCCGGCTCCTCAGAATTGATCTTTTCAGTAAAATTTTCTTCCCTTCAGGAAGAAAATACTTCAGCCTTAACTCCGGATGGGTATTCAGTTTCAACTCACTCATAGTGCCGTTCAGGATTGCCTATTATTTCATCTCAGGCATACTGGCGATTCTGCTTGTTCTGCTGAAACTACACCCTGCGATAAAAAAACGGTTTGAGAAAAAACCTGACTATATAGCTCCGGAAATTCAATTAGAGACTTTCCGTACAGGTGAAGCGATAGAAAATCTCACTCCTGTTGAGACAGCTGTTTTCCTGAACAGGCCGTCAAAAGCGGTCCAGATTATTGTAATGGATCTCTTCAGCAAAGGATACCTGGATATAATCAACAGGAACCCGCTGCAGATAAAGATACTGAAGGAAAAAGATGATTCTCTGGCGCAGTATGAATCCGCCTTTCTCGACTCAATAGCTACAGACGGCACGCTTGCAAAAAACAGCATCCCGGTCATACTTAAATCAGTAACCACAAGCCTGCAGGGTAAAATCTGGAAGGCCGACATAGAGAAGACGGCCGAAGTCTATTCAAAAAAAGTGGAGAGCCACTGGAACGACTTTACCGCCCATGAACCTGCCAGGAGGAGGAGTTATTTTGAAGAAAACCACCCATGGATTATAATCAATGACAGTTTCAGCCGCGAGCCGGATACATGGATCAAAGACATTGTAACTGAGAGCGGGACAGAAATTTCAAAACCTGTTGAGTTTTTTGAAAAAATATCAGGGGGCGATACAGCAGGCTCCATCAAAGACAGCATAACCGATTTCGCTGACGGCATAGTAGAGAATGTTGAAGACTTCTCTTCAAAAATCGTTGAGAATGTCGAAAGTCTTTTTAAAGTTGCGGATGTCAGGGCCGCCGAGGCAGCGGCCTTCAATGTTTCAGAAAAAATATCCTCATTCAGTTACGACGCGTGCCACTCGGCGTGTCATTCAGCATGCCACTCGGCCTGTGTACACGATGCCTGCCATTCAGCGTGCCACTCAGCATGTGTGCATTCAGCATGCCATTCGGCATGCCATTCAGCCTGCGTATCAAGTTTTTAGGAGAGGCCATGAAAGAACAGATTTTCAGATCCATAGACTGTTTTGTGGAATCAACACGGGATGTACTCTACCTGCGGGAGGATGACCTCCTCCTTATAATAAGGCCGAACAGGATACAGCACGTGAACCGGACCGCCTTTGATATCCTGAACTCCCTTTATACAAAGAGGATGAAAGCTGAAAAGGTAACAGATACAGTTTCAGAAAAATACGGGATTAAGCAGGAAACTGTTATCCGGGACATGTCGGAAACAGTCAATACAATAAACGCACTGCTCACCGAGGACTATAAATCCGCTACAATAGCAACTGTAGTTGACTTCGACCCGTCAAAAATAAAGTATCCCATACTTTCAGAGATAGCCCTTACATACAGGTGCCAGAACCGCTGTGAATTCTGCTACGCCTCAAGCCCCTACAGGGGGAAGGAGATGAAGGAGATGTCCACAGGGGAGGTCTTCACTGTAATTGACCGTATATGCGATGAGGCAAAAGTCCCGACTATATCTTTTACAGGAGGGGAGCCCACACTTCGGGACGATCTCCCTGTTCTTGTTGAATACGCGTCAAAAAAGGGGATGAGGACAAACCTTATAACAAACGGCATACGCTGTTCAGACAGCGAACTGGTAAAAAAACTTGCCGGAGCAGGGCTCAACTCCGCACAGGTAAGCCTGGAATCACACGATCCTGAAATCCACAACCGGATCACCGGCAACAGCAAAGCACACTCAAGAGTTGTTTCAGCTATACATAATCTGAAAAAAGCCGGGATTCACACGCATACCAATACGACAATCTGCATGGGGAACAGGGAACACCTTATGCCCCTTGTAAAATTTGTAAAAGATGAATATGACGCCCCCTACCTGTCAATGAATATGATTATTGCAACCGGAATAGCGAAAGACAATGAAAATATAAATATAGGCTACACGGTAATAGGGGAGATCATAAAGCCTGTAATCAGGTACTGTGAAGAGATCGGAATTAAATTTGTCTGGTACTCCCCTACCCCGTACTGCATATTCAATCCTGTTGAGCACAACCTGGGTTCAAAGTCCTGCGCCTGTGTTTCAGGGCTCCTCTCTGTAAATCCCGCGGGGGACATTATCCCCTGTTCCAGTTACAACAGGGGGATAGGGAATCTACTGAAGCACCCGTTCAGCAGGATATGGAACAGTGACCAGGCGCTCTACTTCAGGGAGAGGAGATATCTTCCGCCTGTATGCAGAAACTGCGACATGGAAAAACTCTGTTCAGGGGCATGCCCCCTTTACTGGGAGAATGCGGGAAATTTCAGAGAGATAGAAGAAGCGAATAAAAACAGGCCTGTAATAAAAAACCTGCTATGGTCTATTGAAAACAGGCTGAGGCTCAAAACACGCGGCGTTGACGGAATAAGGGGGTAACAGATGGGTTCACTTAAAGATATGGTCCACTTTCTTGAAGACACTCTTGACAGCATGGAGTCTATACAGAACAAGCTTGAAAAGCTGCAGGAGCACTTCAACAAAAACTTCAACAATGTCATAGCTGTAAGGAATTCCGAAATTGAATTTCTACAGAAGGAATTCTTCATGGACCAGGAGAAATTCCCCGATGAGATAAGGGACCTGTACAAAACCGGCCTGAAAAATCAGGAGAAGGCATTTGAAGAAAACCTCTCCTCCCTCAAAAAGAAGAAAGAAGAACTGAAAAAGGAACTGGACGGTATAAACGCGGAGAGGCTCTCATTTTCGAGCAACCTTAAAAGGTCGAACAAAAAGCTCGACAAAAAAGAGGAAGACCTGAAGAAGAAGGTGGAAGAGTTGGAGAAGAAAACAGAGAAGTTTAATAAAACAATTGATGAACTGAATACCGGCCTGGGATTTATAACCAACCTTCCTAAAATGAAAAAAATTGAAAAAGAAAAGGACGAAATCATCAGCAAGAGAGATGAACTCGTTGAACAGATAGAAAGCATCAGGAATAAATGGATCGATGCCGAAAAAAAAATCGGAGACAAGGACCTGAAAATCCAGGAAACCTGGAACTATATGCAGACGGAATATGCAATCACAACTGAAAAGATAAATACACTCGAGGAGAACAGGGACGAGCTTATAATGAAGGGAGCTTTCAGCGAGGCCCTGAGCATTCTTATAGGTACGGAAAAATATCTCTCTGCACGGTCCGGCGCCAGAGCACCTGAAAAATGCAGAAAATGCGATTCTGATAATAAGGAAAATCTCTTTTTCTGCGATTTCTGCGGAGAACCATTCTCTGAAAACCGTAGTGACATCGAAGGGAGTCTTGTGGAAACGGGGGAACTGAACAGGATACACTCCTCCCTTGAAGAGGGGGTAAAGGAATCGGTTTCAGTACTCGCGCTTATGCGCGGCGTAAAGAAGGGGCTCACCACTTTTATACAGAGTATAAAGAAAGTGAAAGACACGGAAGACACATACTCCCAGCTTCCCAAACTGAAAATAGACGTACCTTCCTTTTCCAGAAAATTTTCTGAAAAGATTAAAGAAATAGAGAAAGATATTGATGTAAAATTCTACAACCTGCACCCTCTTGAATTCGCACAGAAGATTAAGGCTGACACGGACAGCACCTTCACAGGTGAAAATATTGAAAAATTCTTCACCCTCATGGGTGATGAGCTGAATAAAACGACAAAGGCGCAATGGTAATGATACGAATAATAGCAGGTTCATTTTTAATCCTTTCAGGCGGAGGGGGGATTTTCCTGGGAACAATGTTTCTAATAGCCTCTTCAGGAATAGCATCAAGACTTACGGCAGGGAGCATAATCCTGGCCCTCGGTGCACTGCTGTTTGCCGCGGGAATTTATTTTTTCAGAAAAGGGATAAAGGAAAGGCCCGGTTCAGTACACGAATCTATTCTTCGCGCCGCGGCAAAACACAACGGCACGATAACCGGCGAGCTTCTTGATGCTGAAACAGGGGGCGGCGATGCCGTTAATTTTGAACTTGCGGCAATGATACGCAGCGGGAAGGCAAAAGTTGAAAATATCGATGGCGGTAAAACATACATATTCCCCGGGCTGCAGTTCAGGCTTAAATTCAAAAAATGCCCCTACTGCGGCAGCGATTACCCGGTTAAAGAAGATATTGAAAGATGCCCTTCATGCGGAGGGGACCTTAAAATTGTTACAGAGGGGAGTTCAGGCGGGGAAGATAAATTCTCAATGGACATATAAACCACCTGTCAGCCGATCAGGCATCTTAAAGCAACCCCTGTAATAACCGAAATCCAGGGGGGCAGTTTCCAGAACGCGAGCATTCCGAAGAGGATTACTGCTATTCCCAGATCTGAAGGCGAGTGAATCGCTGATGTCATTACAGGGTTATAGAGAGCTGCCAGAAGAATCCCTACCACTGCTGCGTTGATGCCGGCAAGAGCGCCTTTAATCTTTGAATTTTTCCGCAGCCTGCTCCAGAAGGGGAACACCCCTATAACGAGAAGAAACCCGGGGAGGAAAATTGCGGTCACAGCTATAACCGCTCCCGGCAGGCCGCTGATCATTGCACCCAGGTATGACGCGAATGTGAATATCGGCCCGGGCACAGCCTGTGCCGCGCCGTATCCCGCGAGAAAAATCTCTTTAGTTACCCATCCGGCAGGCACGACCTCAAATTCAAGTAAAGGCAGCACAACATGCCCCCCTCCGAAAACAAGGGAACCGGGCCTGTAAAAACTGTCAGCAAGGGCTATATAATGGCTCCCGGTAATCTGGCGCAACAGAGGAAGGGCCAGAAGCAGGCCCGCGAATATTACAAGTGAAATTATCCCCGTCCTGTAACTTACAGGTTTATCGGTGTCAGGTCCATCTGTAAAAACACTTTTCCTGTAGATCAGGAGGCCCGCTATACCGGCAAGTAGAATTATGATTATCTGGCTGAAGGCGGTCTGTTTAATAATGAGAAAGACCATCGCGGATAGCGAGATAGTGGCGAGTTTATTGTCAGTTACCAGTTTCTGCCACATGGTAAGTACAGCCTGGGCAACAATCCCCACCGCGACGATTTTCAGTCCCTGGATCCACGCGGCATCACCAAAACCGTACCCGCTCAGAAGAAATGCAAATCCCGCCATCAGTATAGCTGATGGGGCCGTAAAACCGAGCCAGGCGAGGAACCCTCCTGCCAGACCTGAATGCATTACACCCATACTTATAGTCATCTGACTGCTTGCCGGGCCGGGAAGGAACTGGCAGAGAGCAAGCAGTTCGGCAAACGTCTCCTCCCTGAGCCATTTTCTTTTTATCACATACTCATTATGATAATACCCGATATGGGCAATGGGCCCCCCGAATGACGTCAGCCCAAGTTTGAGGGAGACCAGAAATATTTCAAGATACCTTCTCATATTAACCATGCCTGTCTCTAATCATAATCAATACTTCTCTATAAAACATACTATTTCTTCAATATAATACTAATAACTGATTACTCAGCATATTTTATAAACTGATAATGCAATAAATGCCATAAAAAAAATTTTATAGTAGAAAAGATAAAGCGTCTCTGATAAGCTTATTAATGGGATTAAATCTCTCTATATATATCATAGCGGTTTGCGATTGAATAAAATATCAATTCGTCATTCCGAAGAAGCGACAGCGACTGAGAAATCTATTTTTTAAGTTCATTTTTAATATTAGCTTTCGGCTCCACTCCAGTCGTCTCACATGCGTTCGAAATGATAATATACTAATCATTTCGCAATCTGCTATAATATAAATGAAAAAATTTTCCGGATATATAAACAATGCACGACATCAGGACATTCAAAAAAGGAGCATACATATTCATAGAGGGTGACGAAGAGAGCGGAACTGTCTTTCTCGTAAAAAAAGGGAGAGTTTCCCATATCTGTAAATCAGCTATACTGTCACGGGCACTGAAAGACGC
>ERZ795057.3312-NODE-3312-length-11126-cov-8.757926_pt1 | contig 11126 bp, 7 predicted proteins | sample MGYA00375141_ERZ795057 | MGnify/ENA primary metagenome ERZ795057 (study PRJEB30186, sample SAMN05720163) | activated sludge metagenome | isolation source: Anaerobic digester | place: Hong Kong | collected 2015-01-26 ... | reverse complement strand
AAACGATTGAACCGAAATGCTTTTGGCACACATTTTGGCGGAAGTTTATTCGCCATGACTGATCCTTTTTATGTGCTTTTACTCAGTAATATTTTAGGTCGTGATTATTATGTTTGGGATAAACATGCTTGCATTGACTTTGTCAAACCCGGCCATGGAAAGGTGACAGCCGAGTTTCACATTAATGATTCGGTGATTGCAGATATTCTTGAAAACACAAAAAACGGTGATAAATACCTTCCTCAGTTTAAAGTCAAAGTAAAAGATGAGGATAACGAAGTGGTCGCTCAAGTTGAAAAGATTATCTATATTCGTAAGAAACCAAAAAAATAACATTAAGTGAAATTTCAGACAGAAAAAATATTTATCTGAAATTGTTTTAAATTTAACAAATTATTTCATTTCATTGGACCACACACAACGATAGTTATGGACGGTAGCACCTTTGCCGCTCCAGGTTGCACTACCCGAATACACTGGACTAAAATCAGGTTCTGTTCCATTCCATTTGAGAACAGTGGCATATGAGTTACTATTAGTTTCATTGCCTGAACTGTCAGTAGTCCATAAGCTTTGACCACTACCATTAGGCAATCCCGCGCGAATAGCTTCTGTCAACTGTAAGGAGTTCGGTAAACGTCCACCTTCATTAATACAGGCAGTTGTTGCATCCAGATAGGTGCTCGCTGTACGATCAAAACTATCAACAGCAATTTTACTGGCTCCATTACTATATTGCTGACAAGCGGTATCAAGAGCACATTGGGTGTTGTTCGGATAGGCAAAAGCGGTATCAATCGGATAGAAAACACAACGATGTTGATATTCTGCTGACAGGTTGACAAAATCCCAGCTTACATATTCATTATAGAAACTTGTATAGGCAGTATCAATGCCTGTCCATTTTGCAATTTGTGTGGCTTGATAACTGCTACGATCAGACAGCCAAATATAGTCTGCACCAGTTCCACTTGTCATACCACTACGGACCAACTCCATGATGTCTCTGGAGTGAGCCATATGCCCCCCCTGAATAAAGCATCCATCAATCGAATCTCCAAAAACAGCAGTAGGAGTAGCTGCATCTGAAGTTTTTATTTGTGTCGCTGTTGCTACGAATTCATTGGAAACACTTGTTGGATAGGGACCTGCTGGATAATTCACTCCAACACATCTGAATTTATAGGGTCCGGATGCTCTACTTCCCCAAGAAGCATAAGTAATTGTAAAGTCATCATAAGCAGTATCAACATTCTGCCACCTGACCGTTGTATTCAAATCCCAACGAGCATGATTGCTGGTCCACTGCCAAGAGTTGGTCCCATTAGGTAGTCCATTGATGGCATTTTCTGCATAGTCCTGCTGATCTGCTAAATGAGCATTGACAAAGGCACATTCATCAGTTGCTGCCACATAAGAAACAGCCGGTCTTTCCATTTTATCTATAACCATAGTGTTATTAGGATATGCAACATGATTCCAACAGGCATCGCCGGGCTCTCCCATACAGTTGTTCCCATCAAAATATTGTGGTGTTGCTGCAGGCCATACACAACGATAAGGGCTTAGATTTGTAGTAACAAAATTACCAATTGAACCATCATTTAATCTAGTCCGACCTTTATTGAGTTTATTCCACCAAGTTCGACTCCACAAATAATTGCTTTCGTATACAGAGCCTACTTCACCTTTATAAGCCCCACTGACTTTATATAACTCTGTAAGAGTAGGTAATCTCCCACCTAATGACTGGCAGGTCATATCCGCATCGGACCAAGTTTGAGCCTGTCGTTCGACACCATCCCAGGTATTTCCCCAACTATCTGTGACTTCATATCCGCTGGCTTGCCCCGCAGAGGGTCCTACTGTGGTTATATCAATGCAACTCCACCCGTTAACTGAATCATATTGCAAAGCTTGATTGGCTCCATTGCAATCAGGTGGTGAATTTGATACTGGCATGTTGACGCAGTTGATGCTGCCATTTGCAGCAATGGCAGAAACCACTTGACCCACAGAGCAACTTTGGTTGCTGAGTGCAAAATCAGTACCATCATAAGTTGTGTCATCATCGCCGTCCGCTAAGTCAGCTGGTACATTGGTAATTTCGGCAAATTCATGACTATGTGATTCGTTAGCAAAAGTACCACAAGTGACATTACCAACGGAATCAATCACCTGAATAGCACTGTTTGATGAACAAGTACCGGTAACCCTTAATTGTAAACCTGTAATGTCTAAATCATAGGCATATTCTGCATATGGTACTGGAGTTATTTTATGGCGAGGTGATAACGTCACAAAATTTCCTGAACCAGAGGGAACATCAGCTGAAATTTCAAGCCAAAAGTCTGATCCATCAAACTGACCATTCCACAGTTCCAGTTCAACCACAAAACGTCCGTTTAGGACTTCAACATTATTTATATCGTCAGTTAAACCTATTTGAGTACCATCAATCAAACTATCGAATAATCTAAACTGAAAATCAGCCTGGCCCGTGTATAAATTTCCAGACTCACTGAGTTCTCCTTGATAACTTATTGCTAAAATCTTGAAACTGAATGACAGCATAACAAACAGTAGAAATAATTTTATTTTCATAATCCCCTCATTGCTCAAATTGATTTTCAAATATAAGATCTGCAGGAAATGGTATATAACCACCTGAAATGGTTAAACGACCACCTTCCAATTTTGCCGAATCCACTTGACCAATTACACCTGTAATTAAAATATTTCCTTGAGTAGTTTGGCCACCACCTTGGTCGATGCTGTACCAATTGATTTCTTGAGCCATAGCGGCAAAAGATACAACAATCAAAATCAGTAAAATTAAAATCGCTTTTATTTTGAATGGATTCATTTTTTAATCAATCGTTCAACCACCATATAAAATAGCACAATTCGACATAATCAGGTATTTTTTTGTCTATTTTTTATAGCTCTATCATTAGAACGCTTGGTTGATAACTGATTAACAGCTCCATAAGAGCCAGCAATGATTCGATGAGAGTTTTGAAAAGATAAGGAAGATTTCCTTGATTGTTGTTAAAATATATCTTTCTCGGGTCTTTTGAGAAAAAGTTGATTCCATCATTGGGTAGAATTAACTGATAATTTTATCATTTCTAATAAATGAGTTTAACTTTACAGTTTCAAATAATAAATATCATTCAAATGGCGTAGTTTTTCCTGATAATCCATGCCGTAACCAAAGATGTATAAATCTTCAACTTCAAAGCCTGAATAATCCACTTTGTAATCGGCGTAACCACGATTATGGTTTTTACAGACAAGCACAACGGATTTAACAGATTTCGCTTTTTGCTTTTCACACCATTCATGGACTGCCATTAGCGTATAACCTTCGTCAAAAATATCATCAATCAGCAGAACATGCTTGTCTTCCAGATTAATTTCGCATTGATGTTTCCAAATGAGTTGACCACCCGTGGTTTCAGTTCCGTAACGGCTCACCTGAACATAGTCCATCTCCATGTTTAAATCGAGCTTTTTGGCAAGGTCGGTGGCAAAAATCATTCCGCCGTTCATAACAGTTAAGTAAACAACATCTTTTCCATCATAATCGCTATTCAGTTGTTCTGCGAGTTTACTGATTGATTGCTGAATTTGTTCGTGTTTAACCAATAATTCGCTATTCTCAGGTAATAATTTTTGTTGATTCATTTTAATTCTCTTTGCTGTTACTTTTTGCGGGCTTTATTCAAACCCTCAGTTGTTTTATGGAACTGAATATCCGGAAATCTTTCTTCGGTTAATTGTAAATTAACATAAGTTGGAGCAATATAAACCAAATTTCCATGAGCATCTTCGGCTAAATTTGCGACTGCCTTGTTTTTAAAAGCTGTCAATTGTTTGTTGTCATTACAACTAATCCATCTTGCTGTTGCGACGCTGATATTTTCAAACACAGCCTCAACATTGTATTCATGTAATAGTCGATAGGCAACCACTTCAAATTGGAGGACACCGATAGCACCTAATATCAAGTCGTTAGTCAACATTGGTTTGAAAAACTGCGTTGCACCTTCCTCTGATAACTGCGCTAAACCTTTTTGTAAGGCTTTGAGTTTTAGAGGATCTTTTAAACGAGCCCTACGGAACAGCTCCGGTGCAAAACTGGGGATGCCGGTAAATTGCAAATCTTCACCCATAGTGAAAGTATCACCGATACTAATCGTTCCATGATTATGAATACCGATAATATCTCCTGTGTATGCGTGTTCCAAATGTTCTCTTTGTTCTGCCAGAAAGGTGAGTGCGTTAGGAATTTTAACGTCTTTTTGTGTGCGGACTTGTTTGAGTTTCATTCCTTGAGTAAACGTTCCTGAACAGATACGCATAAAGGCAATCCGATCTCTGTGTTTAGGGTCCATGTTAGCCTGTATCTTAAAAACAAATCCACTAAATTTATCTTCATCCGGTTGTACAGTTCGGGTTTCTGTTTCACGCGGTTGCGGAGCAGGTGCATGTTCTGAAAAAGCATCCAATAGCGGTTCAACACCGAAGTTATTAATCGCCGAACCAAAAAACACCGGTGTCATTTCACCTTTCAAATAAGCCTGAATGTCAAACTCATGACTTGCACCTTTGACTAACTCAATTTCTTCCCGTAAGTCTTCGGCATCACTACCTAATGTAGCATCCAATTGAGGGTTATCCAGACCTTTGATAATTTCAGCTTGTTGTTTTTCGTAGTTTTTACCGGATTCGTATAACAAAATTTCATCATTAATAAAATGATAAACACCTTTGAGTCTCTTACCCATACCAATCGGCCATGTAATCGGCGCACATTGAATTTTTAATATATCCTCAACTTCATCCATCAATTCGATAGGGTCACGACCTTCTCGGTCGAGTTTGTTGATAAATGTGAAAATTGGAGTCGTGCGTAAGCGACAAACTTCCATCAGTTTAATGGTTCTTTCCTCAACACCTTTGGCACAATCTATCACCATTAAAGCTGAATCCACTGCTGTAAGTGTTCTGTAGGTATCTTCTGAAAAGTCAGCGTGTCCCGGAGTATCCAGCAAATTGATGGTTTTGCCTTTATAGGGAAACTGCATAATCGAAGAGGTTACGGAAATTCCACGTTCCTGCTCCATTTCCATCCAGTCCGAGGTGGCTGCTTTAGATGTTTTGCTGGATTTAACGGCACCGGCTACATTAATGGCTCCACCGAATAATAATATCTTCTCGGTAATGGTTGTTTTACCGGCATCGGGATGCGAAATAATAGCGAAAGTGCGCCTTTCTTGCATTTCTGACATACTAAAAATTGACGGCTATCAAAATAAGCCGCGTACTTTATCATGAAACTGTCAGGATTGCGAATTACACATTTAAAATTGGCTATTATTGTGTTACATTTAGACGTTGGTGTACGTTGATTTTAGTGTAATGAAAAAACTGCTTTTATTGTTGGTATTTTGTAATTGGATTCAGGCGAAACCTTATGTACCGGAATTAGAAAAATATTTGAATCATTTGAATTTGGTTAAAGGTTCTGTAGTCGATTTTACTCCTCATGGAACCCAACCCGGGTTAACTTTTGATGTTGCGGCAGCTAATAATTGCGGTGACTGTCATAGTGTGGTCAATACTGATGATGTGCATTTCACGCCGTCGGCAACTTGGTGGGGTTCGATGATGGCAAATTCAACTCGTGATCCGTTATTTTGGGCGGCTGTAGATATTGCCAATCAGGATGTTCCCGGAGTGGGAGATTTTTGTATTCGTTGCCATTCTCCTATGGGATTTTATAAAGGTAATACCAAAAATGGTTTGGGTAATATGGACTATGCCAATGGTTGCATGCTGGATGGGACAGTCAGCATGGCTCAAGAAAGCGCAAATAATGATTATCAAGGGATAAATTGCCACTTTTGTCATCGAATTGATGAGCAAGGTCCGGGTGGAGAGGGTTTCATTGTCAAAAATGCGAATGTCTGGCTGGATGATCAAACCTGTGATAATCCCGATGGAATCAACAATTTTGGACCATGCAGAAAAGGGCCCTATAACCCACCAATTTTTGATTTACACGCTTGGGAATATTCAACTTTTCTAAGTCAGGGAGAACTTTGTGGAGCTTGCCATAATGTTTCTTCACCTGAAATATCAGTAGGAGGTGCTTTATCTTATGCTAAAACACTTATTGATGAATCTGGTGTCGATACCGGTTTAGCGATGCCGGTAGAACGAACTTACGCAGAATGGAAATCCAGTTTATTTTCCGATTTGATTTATACCGATGGTTTTGGAGGTGATGTTGTGACATTGTTTCCGAATTTAACCACGGGACAAACGTGTCAGAATTGTCACATGCCAAATTCAACGCATGTCAGTGCCAGAGCGAGTACGATTCCAGATCCCGGTAGCAGAACAGGAGACCTAAGAACTCATGAATTTGCCGGAGGAAACAGTTGGATGCCACAGGTATTAAAAGCTGAATATGGTGCTGACCTGAATCTTCCGGGACAAAATGCTGATAGGGAAGCTGCATTCGATAGAACAACAGCTTATGCACTGGATATGTTGCAAAATAAAAGTGCTTTAGTCGAAACGAGCATAGTGTCTCAATCACCAACTCAAGCGCAAATAAATGTGAAAGTGACAAATCTCACCGGACATAAATTACCAACTGGTTATCCTGAAGGACGCAGAATGTGGTTGAATGTTAAAGTAACAGATAATGTCGGGACTGATATCTATGAAAGCGGAGCTTATGATGACTCTACAGCGGTATTGACACAAGATGCTGATATTAAAATTTATGAAACCAAACCAGGGATATGGGATAGTCAATCAAATACTTGTGTGACTGATAATCTTGGCGAAGAGCTTTTCCATTTTGTGTTGAATAATTGTGTTGCCAAAGATACACGAATTCCACCACTTGGCTTCAGAGGAGGCAGTGATGTGGAAATTAAGCCGATTGGTATCAATTATCCGACAACACCGGGTGATTCTTCCACATTAGTTAATTATGATGTTACCGGTTATACATTTACGATTCCAGGTGGAGTGGTTTATCCATTGACGGTTGAAGCAACATTAAAATACCAAACAACCAGCAAGGAATACATTGATTTTCTTGATAGTAATAGCACTACACCGTCAGAAAACACTTTATGTAACCGTAGCCAGACAACAGGGCCTGCCAATCAAAGTCGAGGAGCATTTATGAAAGCTCTTTGGGAAAATAATGGTAAATCAGCTCCTGTTGATATGGTTACCAGTCAATTAGAAATTATTTCGGAATAATTATGAATAAGATACTATTTTGCTTAACATTTTTTACTACAATCGAAATATCTGCTGAGGATTTTAAAGTCACATATCCGGCTGATTTACCCAATGAGGCTATTGAAATTTCTCATGATGAGAATGGTGAATTACTACGAGTTACAGTTAATCGTTGGACGGACCGGGTAAAAACTGATGAAGGAATGGCATACAGAACATTTGAACAAGGATATGACTACTCGAAGAAACAGGGTTTTATTTATACATTTGATGAGAATGATAATAAAATTGGTGAGGCGTGGAGTGCTGATATTGATGGCATGGTTACTCGTGAAGAGCTGATGGTGGCATTTGATTTGTTCAAGAATAATGAGACTGTTAAGAATCATTTTTCAGAGACAGATATGCAAATTATTTTACACGGAGGTTTTAATTTTCAGGATAACTCCGAGTGCAATGCCGGAAATCGTTGTGTTCATGTGTTTGCATCGACGGATAAAGTTGCAATTTTGGCACATTCAATAGTAAGATTGTCAGATTCAACTGTGGTTTATCCGGATTTTGATATGGATAAAGAGGCATGGAAAAATGGTAAAAGAAGAGGTATGAAATAATGAAATCAATTTTGGGGGCGACTCTGCTAATATTCAGCAGTCAAATTTTGGCTCAGTCTCCGGCTTGTACGGGGCCGGGAGAAAATAAAGTCAGCTGGCCGACAGATGACCCGGTATGGGAGATGTGTTATCTCAGACCATCTGATTCATCAGCGGCTCAAGGTTCCAGTCTGGAGATTAGAGATGTTTACTATAACGGACATTTAGTGATGGAGAAATCTCATGTTCCTATGTTGTTTGCTAATTATTCAACATCAACTTGTTACAGAGATTGGAAAAATACTAATTCAGACTTCCTTAGAGCCGATCAGGTAGAAAATCCGACACGTCCTGCTTATACAACATGTGATGTTTCTACCAGTCAAACAAAAGCTGTTTTTAATTGTCCGTTTAAGGATGTTAATGATCCGAGTTATCCTAATGGAGCTAATGTTGGTAATGCTGCCGATTGTTTCCAAGGGGTTCAGGTTGAAAAATACGCTGACCACATGGTTTTGACAACCAACCATTCAGCAGCATGGTATAAATATTCTTCACGTTATACATTTTATCTGGATGGCAGAATACAACCTCGATTTGGTTTTGGTAATAGTGACGGTACGAATCATGGCATCACTCATTGGCATCATGCTTACTGGCGTGTTAATTTTGATATTGACGGACCTGAAAATGATGAAATGTATATCAATGATACTGTGCAAAGCACGGAATTTTTTGATTTTAGAGTTCAAAGACCAACTCAAAGTTGGAGTGTAATTGATAGTGTATCAGGTAGAGGTTATCGTATTGAACCAACTGCAGAAGACTATCTAGTTGGAACCGATCCAGGTGGTGATGGTTATCATGAAGTCGATGTGATGGCGACCAAGTATAAAATTGTAGCCGGATTAGGGATTCCAGAATACTCAGACACACCTGGATCAAATAATTTAGGCAACTGTACTATGAATGAAAATGCCTTAGTTAATGGTGAGTCCTTAGCCGGTGAAGATGTGGTATTCTGGTATCGAACAGCAGTGAATGATATTGCCAATTTGAGTTTGAATTGTAAATCAGGTGGGCCGATTTATTATCCAATAGGCGACTGGACTAGAGATTTAATCTTTGAAAATGGATTTGAAATGCCATAATTCATTCTTACTCAATTGGCTTGAATAGTACCTGCCAGTTGGCATTATTGAGAATTTCAGAAATATTGCCCTTTTTATCAAAGATACTTTGAGAAAGGGCATTTTTTTGTTTTTGTAGATTGTGAATTTTTTCTTCAACCGTTCCCTTGCTAATGAGCTTATAGACAAATACATTGTTCTTTTGTCCGATTCGATGGCTCCGGTCGCTTGCTTGAGATTCTGCTGCTGGATTCCACCAGGGATCAAAATGAATAACGATATCTGCACGTGTTAAATTGATACCGGCTCCACCGGCTTTGAGACTGATCAGAAAAACATCTGTGTTTCCTTTTTGAAACTCTTCAATCAATTGTCCACGTTTGTTCGATGGAGTAGAGCCAGTCAAAGTTAACGATGAAATCTTGAGTTCATCAAGGAACTCTTTAATGATTCTTAGCATTTTGGTAAAAGAAGAAAACAGCAGAATTTTCCTGCCTTCTTCAACCATATTCGGCAAAACAGTTTCCAGCCATCTTAGTTTTGCAGATTGATTGGTAATATTGTCAATATTTAACAATTTTGGGTGACAACAAATTTGTCGAAGACGAAGCAGGGCATTGCTAATCAAAAGCTGATTGGAATTATTTGATTGATTTACAGCTTTCCTTATCGCATCAGACATACTCAATCTGACGGTTTCATAAAGATTGGTTTGCTCTTCAAGCAACGAAATCATTTGGATAATTTCAGTCTTCGCAGGAAGCTCTTTGGCAACTTGTTGTTTTGTTCTTCGTAACATGAAAACTTCCACACGTTTTCTTAAGTCAGCTTGTCTGTCAGCATCACTTTGCTTTTCGATAGGGATTTTATAAATAGTTTCAAACTGTTTTAATGACCCTAAAAAACCGGGCATCAAGAAATGAAACAAGGACCAAAGCTCGCCAAGGTGATTTTCGATGGGCGTTCCTGTCAGACACAATCGGTGGTCAGATGAAATCGCAGAAACCGCTTTTGCAATTTGTGTTTTTGAGTTCTTTATTGTTTGGGCTTCATCAAGGATTAAATAATAAAAATTGTATTCTTTTAGCTTTTTGACATCCCGATTAAACGTTCCGTAGCTTGTGATGACAATATCATATTGTTCGATGTTATTGATAAATTTATGACGTATCGTTCCAGATAGAGTGATGGTATTGAGTTGTGGTGTGAACTTGTTGATTTCATCCTGCCAATTACTCAGCAAACTGGTCGGAACTATAATCAAGCATGGTTTTTTTAATCGTTTATGATTTTTTTCATGAAGCAAATGAGCTAATACCTGAATGGTTTTCCCCAATCCCATATCATCAGCAAGAATTCCACCCAATTCGTTTTCACGCAAAAACTGCAACCAGGAAATTCCACTTAATTGATAATGTCTTAAATCGGCATTAAGGTTATCAGGAGGAATAAATTCTTTTAACTGGTTGATTTTTGAAAGGTTTTTGGCTTTCGAAGAAAAATCAAACTCATCAGACCATTGAAGTGGTGTTTCTGAATTTTGTTCCAGACTTTTTTGAATTTGGTTCAATCGAATAGTTTGATGCGTGGAAAGTTGTAAACGATTATTATTGTTCAGTGATTTCTCATCATAAAGCTCTGTTAAAGTTGATAAAATTTGCTTAACCGCATGATGCTGAATGCCAATATTTGTGCCATCATCCAGTTTAATGCTTAAATCGCTGTGATCATAAATATTAAATTTTCCAGTTTTTATCGCTTTGACCAGAAACGGCAAAATATTGACTTGTTGTCCATTGATTGTGACTCCAAGCTCTAAATCAAACCAGTTGCTTTTTTTGTCTTGGGAAGTGACGCTGGCGTACCAATTCTTCGCTTTGATCTGTTTCAGTTTAAAACTGTTGTGAATTTCAATCTGCCAGCCTTCATGTTTTAAAGCAACCAGTAAAAGGACGAATTCTCTGAAATTATTATCCAGATAGCGGTCATTAATGTGAAACTCTTTCAGTAATACCGGTTCAAAATGGGCAAAAATTGAATCGAGTTTCTCTATTTGTCTCAAATGCCGTGCCATCATTTCAAGGACATTAGCATCTGCATGAATCTTTCCATCAGACAAATCCTGAAA
>ERZ795057.3307-NODE-3307-length-11135-cov-4.927708_pt1 | contig 11135 bp, 9 predicted proteins | sample MGYA00375141_ERZ795057 | MGnify/ENA primary metagenome ERZ795057 (study PRJEB30186, sample SAMN05720163) | activated sludge metagenome | isolation source: Anaerobic digester | place: Hong Kong | collected 2015-01-26 ... | reverse complement strand
TTTGTGATGAAAGGCTTGGGGATGGACAGCCAATGAAAAAGACCATGGAAAGTCAAGTATTCAACATGGGAACGGTGATCATCAACCATGTGACCGGTGAAAATTCCCAACAAGCCCTTCGAGAAGCCCAAGCAGAAATCAGCCGGTTAAACAACTTGCTCAGCCGTTTTGTCAAAGAAAGTGATATCAGCCGGATAAATCAGCGGGCGGGGGAATCAGCGGTCCAAGTCAGTGAAGAAACCTTTCAGTTGCTCTCGGAATCGCTTGACTATTCAAAGCTCAGTCAAGGGTTATGGGATATTACCATCTGTCCGTTGGTGACGTTGTGGGAAGAGGCCAAAAAGCAGCTCGTTGTTCCGAGCCGGCAAGCCATAGAGAAAGACAAGCAGCTGGTGGATTATCACAGTGTCAGCCTGGATGAAGATTCAAAAACGGTTTTCCTTCCCAAAACGAAACAAGCGATCGATTTAGGCGGCATTGGCAAAGGCTATGCGGCGGATCAGATCATCCGGCTTTTTAAAAAACACAAAATGGCCTCCGGCTTTACCAATTTTGGCGGCAATGTCTCCGCCATCGGCACCAAACCGGACGGCACTCCCTGGAATATCGGCATCCAACACCCCAGAAATCCCCAAGAACTCATCGGGTTAATCCCCGTTACGGATAAATCGGTGGTAACTTCCGGGGATTATCAACGGTTTTACCAGACAGCAGACGGCAATCACTATCATCACATCATCGATCCCAAAACGGGTTATCCGTCCGATTCAGGCCTTATAAGCACCACCATCATTGCCGAAAGCTCCACAACAGCCGATGCCCTTTCCACGATTACTTTTTTGGCAGGATTAGAACAATCAAAGGCAATTTTGAAAGACTATGAGGGTGTGGAAGCCGTTTTAATCGATCAACACTTGCGTGTGTATTTAACCAAAGGAATAAAAGATGATTTTGAAGGGATTCAGGGATTGAAGATAGGGGTTTTGTGAATTTTGAAAGAATATGGCAAAACGGAGTGAAAAAAATGAAAATAACAAACAAAAGAAAGGGGAAACGAAAAATGACAGGATGGATTATAGCGGGCATCATCGTAATGGCATTGGCAATAGCGGGAGGCATCGGTTGGTCAAAGATTTCAAAAGAACATCGGCAAATCCGAAGCCTGCCTTTGAACAAGGTGAATTTCGCCAATCTGAAAGACGGGACATACAAAGGGTCTTTTGAAGGCGGGATGTACAAATGGCGGGAAAATGAGATCCAGGTTCAAGTGGAAAACGGACAAGTAACCGGTATCCAGGTGTTACAACACAAAGAAAATCAGTCAAAAGAATTCACCGACAAGTTGTTTAACCGGGTGATGAAGGCCCAATCATTACAGGTGGATATCGTCACAGGCGCCACACTGACCTCAAAGGCGTATTTGCAGGGAGTGGAAAATGCGTTGAAAAAGGCTCAGGAATGATTTTTTTTGAAATCAAGTGAATGAACGAAACATCATTCATTCATTGCGATTCCCTGCTTTCATCACATAAAAAGCCCCCTCACCGGTGGGGCGAAACATTCTGATTGGAAGAAGCTGACTTTGCAGTTTGAAACAAGCTTTTTTTGAATCGTTGCCTTTTCAACCAAAAAAGTCTATAATGGGAAGAAAAATAAACAGGTGATGGAGCTCACCGTTAACCGCTCAAATCTTTTGAGATAATGGCCCCTTTTCTTTAACAGCTGTTTTTTTGTTATTGAAATGGGGTTTTTTTTAACGGAGTTGATTATATGGCATTGAGTTTGGCGTTGATCATCATTTTCGGACTGCTGCTCAGTCGTTTTTTTAACAAACTTAAACTGCCCGGATTACTGGGCATGCTGCTGCTGGGTGTCGTCTTAGGCCCGTATGGATTCAACATCATTGATGTGGAGATATTGAGAATCTCAGGGGATCTTCGGAAAATAGCCCTAATCGTCATTCTATTGAGAGCCGGGCTTGGCATCGAAAGGGAAACCCTGAAAATGGTGGGGGTTCCGGCTATCAAACTCAGTTTTATTCCCGGGATTTTTGAAGGGTCGGCCATCCTGTTATTGGGAATGTTCTTTTTGAACATGACCTGGTACGAAGCCGGTATGCTGGGCTTTATCATTGCGGCCGTATCGCCGGCGGTCGTGGTTCCCCAAATGCTGGACTTGATTGAAAACGGCAGGGGGGCAAAAAAGGGGATCCCAACCCTGATTTTAACCGGTGCCTCCATAGATGATGTCATTGCCATTACACTTTTTTCCTCTTTTTTAGGTTTTTACGGCGGAACAACCGTCAGTATCGCTTATCGGGTGTTATCCGTTCCCCTTTCCATCGGACTGGGACTTGTGTTTGGTGTTTTGATCGGCTATTTGCTGTTGTTTTTATTCAAAAAATATCACATCAGGGACACCAAAAAGGCCCTGCTGATACTGGGATTGGCCATATTGATGACTTCTACCGAAGATTTCCTGAAAGATCTGATCCCGATCGCCTCTCTACTCGGCGTGATGGCTTTAGGGTTTGTTTTAAGGGAAAAATACTGGAAAGTGGCCGAAAGACTGTCTGTGAAATTCAACAAAATCTGGGTATTCGCAGAAATCCTGCTGTTTGTCCTTGTGGGAGCCCAGGTGAATATACAAGTCGCCATCGAATCAGGCCTTATCGGACTGTTGATCATCGCAATCGGATTATTGGCAAGATCAATCGGTGTATTACTCTCATTGAGAAAAACAAAACTGAACATGCCCGAACGCTTCTTTTGCGTCATCGCCTATGTGCCAAAGGCAACCGTCCAAGCGGCAATCGGAGGCATCCCGTTGGCTGCCGGTGTCGCCAGCGGAGACATCATCCTGGCCATGGCCGTCCTCTCCATCATCATCACCGCACCTTTGGGGGCGATTGGGATTAAAGCCGCCGGCAATCATTGGCTGGCTGATGATGGGGGAATCGTTTCGGAAGGATCTGAAACAATAAAAACACCCAAAAATGCTTTTCGGAAAAAAACAAAGTGATATAATGACAATAGTATGGCTCTTATCAGAAAGAGGAGATGACCTTGTTGAAAGATAACCTCATAGAGGTTATAAGGAATATCGCAAATGATTTTAATATTGAAAAAGTCATATTATACGGTTCAAGGGCCCGTGGAGATCATACCCCAACCAGTGATTATGATATCGGCGTTATTTCTGACAACCTCACTCCGTTGGATAAAGCCCGTATTTATGACCGTGTAGATGATATTGAAACTCTAAAAAAAATAGACCTGGTCTTTTTAGAAGGGTCTGAAAGCGATTCCTTTCACAAAAAGATCATAGAAGAAGGAAAGGTTATCTATGAAAAAACAAAACAAGCTGGATAATTTTCAAAAAGCGATTCTTCGATTACAAGAAGCAGTGGAAGAATATTCAACACATCAAACAAACGATGTTCTAAGAGATGGCTTAATCCAACGCTTTGAGTTTACATACGAATTGGCCTGGAAAGCAACCAAAGAAGTATTGGAAGCCTTGGGAATAGTCGAAATCCGCTCCCCAAAAGCTACATTCAAAGAGGCTTTTTCGCAAGGATTGATCCAAAAAGAAACCACTTGGCTGATGATGCTTAAAGACCGGAACATGACCACACATGTCTACAAAGAAGAAATAGCAGATGAAATCGCCCAACGCATCATCTCAGAGTATTTAAAGAATTTCCAAGACTTGTTGAATAACTTACAAGCAGCTAAATAGGGCCTGCTGAATAACCAAAAAATTCCTCCCGTAGGGCTGGCCTGTATCTCAAGGCCATGCGGCTAAATTGGAAAAATGTCATAGGGGGCTGACCCTTTGGTTACGCTTGCTTTTTTATCTTTTGTGTCAGTATATTCTTAACAATTTTCCATTCTGCCTTGATTTCTGAAAGTAATGTTGGCAGATTCTCAAGATGATCATTTGCGGCGTTTATTTCTATCTTTTCTGAAATATTGGCTAACAGCTTACAACTCATGGATAGTGCTGACCCTTTCAGAGCGTGAGCGGCTTCGTTGATTTTTTTATAATCCTTTTCACCACATCCCTGTTCAATCAGTTCGATCTTGATTGGTATATTGTTAATGGCTATTGACAGAAATGTCTGGATAGCTTGAACGTCGTTATCAAGACGATCAGCCAATTCACTATACACGATGTGAAGTTCGTTATCAGTATTCACATCAGGCACAGTATTGATGTTTCCTTCCCAGCAAGAAAGATGTTTTTCTAAAGTCACCTTTGCTGTTTTGAGATCAACCGGTTTAGTCAGAAAGTCATCCATTCCGGCAACAAAACATTTCTCCCTTTCCTCTTTCAATGCCCCTGCAGTCAAGGCAATGATGGGAACATAATTCCCGGTGACTGCTTCAATTTCCCGAATACGCCTAGTCGCTTCAAGGCCGTCAATTTCCGGCATTTGCACATCCATCAAGATCAAATCGGGTTCATTTGCTCTATACCGCTCAACAGCTTGCAACCCATTTATCGCTTCAGAAATTTCTGCATCTCGGATCAGTTGTGAAAGTATTGCCTTTATAAGAAGCATATTCATGGCATCATCATCTGCAATCAGGATTTTAATTGTTCTGCCGGTGTCGCCAAGCTTTATTAAATCTGATACTCGTTCAGTTTCTTTGGGTGTGATCGTTTCCTTTTCAGTCTGTTGCAGGTTGCAAAGCGTTCTGAACAGTTGCTTGCTTTTAACGGGTTTGCTCAAGTGAAGGTGTACCCCCATTTCTTCACATTTTCTGAACAATTGATGCTCCTCTGATGATGCGTGCAAGAGAATGAATGCTTGTTTTTCGGCCCTCAGTTTTTCACGAATCATGCGTATGGTGTCAAGACCGTTGTTATCGGGCATATTGTAATCACAGATAATCACATCAAAAGGATTAGAAATCTCAAGCCGATTGAGCGCTTCATATCCATTGCCGCAAGAAACGCATTCTATATGCCATTGTTTCAGCATCTGTTCCAGAATGACTCTGCTTTTGGCATTGTCATCAATGATCAAACAGCTGTTCACCTGTTCGATTTGAGAGGTATCAGGCTTTTCTCCATATTCAATTTCTGTGATAATATCAAAGAAAAATGTGGTGCCAACACCCGGTGCACTGCGAATATTGATCTTGCTTCCCATTTTGCTGGCAATCATATCGGAGATAATCAACCCCAAGCCTGTACCTCCAAATTTACGTGTAGTTGAAGTGTCAGCTTGTGAAAAAGCTTTGAATAGCTTTTCCTTTTGTGTATCGCTAATACCGAGACCTGTATCTCGTACGGAAAAGGAGAGTTTCCCCTGTTCATTATCCAGCTTCTGAAAGCCAACTTTCAACTCCACTTCGCCCTTTTTGGTGAACTTAACAGCGTTGCCCAGTAGATTTGCCAAAATCTGTTTCAGGCGAACAGGGTCAACGTTTGCAAACTGTGGCATGGTTGGATCAATATCCAGCAGCAATTCAAGATTTTTTTTATCAGCGGTCAATGTTACAATATCGACGCTGTTTTCCAGTAACGCTATCATATCAGTTTTAATCACTTCGAGTTCCAACATTCCCGCTTCGATTTTGGAAAAATCAAGAATGTTATTGATGATTCCAAGCAAGGTATGACCCGAAACATTGGCATTACCAACATACAGTTGCTGCACCGGACTGAGCGGTGTGTCCTTGAGAAGTTCAGTGAAACCGATCACTCCGTTGAGTGGCGTGCGGATTTCATGACTCATATTGGCAAGAAATTCGCTTTTCGCACGATTGGCGGCTTCGGCAGCCTCTTTTGCCTTTTGAGTTTCCTTTTCGTACTGTTTGCGGTCTGTGATATCCACAGCGGAAATGGCAAGACATTTAGGGTCGTTTTGCTCATCTTTTATGACAACACCGCTCATCAGCATGGGGAAGGTTGTTCCGTTCCGATGAACATGCCAAAACTCCTTCTGCTCAAAATGGCCCCTTTGAAGCATGGCAGCAGTGATTTGTTTTAGCTCTTCCTGTTGATTCGCAGTATGACATATCGTCAGAGGTTTTCCGATGAGTTCTTCGGGGGTGTATCCATGAATATCAGCAAAAAACTTGTTCACATAAATCAATTGACCGTCAGTATCAGCAATCACCTTGCCGTAAACGACATTATCAGCAATAATTTTAAAAATGCTCAACTCATCTTCTGCCAGCCTGCGTTCGGAAATTTCCTCTTCCAGGGAACGATTGACTGAAGCCAGCCTGCGGGCAATAATAAGAGCAGCCAATACAGCAACAATCGAAGCGATAATGCTCAGTAAAACGGTATCACGTGAATTGGAGTGAATCTGAGCCAGAAGATCGTTTTCTGATAAACCCGTTATTAAAGTCCAATTCAATCCATATGGATCGGCCAAGGTGGATGCGGCAATAAAATAACGCTGCTCATCAATAGTCATATTTGTTTTGTAATTATCGGGAATGCTGCCCATATCACCAAACTGATGGACAAGATGCATGGAGGCAGCACGAATGAACGGCGTGTTGCTTTCCATCGCCTTAATCTGTTCAAAACCATTGTGGTTTTTCCGGATTATTTTTTCAACATCCGAAGAAGCCACCATCATTCCATTCGATTCTGAAATGAACACCTGCATTGATTTTTCGGTTTGAATTTCCTGAAGAAAACTGCTGATGAACCCCAATGTTAAAGCAGACTGCTGGACAGCAATAAGAGCGCCTTCTTCATCATAAACAGGCATCACAGCGGTAATACCGATGTCTGTGCCTGAGGCCCATATGTAAACAGGACTCCACGCGGGTTTTCCCGTTTCAACTGCGGACTTGTACCATGGACGAATTCGGGCATCATAATCAGGGGTCTGAGTCAACAGACGTATTTTTTTGCCCTCGCTATCATGCATAAAAACCCGGTAAGTGCTGTCATTATCACGGTTCATTAAAGCAGTGGTGAAAAATCCATCTTCTCTGCGCCCGACACCGGCAAAATTCCCCTGTTTTTCCATGCCGACAGCAATCGTTTCAATGGTTTCAAAAATCTTGAGTTGGCGGAGATAAACAGAATTAAGCTCTTCCAAACGATCAATAATCGCTGGGTTCTGAGAAATACTATCTGCATTCAGCCGATTGATTCTGTGTGGCATTGCCAGATAATTGTCAAGCTTTTCCCTGATGTTTACAAAAATTTGTTTCTGCAACTGCGTTGCCAGATCCTCAACCGCTTTTTTTTCGTTATTAATAGAAATTAAACTGATGAATAATGCCGTTACGATAATGATGAAGACAAAAGAAAACGATAACACCATCTGGCCGGAAGGCTTTTTTATATGGTTTAACATCTTTTTATCCTCCGTGATTTTATCATCGTATACTATAGCACAAAAATCGACAGGTTCATAGAAAATAGCAGTAGCAGTGGGGGGATGGGGTGTGCTGACGATATTGAAACCCTAAAAAAATAGATCCGGTATTTTTAGAGGGAATTGAAAGTGATTCTTAAAATCCCCTCCCCTCAAAACAACGCCCGCCTCTGCTGACGGTAGTCCTCTCCTTCAATCTCCAAAAAGAAATTCTTCTCCATAAACCGGGAATGAATCCGCTTGCCGATTCTCTGGGCAAACGTGTTGTGAGTCATGTTCGTGGTAATCATCACACTCTTATTGGAAGACAGGCGTTTATCAAACAGCACATACAGCATATCCATAATAAAATCCTTTCGCAACTCCGTGCCCATGTCATCGTAGATCAGGACATCCTGCTTTTCCAATTGCTTGTAATAGCGCTCGATGGATTGAAAATCCCCTACCGTTTTAGGCCTGGCAAACGCAACGCTGACGCCTTTTTCGATGAGCTGCTTGTAAATAGCCACCACCGTATGGGTTTTGCCCGTTCCTGGCTGGCCACTGATGATGATCCCCTTGCCTTGAGACCATGCTTTCTTCTCCAGATACCGCTTAGAAACAGTGACCAAGCGTATCTGAGACTCATTTTGAGGCGTATAATTTTCCAAAGTCGCATGCTGAAGGGACTCCGGCACATACTGATCAATCTGCTTCTGAATCCGATACTGTTGCTCATGAAATTTATAAACCGGGCAAAGAAAAAAGCAATCCACGGCAAAGATCCACCCATTTCTTGTACATTGATGCGCACCCGGACAATGCGCCAAACAGCTATGATACGCCGCCTCCATCGCCTCTCGTCGGGTCTCGCTCATGACGAAACCCCCTGGGCCCACGCCTCCACCAAATCATTGTCATTGCCAAAATTCACCTGGGTATAGCAAGCCCCCAGAACCGGATCGTAGCTTTCAAAGGGATTTATGTCGATCCTCTTTTGTGTGTGTTTAGCCGGTTCACGCTCGTCATATTTGCCTGCCATGATGCTTTGGGGTGTATCCGCATCCTTGATCAACCAGAACAAATCCGCTTGCCAACAGTATTGGTTGTGACCACACAAAAAAGTGCTTTGAGCCACCTTCCGGAAATAAGCTTCCCATTGGCCTTTTGTCTTGAAATCTTTCGCCCGTTGATTGAACTTCTCACGAATAGTGGGAGAAGGGAGCGCTTTTTTCAGAGAAGTACAAACAAGGTTGAACAACTGAACCATTTCCTTGACATCCCGAACAATATCCGCCCTTTCTTCAGACACATCATCAGAAGAATGATCCATCATCTTCATCTGGTCTGTGTCTATCTCTTGGTCTTTATCTTGATCTAGTCTTATATATGGGTCACAAGTATGGTCGTCAGTACGGTCATCAGTACGGTCGTCTTTTCGTTCGCCAGTCCGTCCATGATACGGAACACAGTCCGTTTCATTGATGGTTTTAGCCTCAACCCCAACAATTTGATAAGCGGCTGATTGACGATTCCCAATACCCGATTGAACAACAATCAGCCCGGCCTCTTCCAAACGCTTACGAGCCTTGAGAATACTGCTTTTACAAGCATCCAATTCCGCCTGCAGCCGGATCATAGGAATAAAGAGTTTTTCCTGCTGCCAACGCATTTTATTGGCAATATCCAACAGCTTAAAATACAAGCCGATCTCAACAGCAGAAAAACTAACCGCTTCATGGACTTTCCAAAAACGATTGATCAAATCAATATAAGACATGTCATCTTCTCCTTTTCATAAAGTGAACAACACAAAACGAGCCACGATATGTATTAGTATATCACAATATGTGTTATATTACAAAAAAGGAGCTGGATGAGAAATAAAAAGATTTATTTATTCTTTTTTTCATATAAAGAAATCCCTAACAATCCCGTAGGGGCAATTCACGAATTGCCCATTCATGCACAGCTAATCATTTTAGTTTGATCCCGGAAGTTTAAAGGCGTTCTTTAATTAAGCAAATCATTATGTTAATGCACTCAATGTGTAATTTCTCCAATCGCCAAATGCATTAACTTACTTGTGATATAATACGAATGGTGATAATCTTTCCATTACAAAATCAAACATCTATTCAGCAAAAAGAACCGCCTCTATTGTTTTTGAATGTGATCGGATATGCATGCTGGATAAGGGAAATATTGTTGAATCAGGCAGTTATGATAAACTGATGACAAGAGAGGGATTTTTCTACGATCTGGTGAAAAGACAAGATTGTTTAAGAATAGAATCTGTGTAATTTACAGTGAAGGAGAGTGTATCATGACAAAAGCATTATTCGAAAAAACTAAGGAGATAGAAGAAAAACTGGGACAGGGATGGATGAAAAAGCTTGAAGGTTTGACGACTGTCGAAGAACTTAAAAAGAAAGCAAATGAGCTTGAGATAGAACTAACAGAAGAACAGGCAACGGAAGCCTTGAGCCTTTTAATCAATGAAACAGAAGAGTTGAGTGAGAAAGAGCTGACAGCGATAGCCGGTGGGAAACGTACGATGGAAAGTATAAATTGAACAAAAAACACAACATAATTTATTTCTGACCTTAGCTCTTTTCAGGGTATTGCTTGAGTCACAAAATATTTTCAGGAAGATGCTTGTCTTAAGCAATAGTAAGCAACAGTATTCCTGTAAAGGTGGCGAGAAAAGATTTGAAAAAATGAAGGATGGAATGAAAGGTGAGGTTAAAAAAAACACTATAATCAAACAAGTTACCCTGTAAAACAAGCTGATATTGGTAAACGTGAAGTTGCAAACAGAACCGCCCCCTCTGCTTTTTTGTGCTTTTTTGTTTTTTGCTTTGGTACAAGCAATTGTAAATGTAAGGATTTATTTGGATAAATGATATTCTTGATGAATTTTAAAGAAATCTTCTTGACCTTAAAAAAATGTGATATACTATAAGTGACCAGGTGGTCACTTATGTTTTGTAGGAGGTTTTCTTTTGAACAATTCGATATTTAATGAACTCAGTGCTGAAAAAAGAACGAAAATTATCTACGCAGCATTGGAGGAGTTTTCAGTCAATGGATATGAACTTTGCTCGACCAATAAAATAGTTAATAAGGCGGGTATTTCAAAAGGAAGTCTATTCAAGTATTTTGATACCAAAGAGACTTTATTTTTTTTTCTGATTGATTATGTTGTTCAGAAGATGAGTAAACGTCCTTTGAAGTTATCAGATAATTTGTTTGAAAGAATCAGGCAATATGCAACGTATGAGTTTGATTTTTACCTTGAAAACCCTATCGAATATAATTTCCTGAAAAAGGCGTTTTATGATGAAAATTCAGCTATGACAACAAAAACAGTTGAAAAATATACCAGTCAAGCAGAGGAAATCTTTTATGAACTTTGTCAATCACCGGAATTCGATTTAAAAAGACAAAAAGAGTTAGCAGATATCTTAAAATGGGTACTCAAAGGTTTTAATGAGGAATTTATCCTTTTGCATAAGACCGAGACAAAAAAAATGAAAGAAATTTATCTGAAGGAATTGGATCGATACCTAATAATTTTAAAGAAAATCATGGAGGTTAAATAATGCTTAATATCAAAGAAGGACAGATTCCTTTTGAAAACACACAGATCGAATATGTTGCCTTTGGTGAAGGAACAGAAATACTTGTTATGATACCTGGTTTGGGTGATGGCTTGAAAACGGTTAAAGGAACCGGCTTTTTGCTTTCAAAGCTTTATAAACCATTTGCAAAACAGTATAGAGTGTATGTCTTC
>ERZ795057.3303-NODE-3303-length-11143-cov-5.403048_pt1 | contig 11143 bp, 15 predicted proteins | sample MGYA00375141_ERZ795057 | MGnify/ENA primary metagenome ERZ795057 (study PRJEB30186, sample SAMN05720163) | activated sludge metagenome | isolation source: Anaerobic digester | place: Hong Kong | collected 2015-01-26 ... | reverse complement strand
GCGGGTCGAAGGATGGAAGCGGATTGTGCTACCGTGGGCTTACTGGTTGTTGGGCGGCAATTCTTAATCCGATTACAGTGCGAATGACCGCTTTAATGGCGTATACTGTTGAAACAATTTCAAGTGTCAGCAATGAGAGTACTATCGCAGCTGAAATTGGATACAATTCATTAAGTGGGCCGTATTTTGGCAAGGATGGATAGATCACAATAATAATTGTGTGAATGAGGACGGCGCACAGTAGAGACAAGAGCAGCTTCCAAGTCCCGGCTATCTTGCGTCGAAATCCGAGAATACAAAGTGGCCCTAATATCGCATATACTATTTCAATGAAAATTTTCATTTCTTTTTCTGCCCAACGTCCGGACTCTGGGGCGGAGCGTCGGCGACGCCCCCAACAGGCCGTGGTTCGCAGTCCTATGATATCCAGTGCATCTTGTCGCCGGCGACCACCCACTTCCCCTCTTTCAACTCCACGGAGTAGGTGTTCCCCGACGAACTGAGTCCGGCTTCATAATAACCACCTGACACTTCCGCCTTGGTGTCCGAAACACGCTTGATTCGTTCCACGCGAAACCTGAGCCCTTTTCCAATGGCGAAAGCAGATCCTCTCTGCACCGGTGGATTGTGTCCCTCAAACCGCTTCAGAAAGGCGTCGTCAGGGTCTTTTCCGAAGAGGCTCAGGAAATACGCGGGCGCCTTCTGCTGCTGACCAGAAGCGTTATGCAGAAACTGGTACCGGAACGTGGCTTCAGCGATGTCGAGGGCTTGCGCGTCGGACACCGTATTGTCATAGGGTGGCGGAGCTGCCTGTTCAGCGACAGAGACGATCGTACCGAGCACAAGGACAGATAGGAACAACGCAGGGAATCTCTTCATGTTTCATCTCCGTGAGCGTCTCGTCGCAGGGGTGCGAAGCGTATCCTGCCGCCGGTTGTTGGGTTCTCTCATTTCATCTGCTCTAGTGCCGCTTTGAACTCCGGATTGTTGAGGTACTTCTCAAAGGACGAGTCTGTCCGGGGATCGGGGACGGACTCTCCGGGTATCGAGTTCCCCTTGTACTTGAACGCAAGTCGCAGATTCTTGATGGCATCGTCTTGCTTGCCCATCTCAGCGAAGGAGCACGCCAGATTGTAGTAGAACATGGGGTACTCCGGTTCTATTGTTACTGCCCATTCGTAGAGATGCCGGCACTTCGCCAGGTCCCCGGAGATGCCATAGGACATCCCCAGCTGATCAACCAGGACAAGCCACAAGGGCCGAGGGAAAGACGGTCCCTGCTTCTCAAGTTCCAGAGCCTGCTCATATTGCATCGCGGCCTTCACGTAGTCCTTCTGCTGTTAGTACACGTTGCCATAGTCGAAACGGTCGGAAGCTGTCGGCAGGTGCGTTTGGTTGATACGAATCCCTTTCAACAGGGGAAGGAAGGGGTCTTCGTCTCCAAGATGACATCCTGTCTTCGATAGGTGCACATCCATCCAATAGTTGCCTTCGGCAAGGTAGGCATTAAGGTTCTTCTGCCGCACTTCGTTGGCGAGATGGTCGGGTACAATGTATTCAACGATAGCCATCGGACCCGATTCACGCAGGCTGATCTGTTCCTTCTTGAAGGGACTTTGCTTTGCCCTGCTCCAGTAGTAATCACGGCATGCCCTGGCGTCGCCCCTCTTGACCGCCTTTTCCAGAAATCCCGACAACACGACCCCGCTTTTCTTGTTGACGGCCTGAAACCTCGCCGCCTCTCCCCCGGGTGCGATTTCCTTCTCCTCGACAACGAATCCAGGTGCGGCGATCTCCAGTGACCAGGACAATTCAGGCAGTGACAGAGAGATGATCTGAGAGGAAGCAGCCGCGCTCGCGCCAACTCCGACTGCCAGAACCGCCAAACATGTGATCTGTCGCATATCCGTTGTCCTTGTATGCCCCAACATCAGCGTTCTGGGTACGCGCCACTTGTGGCGCGGATCCACCAACGCCTTGTTCGACTTCTTGAAATGGCTTACTATCGTGTACGACTGATTCCCAGTTTATGGTCCAACAATTGAAAGGCTTGAACCGGAGGCTATATCAGCAGGATTGAAAAAGGAATTTCTCAACTGGTTGCCTTTTAAGTAAAACGCCGACCCCCCCTTAAGAACAACCACCATCCCTTCTTTCCCGAATGGAGGTTCGTCGTTCAGTACAATAGGCCCATCGCCATTTTGCAGCACACCTGGATCATAGTTTCTTGTAAAAATGAACGGAGTGCCATCCGGCGCATCGTCTAAACCCAACACCAGCCGCCATGCATTGTTCTCGGCTTTGAAATCATTAGCATCAGATGATTTTGCCGGAGGAATACCAGGAGCCGCAAAAAAATCATATGTGACGCTTATGACCCCAGATTCAACTAAATGAATGAAATAGTCTGTCGAGGTGCGATATTGACCTTTTATAGGCCAACCTGATTCCCCGGCGCCAAGAATTGCATCATCCATGTGAGATGCAAAGATTGCCTTATAGATGTTTGCGCCGTTGCTCACGGTCTGAACCATCCCCGCATTTGTCAGGGCCTTGTTAACAGCCGGTAAAAGGATAGCGGCCAATAAAGGCAGCACAATGAGCATTAGCCCGATTTGAACATAGCCCATAATAAGTCCCGCAAGGGCCAGCCCGTCACCTGTCAGCATTTCGGGATTCTTCTTAATCCGTGAAATAGCAATGTGCCCGCAGATGACTGCGGGGATTGAACCAAGAGGTCCTATCAATATCAATCCAAGTATACCAAGGACCAGGCTGGCTATCGCTATGCCGACTCTTTGTTTCTGTTGTGTTGTCATCTAGGTACTCCTTATCTTTGTCTGACGTCAGGGGCAGGGGACCCGGCACCTTGTGACGGGTACCCTGGACCCGCTTGGCTGCGAATATTAAAAGTGTGAATCAAACTCTTTTAACCCTAAGTATATCTGGATTGGTGATGTTACAACATCGATGACAATAGCGGGAAGTAACAATACTTGACAGGGGTATCCCCACCAGGTCCTAATCTTTCGCCTTTCTACCCCCGAATCGAGATAACCTTGTTTCCAAAGTCCGTACTTCAGCCGGACAGGTCGACCTTCGTATGTATAGTACATGGGAAGGGATACACGCGTAAGTGTTTTGCCCTGGAAATAGGCGTCAAGATCTGTCCGCGCCGGGGGCGGGGCATAGAAACTGGCAGGAAACACTGTCCAGATGGGTTCATTTGTGCCACTTCTTGGGAAGTGAGAGAGCGTGAATAAGTTGGTGGCATTTCCGACCTCGCCTCTTGAGCGAATTACAGTATTGCTAAATGCTTCGGGAGTACCAATCAGATATCGTTTCTTTTTTGAGATTAGGGATTCGCCATCACGCATTGGGAATCCAATTGTCGGCCGTGTGTAGGTGGCATCCACCTCACACACAATAGTTCCTTCAGCCGTGACGAGTATCGAGTCTTGGTTGCCCAGATCAAGCCGCTCGTTGCGAATGCCAATATTTCGCACATAGTGGACGGACATGCACCCCTGAGCCATAGTCATGGCGATCAGTATAGACAGTATTTTCATCCTTTATCAGCCATATGAACGTCATGGGTTAGGGGACCCGATATCTGGTGGCGGGTTCCCTGGGGCCGCTGGTTCGGGGTGTTTATCATGTTTGATATGTACCGAGAAATCCGCAGAGACGGAGTCCTCCCAGAGGGTTTTCCAGGAGAGGGGGTCCGTCTCCATGAATTTCAGGTAATAGGATCCATGAAGCTCGTACCAGCCGGGTTGGTCGAACGCGAACCATTTGCTGAGACTGATGGTTTCCTCAAATGCATCGCCGGGCGCGATCACCTCTTTGTAGGACATTCCGCCGAAGTGAGAACTGGTCCCGATGTCTTCCACCTGTTTCCCTTGGAAATACGCGGTAAACACATACTGGTTGTCCCGGGCGGCCCGGTTCCGTCCGCCCTTCCTGAATGCAACGGGATCGGATCCGACATTTCGGATCCGCAAGAGAACCGTCACATCCTCTCCCGGTTCGAACTCGGTCTTGGCGGGCGTGAAGGTGGTCAACAGGCGGTATCCCGGATGGGAGCGGAGGGGAAGAGGAATGTTGAAGAATTCCGATACCTCCTTGGCTTCATTCCCGCCCTCGATGGTGAAACCCAACGACGACTCATTCTTGTCGGTTCCTAGCATATGTTGGCGGTAGGCGGTTCCATCGACCCACAGGATGAATGAATCACCCTTGATGGATTCGTCAAAGGGGACGGTCACCGCCAGATGGAAGGCGGTGTTGGCATTGTCATGGGGGATGAGTTCGCACTTCAAAATGTCGAGGGTTTGTTTTTCTCCAAGAAACATCTCCCGCCCGTTCTGGCATACGATCTCAGGAGCCGGAGATCCTGCCGCACGCAGATAGATTCCATCATCAAAATGATATGCGCCGAAAGCGCATCTGCTGGCAAGTAGCAGTATGGCTGTGGCGATAATTTTCATCATTTTCTTCGAACGTTGTCCTTCAGCCGCCGCGTTTGCCGGGTGGCGGACGGGCGGGGCGCGCGATCAGGGTATGCGCAGCTAACTCGTGCCGCAAGGCAGCCCGGTTTTCTGGAGGGCAGTATACGCAAAGATGGGGGCAGAAGGCAAGTCAAAATGGGGTGCGGGGCAATGAATTAACATAATTATTACAACAAATAATATAAGCAAATGTTAGACAGGATGACAGGATTTGCAGGAGGAACAGGATGGGGCGGGAAGAGCGAGGTCGGAGGTCCGAGGGCGGAGGTCCGAGGGCGGAGGACAGAGGACAGAGGACGGAGGACAGAGGGATTCCGCCTTCGCCGAGGCTTCCCCCTTCGCGTGAAGCTTCGGGGGACGAGAGGGGGGACGGGGGGGAGGTCCGAGGTCTGAGGGCTGAGGTCCGAGGTCTGAGGTCCGAGGTCCGAGGTCTGAGGGCTGAGGTCCGAGGTCTGGCCAACGACCATTAACCATCAACCAGCAGCCAACAGAGATCCGGCCGCACCAGCAACCACCGGCCAATTTCGTGTTTGCAGGGGTGCGGGGTGGGGGGTAGGATTCGGGCGCTATGAAAATTGTCAAAGACGGGTATTCCCTGATCATCGGCCTGCCGGTGGCGGGCGTGGTGCTGGGGATGGCGGCCCAGCAGTGGGCGGGCCGCGGGCTGGCCATGGCGCTCTATGCCCTGGGGCTGGTGGGTTGCCTGTTCATGCTGTATTTCTTCCGGGATCCGGAGCGGACGCCGGCGTGCGGGGAGGATGAGTTTGTGTCGGCGGCGGACGGGGTGGTCCGGTCGGTGGAATACATGGAGGAGAAGCGTTTTCTGAAGTGCCCGGCGGTGCGGATCAGCGTGTTTCTGAGTCCGTTTAATGTGCATGTGAACCGGCATGCGCTGGGGGGGGTGATCCGGGAGGCGGGGTACACGGCGGGGCGGCACCTGCTGACGCTGGACCCGCGGTCGTCGGAGGTGAACGAGCACAGTTCGATTCTGGTGGAGGGGGAGAAGACGCGGTGCCTGGAGCGGCAGATCGTGGGGCCGGTGGTCCGCCGGGTGGTGTACTGGCAGGAGGCGGGGGCGCGGGTGGAGAAGGGGCAGCGGCTGGGCATGATGAAGTTCGGCTCGCGGATGGATCTGTATTTTCCGTCGGCGGAGGTGGAGGCGACGGTGAAGCGCGGCGACAAGGTGCAGGCGGGCCTGACGGTGGTGGCGCGGCTGAAGAAGGCGGAGGCCTGAGGTGGCGGCGTGGCGCAAATGCGTGCCGTGCGCCTGCACGTTTGCCGCGCTGTGCGCGGGGATGGGCAGCATCCTGGCGGCGGGGGCGGGCGAGTTTCTGCTGGGGGCGCAGCTGGTGCTGGTGTCGCTGATTTTGGACGGGCTGGACGGGACGCTGGCGCGGCTGCTGCGCGGGCAGACGAGCTTCGGGGCGGAGCTGGACACGTTTGTGGACATTACGAGCTTTGGCATTGCGCCGGCGGCCCTGCTGTACCTGCATCCGGACGGGCTGCAGCGGATTCCGTTCTGGGGGCTGGCGCTGGCCTTTGCCTATGCCGCCTCGGGGGCGGCGCGGCTGTCGCGGTTCCGGGTGGTGGATCCGTACCGGGGGCAGCGCGGATACCTGGGGCTGCCGATCACGGTGGCGGCGGGATTCGTGGCGGCGTACCTGATTGCGCTGGAGTGTCCGGCGGCGGCGAGCCGTTTGCCGGTATCGCTGTCGGGCGGGCCGGCGGCGGCGGGGTTCTGGAGCGCGCTGGTGCTGATGCTGGCGCTGCAGGTCTCGCACATCCGTTATTCCAAGCCGACGAAGAATCCGAAGGTGCTGATTCCGTTCATGGTGTGCGTGGTGATGCTGTTCATCCGGCCGCTGGCGGGGTATTCGGCGATGCTGATGTTTGTGTACGGGGTGTGGTTTGCCTTCATTTCGCCGTTTTTCTTCCGGCGGTTTCTGGCGCATCTGCCGGACGAGGAGGCGCTGGCGGAGCTGGCGGGTGCGGGCGACGAAGGGGATGAGCCGTGAAGGAAGCGATCTATGCGGGGACGTTCGACCCGGTGACGTGCGGCCACGTGGACGTGGCGGAGCGGGCGGCGCATGTGTTCGACCGCCTGACGGTGGCGGTGGCGGAGGATCCGGCCAAGACCCTGCTGTTTCCGGTGGAGGAGCGGATGGCGCTGGCGCGGGAGAGCCTGGCGCACCTGGACAACGTGGAGGTAACGTCGTTTTCGGGCCTGCTGGTGGACTGGGCGCGGGCGCGGGGCGTGCATACGCTGATCCGGGGGCTGCGGGCGTTTTCGGATTTCGAGTACGAGTTCCAGATGGCGCTGACGAACCGCAAGCTGGCGCCGGACATCGAGACGCTGTTTCTGATGCCGAACGAGGATTTCAGTTACGTGAGTTCGAGCATGGTGCGGGAGATCGCGTCGCTGGGGGGCGAGGCGCAGAAATTCGTGCCGGCGGCCGTGGCGGACGCGCTGCGGCGGAGGCTGGGGCCCCGGTAGGGAAGCGGGCGAGCCGCCGCCGGCGCGTGTCGCCGGACGGTGCGTCCCGGAGAGAAGGACCATGATCCGCATTGAAACCACCCAGATCGGCGAGGACGGGTTTGCCGTGGACGGACAGGCGCCGGGCGAGCTGCTGGACCTGGCGAAGGATCCGGTGGCGCGGGCGGACGGGCCGATCGAGTACGCCCTGACGGTGGAGGCGGCGGGCGGCGAGCTGATCGTGCGCGGGACGGTGCAGGCGCCGGTGCGGCTGCGGTGTTCGCGGTGCGCGCAATTTTTCTCGACAACGGTCCGGGTTTCGTCATTCTTGCACGCCTACGACTGGTCGGAGCATCCGGAATTCCTGGATGTGTCGGCCGACGTGCGCGAGGATCTGTTGCTGGAAATCCCCGGATTTCCCCTCTGCGACGACGCCTGCCAGGGGCTGTGCCCCCGGTGCGGGCAGAATTGGAATGAAGGCCCCTGCGCCTGCACGCCCCCCGGGGACGTGTTGTCGCCATGGGAGGCTTTGGACGGATTGACGGCCGCCCCGGGCCGGACGCCGCCGGAAGGCGGCGCCGGACGGAAGCGGACGTAAGGAACAGCAAGGAGAAGGAAGATGGCAGTCCCGAAACGGAAAGTATCGAAGAGCCGCCTGCGCATGCGCAAGGCGGCATGGGCCGGGAAGATTCCCCAGGTCGCCGCCGTGGTGTGCAGCGAGTGCGGGGCGCCGTGCCAGCCGCACCGGGTGTGCCCGGCCTGCGGGATGTACAAGGGCCGCCAGGTGGTGGTCAAGGAAACCAAGGATTGATCCTGGCGGGCGGCCCGCGGAGCGGGCCCCGGTCGAGCATGCGCATTGCCGTTGACGCCATGGGGGGGGATTTCGCCCCCCAAGCGATCGTCGAGGGGGCCCTGATGGCCCTCCGTTCGTGTCCGGACATCGAGCGCCTGTTTCTGGTGGGCGACGAGGCCGCGGTGCGCGCCGAAGTGGCGCGGTGCGGAGGCGATCCGGGCCGGCTGGAGATCCGGCATGCCTCGGAGGTGGTCGGGATGGGCGAGCCGGCGGCGGCGGGGGTCCGCCGCAAGCGGGATTCGTCCATCAACCGCGCGATGGATCTGGTGAAGGCCGGCGAGGCGGATGCGGTGTTTGCGGCCGGCAACACGGGGGCGGCGGTGGCGGCGGCGACGCTGAAGCTGCGCACGCTGGAGAACGTGCGGCGGCCGGGGATCGCGATCGCGATGCCGACGCCGGCGGACAAGCCGGTGGTGCTGATTGACGCGGGGGCCACGCCGGACTGCTCGCCGGAGATCCTGATGCAGTTTGCGATCATGGGGGCGGCGTATTCCCGGAAGGTGCTGGGGCAGGCCGACCCGAAGGTGGGGCTGATGAGCGTCGGCAGCGAGGAAGCCAAGGGCAACGCGCTGAGCAAGGAGACCTACGAGCTGCTGGAGCAGGCGCCGGTGCGGTTCAAGGGCAACGTGGAGGGCCACGACCTGTTTGAAGGGGATGTGGACGTAGTGGTGTGCGACGGGTTCACGGGGAACGTGATCCTGAAGACCAGCGAAAGCGCCGCGCATGCCATCGGCAAGTGGCTGAAGCACGAGCTGACGCGGACGCCGATCCGTCTGCTGGGATCGCTGCTGCTGAGCGGGGGGCTGCGGGCCCTGAAGAAAAAGACCAGCAAGCAGACGTACGGCGGGGCGCCGCTGCTGGGCGTGAACGGCATCTGCATCATCGGCCACGGCAGTTCGGATGCGGTGGCGGCGCAGAACGGCATTCTGCAGGCGGTGCGGGCGGTGCAGTGCCGGCTGAACGAATCCATTCTCGAAGGGATGCGCCAGTGTGCCGCCCAGGTGAAGGAAGCGACATGAGCGAGAAGATCTATGCCGCCATTGCGGGCGCCGGCCATTACGCGCCGGAGAAGGTGCTGACCAACGCGGACCTGGAACGGATGGTGGACACCAGCGACGAGTGGATCCGCACCCGGACGGGCATCCGGGAGCGGCGGATTGCGGCCGAGGGGGAATGCACGTCGGACATGGGGGCCGAAGCGGCCCGCCGCGCCCTGGCGAATGCCGGCCTGGCGCCGGAGGACGTCGAGGCGATTTATGTGGCGACCTGCACGCCGGACATGGTGTTTCCCAGCACGGCCTGCCTGATCCAGGCGGCGATCGGAGCAGGCCGGGCCTACGGCTACGATCTGTCGGCGGCCTGCTCGGGCTTTCTGATGGCGCTGGATGCCGCAGGGGCGGCCATCGAGTCCGGGCGCATCCGCACGGCGCTGGTCATCGGGGCGGAAAAGCTCAGTTCGGTGACGGACTGGACGAGCCGGGACACCTGCGTGCTGTTCGGCGACGGGGCCGGAGCCGTGGTGCTGACGGCGTCCGACCGGCCGGGCATCCGCTCGAATTACCTGGGGGTGGACGGCAACCAGTCCGACATTCTGTACATTCCGGCGGGCGGCTGCAAACGGCCGGCCTCGGAGGAGACGATCCGCGGGCATCAGCATTTCATCCACATGGCCGGGCGCGAGACGTTCAAGATCGCGGTGACCACCATGCTGGGGGCGGCGCAGGAGGCCATCCGGCGCGCGGGCCTGCAGGAGTCGGACATTGACTGGATGATTTTCCACCAGGCGAACTGGCGGATCATTGATGCGGTGGCGAAGCGCCTGGGGGACGGCTCGGCGGACCGGGCGATCATGAACCTGGACCGCTACGGCAACACGTCGGCGGCGTCGATTCCGCTCGCGCTGTCGGAAGCGGCGGCGGACGGGCGCATCCGGAGCGGGCACAAGGTCCTGATGGTGGCATTCGGGGGCGGGTTGACCTGGGGCGGCACCGTGGTGGAGTGGCTATGAGCCGGATGCTGTTGTTTCCCGGCCAGGGCGCCCAGGCGGTCGGCATGGGCGTGGATCTGGCGGAAGGACTTCCGGCGTGCCGCGGGCTGTTCGAGCGCGCGAGCGGAATCCTGGGACTGGACCTGTTGAAGCTGTGCGCGGAGGGGCCGATTGAAGAGCTGACCCGGTCGCACAACGCGCAGCCGGCGATTTTCACGGTGAGCGTGGCGGCGCGAACGGCGCTGGCGCACTTCGCCGGCGGCGGGTTTTCCTCGGCGGGGGCGGCGGGCCACAGCCTGGGGGAGTGGGCGGCGCTGTGCGAGGCGGGGGTGGTGACGTTTGACGACGCGGTGCGCGTTTTGCAGGCCCGCGGCCGGTTCATGCAGGAGGCCTGCGACGCGGCGCCCGGCGGGATGCTGACGATACTCGGCCTGTCGCTGGAGCAGGTGCGGGAGGTGGCGGCGGCCAGCGGGCTGGAAATCGCCAATCTCAACTCCCCGGCGCAGACGGTGCTGTCGGGGCATGCGGACCGGCTGGCGGCGGGCGAGCAGGCGGCCAAGGCCGCCGGCGCCAAGCGCGCCCTGCGGCTGGCCGTGGCGGGCGCGTTCCATTCGTCGCTGATGCAGCCGGCGGCGGACCGGCTGGCGGAATTTCTGGAGGGCATCGAGTTCCGCGCGCCGGCGATACCGGTCTGGTCCAACGTGACGGGCCGGCCGCACACGACGCCCGACGAGATCCGCCGCCGCATGGTGGAGCAGGTGGTCTCGGGCGTGCGCTGGACGGACTGTTTCACGGACATGGCGGCGGCGGGAATGGACCTGGCGTTTGAATGCGGACCGGGCAGCGTGCTGGCCGGACTGGCCAAGCGCATCGCCCCCGAGGTGAAGGTGAGCCATATTTTAGACTTGGCGGGGGCGGAAGAGGCGGCCAAACTGGCGGCCGAATCCTAGGACAGGCTTGAACAGATGAAACCGCTTGAAAACAAAATCGCCCTGGTGACCGGCGCGGCCCGCGGGATCGGGCGCGCGATTGCCGTGCAGCTGGCCGCGGACGGGGCGGATGTGGCCCTGTGCGACGTGAAGGCCGACTGGCTGGAGGAGACCGCCGCCGCGGTCCGGGAGCTCGGCCGCCGGGCGGAGTGCTATGCCATGGACGTGGCCGACGGCGCCGCCGTGGGGGCCGCGGTGGCCCGGGCGGCGGCCGATTTCGGGCGGCTGGACATTCTGGTGAACAATGCCGGCATTACCCGCGACACGCTGCTGATCCGCATGTCCGAGGAGGACTGGGACCGCGTGCTGGACATCAATCTGAAGGGCGCG
>ERZ795057.3302-NODE-3302-length-11145-cov-24.300180_pt1 | contig 11145 bp, 8 predicted proteins | sample MGYA00375141_ERZ795057 | MGnify/ENA primary metagenome ERZ795057 (study PRJEB30186, sample SAMN05720163) | activated sludge metagenome | isolation source: Anaerobic digester | place: Hong Kong | collected 2015-01-26 ... | reverse complement strand
TGGGTGACGTATCAAAAAATATTTTGCAAGTCATGGTTCGACAAATTCAATGTGACAATAAATCTATTTCCTTTGATTCCGTACGATTGGCTACGCTGAGCCTGCTTGCAGACAGGCAAGCAAGCAAGCAAGCTCTCCACTAAACTGATTGGTTGCATCACGTGGAAAATATTTACCAAAAAGATACTTCATTACCATACAAGATGCCTTGTATGGTAGCGGTGGTAGTAGAGTGATGTGTTGAAATTGTACTTATTGACAAGAATTTAAGAAAGATGCAAAATCAATTATAAAATGTGCAATCATTACAGCGGAGATACTTCTGTACGTATAGTAATGATATGAAAATATAAACCCAATTAAAGTGGGAACAACAAGCCCAATTATGCTTTGATTTCCTATGTGTGCAAAACCGAAAAGTAAAGCAGTCAGGGTAATAACCATCCATTTGTTTTTTATCAAAATTTCAATGCGTGGCATCAGGTATCCCCTGTAGATAAACTCTTCAACAATACCTGCAGTGAGGCATCCGAAAACCAGAAGGATTTTATTTTTGCAATAGTAGCTCCCTACCGACTCAAGTACCTCCTGATTTTTTGGGATATTCAAAAAATCAAAAAGGATAGGAGTTACAACAGCTACAATAACTGCTCCCAAAAAAATTGCAACAGCAGAAATCACATAGAAGTACCATTTTTTTCTTGATTCTTTCCACAGTAGTAGCTTTGATTGTTCAACTTTTGTTGCAATTAAGAAAACTAGCGCTAGGTATAACCAAATCTTAAACTCGCTGATCCAAATTGTAGTAATGTTTTCTTCTAGTACTAGCAGGCCAAATATATTTGTGGTAATAAGAACGTCAATAAAGGCAACAGAACATAAACCTATAATTGTATGTTTTATAGTTTTATTCATAATGATATATTTTAGGTTATTCTAAAAACTGATAATAATCCTATGGCTCTGAATTAATGTGAATTATTGATATTAAAAAAATCTCCCTTAATTTTTTATCTCTAAACCAATTATAATAGCAAATTATCATTGATTATCAAATAACCAGATAAATGTACAAAAATTTACCAAAAGGAAAAAAGAGGTTTTTATTGGAGAACTTTTCAGTTGGCATTGTTCAATCTATTGTTTGCAATTAGTAGCGCTCAGTGTGATAATTCACTTTTGACATTTCGGTTGTTGGTTTCCTTACATCAAACTCACGTTATTTAAAAAATGACTTTCGGGTTCCTCTAGTGGCGTTGGCTCCCTTAATATTGCCGCCACCCCAAGTTAGTCCGGATTTACGTTCTCTGTATGGAGAATTATTCATGCTCCAACCTTTAATTTCTGACTTGTCGGCAGACATGGAATCATGCACGGAAGGTTTTTCGGAGTACGATTTTATTATGCTTTTTATCTTTTTGTTGTGATTGTATTTATCAATTGCTGCTGAAATTATAAACGTTGGAACTATCAATGCTAAACCAGAAATAAAAAACAGAGAATTATATTTGAAATTTATAATTGTTCCAATTAAACTAATCAGCAGTAGCAATCCTCCTAGTATTCCTGAAATGTAAAGAATGGTTTTCATGGATTTGGTTTTGGGTTAAATGTTAAGGTAAAAGTTGTGTCTGCCTGGTTAAGCGTTAACTCGTTTTTTTCAATATCCGAGCTATAAAGTACATCCTGCAAGCTTAAGGAATCGGCTAAAACTGCATACGACATCTTTAAATTTCCACCATAAAAATCTATCACACCCGAGCTGTAAAGTGAATCGGCTTTCTTGTAAAGAACCAGCGTTTCCTTGCCATGTTGATAGTAATTCATGTAAAGGTAAAGTTTAGGATACTGAACATTTTCCTTTGCGTTTACTTCAAATTGAACTTTTAAAATATTTCCGTCGGGTAACGTTTTATGTGGCGTGTAAATAAAAACCATAAAGCTTGAGCAAACTATAATTAGCCTCAAAAAACTTTTTCCCTTCGCTTTTATCACATAAAGAAGCAGGAAACTCAGAATATTTATAAATATGATAACGGTGGCATACAGTGGAATGTAATGTATGGTAAATGGGAATATAAACGTGGAAAGGCCCAGGCAAGCCAAAACAATCTGCATTATTCCGATTGAATAGAATAATCGGTTACGTTTTTTGGGGAAAAGTTCGTTTTGGTAAATAATGCCGGCAACTGAAATAATTAGCCATGAGAAAAGCATCAATGGCATTACATGCTTCCCGCTGAAGCCAAAATCCAACCAAAGGAATCTTTTTAAACAACCAATAAAAAAGAGCACAAACCCAACTGTAGAAAGGGTTACCAATGATTTTTTAAACTTTAGGTTGCTATCGGAGTAAAAAAGTAAGCTGTAACGGAAAAGCAGAATGGAAATAAGGACAAAAGCAACCAGTCCAACCCAATCGGCTTGTCCCCAATGAAATATCCAGCTACCTAGATAAAACAGAAGACTTGCGTAAATTATAAATGAATTGATAAATCCACTGTAGTTGAATAAAATAGTAAAGTTCTTTTTTGTTTTTCGAATTTCTTTTCTCTCGAAAAGGTATGAGGACTGGTTGAGTGCGCTTTCGAACGAACTTCCACTCTCCATAAATTGTTCTATTCGGCAGCAAACATGGTCGAGCAGTTCCTCTGAAAAAGCAAATGATTTCAGACTTTGCTCCTTGATTTTATTGATAACAACATCAACTTGCGAATCGGTTAGTTTAAGCATGAATTAGTCCTCCATTATCAAGTAGTAGATTAAGGGTGTTAATGAACTCTTTAATTTCAAACACTTTGTTTTCTTTTTCCTTCACACCTTTTTCGGTGAGGATGTAGTATTTCCTAACCCTTTTTCCTATGTTTTCACTTTCTGAAAAAATTAAACCTTCCGATTCCAGCTTGTGCAGGATTGGGTACAGGCTGCCGAATGTGAGTTTAACTCTTCCATCCGATTTCTTCTCAATGGTTTGCATTATTTCGTAACCATACATTTTACTATGTATAGCCAGAAGTTGAAGGACAATAGTCCTTATTGTACCTTTAAATAGCTCTTTTGCAATCATACGGCAAATTTATATTTGTATCAGTTATATTGCAAATATATATATTGTAATCCGATATATGCAAGTTTTTTAAGTTTATTTTTTATTTATTTTAATAAGTTATTAGTAATCAATATTATCCTGAGTTGGTCGAAGGATGACGTTTGGGATTTCACACTTCGACTCTTCGAAAAGCTATGAGTGACAGAGTTGCAAACTGGGAATTGAGAATTGAGAACTGAGAACTGCCACTGCCAACTTCTTTTCCAGTTCGTTGATTGTTTTTAAAAGTTCACTGATTTGTTTCGCAGCTGAAAAACTAATTTATTTACTTTACTACCATAAAATCAATACCATAGGATTTGTGTTCTAGCTTTTCTCCAAAAAAAACGATGTAACATCCGAAGCGAAATGGAGGTCTTTATTTATAGAGATATTTCATTTAGCGATGTAGTGAAAATCTGCAATAGTATTTTCTAACTAAAAGATTTTTAAAGATGAAACGTAAAGGAAGAGAAAGTTCAAAGATTGTAAAACGATTTTCGGGAAGAAAAATACTTGTGCTGCTATTCGCAGCAACGCTTTTTCAGAATTCTGAAATAGTTGCCTGCTCGTCATTTAAACTGCAAAAGGGCGATAGTCTTGTTTACGGTCACAACCTTAACGAGGGTGATATGGGAGTTCCCGGGTTGATTTTTATTAATAAGCGTGGGATTTATAAAACCGGTCGCACATGGAGCGAAATTGTAACCAAGGATCGGTTAAACCCCTCAGGTTTCAGCTGGATTTCGCGCTACGGATCGGTAACGTTCAACAATTTTGGCCGCGATTTTCCCGATGGCGGAATGAACGAGCAGGGACTTTTCATCTGGGAGATGAATGAAACCATTGAGTATCCGATGAACGAAAATCTTCCCAAGCTAAACCAGATGAACTGGATGCAGTACATTCTCGACAACTGCTCATCAACTGCCGAAGCCATTGAGTGCGCCTACAAGTTTGAGATCGACGGCTGGGGCTGGCACTACTTTGTTGGCGACAAAAACGGCAATACCGCTGCAATTGCATTTATCAACGGCGAAGTTGTTGTCCATTCAGGGAATAAAATGCCGGTTCCTGGGTTGTTCAACACGCCGTACGACAGGGAGTTGGAGGTGCTAAAATTTTACAAAGGTTTTGGCGGCGACTACGAACCCTCGCTAAACGACCCGAAAGTTCCACGTTTTGTAAAAACTGCCGTTTTAGCAAGGGATTACCAGTCAACCCAAAATATTGCGGAATACGGGTTAAAAATGCTCGAAACGTTAAGAGTAAACGACGATCCTGAGTGGTCAATCCTGTTCGATGTGCGCAAGCAAAAAATCTACTTTAAAACCAGAGTAAACCCGGCGGTGAAAACTTTCGCCATGAACCAAATCGATTTCTCGAACCAAACTCCAACCATGATTGTGAATATGGATATTGAGAAGGGTGGAAATGTTTTTAGCCAGTTTGAACCATTCACAAACGAGAAGATGGAATCTTTCACAAAGAATTTCATTTTCCCGATTTTTCCCGCCGAATTCTTAACAAGAGGCGGAATTACGCTTGATGAGTACCTGCAGCGAACATCAACCCACACCGATTTGGCAAAAGTTGCCGAAAAGCAATTTTTTAGGGGAGTATGGAAGAATAATCCAAAAAATCCTGACGAGGAGATTAGCCTAACCGTAAAGTTTGAGTTGGATGGCGAGTCGGTTCGTGGAACCGTATCGCTTGGGAATAAATTTATTCCCATTGATCATTTGAGCGCAATTGGGAAAAAGATGGATTTCACCTTCAAAACACCAAAGGGAACGCTACTTGAGGTGAAAGCAAACTTTTCCGATGGCAAAATGGTTGCAGAAATTTTGGGAATTGAGGATAACTACGGAACTTTTGAACTGAGCAAGGAGAACTAAAATGAAATTTTGGTTGGAAATTCGAGTATAATGATGAGGGGTGTTTACTAAACTGAAATCAATCACCCTTTTTTGTTGATCATCATATTGAACGTTTCTTTGTATGTGTTGCTTACCGGAATCAGCTTATTCCCTATGCTGATGCGGTTTCGCTCAACGCTGTCGATTTTATTTAGCGCAACTATGTACGATTTGTGAACCCGAACAAAGTTTTCTTTCGGAAGAATTTCCTCAATATTTTTAAAACTTTGCAGAGTCATAATTTTTTCTTTGGTTGTGTTTATTCTCAGGTACTCATTCATTCCCTCGATGTAAAGAATTTCCTTAAAATCGATGCGTTGCATGCGGAACTCGGTTTTCACAAAAAAGTAGTCGCGTTTGTAAACCGTTTCACCTTCCGGAGATTTGCCGCTTTCGGCAAAGGAATCAAAAATTTTATCGAGCGATTTTATAAATCGCTCAAACGAAATCGGTTTCAAAAGGTAATCGGATACATTCAAATCAAAAGCTTCAATGGCGTACCTGTCGTATGCAGTTGTAAGAATAATTTTGGGTTTGTGCTGTAACGATTTCAGGAGTTGCAGCCCGGTGAAACCTTCCATCTCGATATCAAGAAAAATCAGATCAACATGATTTGATTTCAGAAAATTTATGGGCTCAATTGCGTTGTCGAAACTTTTAAGCAGATTGAGGAATGGCACGCGCGAAATGTACTCAACCATTTGCTCTATGGCGGGTTGCTCATCGTCAATTACAATGCAATTAATTTTCATGGAGACTAAGTATTAGTTTTACCCTGTAAATATTTTTGTCCGATTCTATCGTTAGCTGATGTTTGTGCGGAAACAGAAGTTCAAGCCTTCGCTTAATATTCTCAATTCCAAAACCACCGGGTTCGGTTTTCTCGGTTTCATTCTTCTCCCGAATTCCATTTATGCATTCGAACTGTAAAATCCTGTTTTCAATTTTCAGATTAATATCAATGCTCTTTCCTGCCGTTTTTTTACCGTGCTTGAATGCATTCTCGATAAACGGAATTAGCAGCATAGGCGGAATAAAAAGCACGTTCGAATCGCAAAAATGGTTAAAGTTTACCAGATTCGGATTTCCGAATCGAAGCTTTTGCAGCGACAGGTAATTCTCAATGTAATGAACTTCCTTCTCAATCAGCACTTTCTCCTCTTTTGCTTCGTAAAGCATGTAGCGCATCATATCCGAAAGTTTGATAATTGCGTACGATGTTTTCTCGGAGTTGGTTGTGGCAAAAGAGTTTATGGAATTTAGAATGTTAAACAAAAAGTGCGGATTTACCTGCGAACGCAGCAGCGCCAGCTCAATCTTAATATTTTGCTGCTCCAGTTCTTTCCGCTTTTCCCTGTTCTCAAACCAATCAATTGCAAACCTGAAAATTATTCCATAAAATGCGTAAAGCAAGCTGTGACCAATACTTGAGAAGTAGTAAAGTTTTAGCTGGCTGATATCGTCAACTCCAAGATTGTAGTAAACAAATGCCCACACAAAGCTGTAAGCGTGGACGTAAAGAATGATTATCAGGATAAAAAAGTAAACTCTTTCGCGCTTGAAAAGTCTTACAGCAAAGTAGAAATAGAAAATTGAGAATGTAACAATATCGAGCGGGTAAGTAATAGCAATGGGACTTAGAATTGCCGAAAACGAAGTATCAAGAATTTTATATATATTTCTGATAATGTGGATGATGAATTGAAAAATCCAAAATACAAACGGAGCCCATAGCCTTATCTGCCTAAATTTCATCGATACACTTTTTACAAATATAGCGTAACAATAATACTCAATTAATTCAAGAGTAAAATTTATAAGTGAAACGCATTTATTGATCAGTAAAATAGCAGAAATGTTCAGTGAATTTTGTTTTGGAATAATATCCCTGATTTTTGGAAGGATACTGAATACTTTTGGTTAAATTGAGTTTAGCAATTTTCTTTACCTTTTAAAGATAGATTTCATCAAACTTATATTGATTGTATGATCATAAAAAATTTGGTAATCGCTAAGAGATTTTTGCTAAGCAAGCTGGTTTTCACCCTGCTAAATATTCTTGGGTTGTCAATAGGGATTGCTGCTTCAGCGCTTATTTTCCAGTACATCAGCTACGAGAAAAGTTTTGATGGCTACCATCAAAATTCGCAGAATGTTTACCGCCTAACCTACGGACGAACAACCGAAAACGGCAGCAACGTTGAGTTTGCTTCGGCATGTCCGGTGATTGGCCCGCTGCTTAAGGATAATTTCCCGGAGATTAAGGAGATTGCCCGAATGGCGGTTCGCGAAGCAACTTTCGCCAACGGCGAAAAGAAATTTGTTGAGAAAAAGATTTACTACGCCGAGCAGGATATTTTCAAAATTCTAAACTTCAAAATCATTAACGGTTCCACCGAGAATGCGCTCAATCAGCCAAACAATATTGTAATCTGTAAAAGTATTGCTGAGAAGTATTTTGGCAATGAGGATCCGGTTGGAAAAAGTTTGAGGTTGAACAGGAAAGAGGATTACAAAATTGTTGCAGTTTTTGATGATGTTCCGCCAAACTCGCATCTCAAACCGCAAATTCTGATTTCGTTCCCAAATTTAGCAAAATGGCGTGGCGACGATTACTTGCAATCGTGGGGACATACCGGAGCGTTTACCTACCTAATTCTCGATCCATCGGCAAATCCACGTGAGCTGGAGCAAAAGTTTATTAAGTACACCGAATCGCAGATTGGTGAGCTGCTCACGCACTGGAATTTGGTAATGTACTTCAACCTGCAACCGGTTGAAAGCATTCACCTAAACTCACATCTTTTGCAGGAGCAGGAAGAGAATGGCGACGCTCGATCGGTGAATTTTATGTATATCATCGGGTTGTTTATTCTGGTTATTGCATGGGTAAACTACATAAATCTTACAACTTCACGCTCGATGGAGCGTGCACGCGAGGTTGGCGTTCGCAAAGTGGTTGGCGCTTTTCGCAAAAATCTGGTAAATCAATTTTACCTTGAATCGGCTCTTGTAAATTTTATTAGCCTGTTTTTTGCAGTTTTTATTATTGAATTGCTCTCCTCACCATTTTCTCAGCTAACCGGAATTCCGGTTTCATACAGCATTTGGGAGAAAAGTTGGTTTTACATTTTCCTTGCCGGAACGTACCTTTTTGGAACTTTTGTAACGGGAATGTATCCGGTTTTTGCGCTTTCATCGTTCAAACCAATTCAAATTCTAAAAGGCAGCTTCTCCCTAAACAAGGGAGTTTTCCTGCGAAGAGCCATTGTTGTTCTGCAACTTTCCATTTCGCTGGTTCTGATTGTTGGAACCTACACGGTGTTTAGTCAGCTTGAGTATTTGAAAAATCAGGATTTGGGCTTTTCCATCAATCAAACTTTGGTGATAAATGTTCCCAAGGCGGTTGATTCAACTTACGCTGCAAGTCAGAATACCTTTAAACAGGAAATTGCAAAACTTTCGGGAGTGAAGGGAGTTGCTTTCTCAACTGAGGTTCCGGGACGAAAAATTTGGTGGGATAACGGTGGAATTTTCAAGGTTGGGCTTCAGGTTTCTGATGGGAAAAACTACATGATTCTTGGCGTTGACGACAAGTTTATCGATTTGTACGACATGAAATTCGTGAAGGGAAGAAACTTTTCACAGGATTTTCCATCGGATAAAGAGGCAGTGATTGTGAATGAAACTGGAATGAAATGGTTGGAATTTCAGAATCCCGAGGAAGCGGTTGGTGCACAAATAAATTACTGGGATAATATTTACACAATTATCGGAGTTCTGAAGGATTACCATCACGAGTCGCCAAAAGCGGTTCCCGAACCGCAAATTTTCCGTTATCTCCCCGATATTCCAAGAGGTTGCTTCTCTGTGAAAATGCAGGAATCATCGATAACTGATAACTTAATTGCGATTGAAAAAATTTGGAGTAAGCTATTCGAGGGAAATCCATTCGAGTACTTTTTTCTCGATACGTACTACGACGAGCAGTTTAATCCCGATAAAAAATTTGGAAAAGTTTTCGGAATCTTCTCGTCGCTGGCAATTTTTATTACGTGCCTCGGACTGTTCGGACTTTCACTCTACACAGCGCAGTTAAAAACTAAAGAAATTGGTGTTCGTAAAGTTTTTGGGGCAACTTCAACCAACATTGTAATTCACGTTTTTAAGGAATATTTACTGCTTATTTTTATTGCGCTGGTAATTGTAATTCCAATTCTTTTCTGGGGAATTATGCTCTGGCTAAATAATTTCCCGGTTCGCATGTCGATTACAATATGGTTGTTCGTAATTCCGGTTATTGTTGTGCTTGTTATTACAATGATTTCGGTTGCATCGCACACATACAAAGCATCCCGGTTAAATCCGGTTGATTCATTAAAATACGAGTAGTAGAATGTGGAATTTTATACAGATAACTTTCAGGAATTACTGGCGCAATAGGGTTTACACAGTAATTAATATTGTTGGTTTGGCGGTTGGACTTGCCTGCTTCACAGGAATTTTTGCCTACACACAAAACGAGTTGAATTACGATAAGCATCACTTGGATGCTGATAAAATTTATCGTGTTGAGCTGGTTGGAAATATGTCGGGAACGGAGTTTGAAGCGGCCGTAACCGGTGCTCCGGTTGGTGAAATACTTTTCAATGAATTGCCCGAAGTAACGCTTTTTACACATTTTATTTGCATTCCTCGTTCGGTTCTGTTCGATTACAAACAGAAAAAAATTTATCAGGATGGAATTGTTTACGCCGATACTTCATTCTTTAAAATGTTCAACTTTGATGTTGTTGGTGATAAAGATTTGGCTCTCAGGGAGCCATATTCGTTGGTGATGCTTGAGAGCGTTGCCCGCAAATATTTTGGCGATGAGAATCCAATCGGTAAAATTATTAAGTGGGATAACAAAACCGATTACACGGTTCGGGCAGTGGTGAAGGAACCGCTAAAAAATTCTCACTTGGGTTTTCAGGTTTTGGTTAGCCGTTCCAGTTTGTTCAGCAATCCTCGGTACGAGGCGATTTACAACAATATGTTCGCATTTACCAACTTCAACTACGTAAAGTGCACGAACAAAAATTTGGCTGAGCTGAACCGTAAAATCGACGAAGTTTTCCAGCGTCACGCTGGAGAAAGTCTGGAGGAATCGGGGTCAATATTAAACATAAAGTTAAAACCAATTACCGATATTCACCTTAAATCAAATATCACCCACGAGATTAAGCAGAATGGAAATTTTACAACCGTTTTCATTTTTATTGTTGTGGCAATACTTATCGTAGTGATTTCATCAATAAACTACATAAATCTTTCCATTGCGGGTTCAACCAAGCGAAGGCTGGAGGTGGGAGTGAAGAAGGTTTTTGGCGCAAGCCGCCAATCATTATTCGTTAGCTTTTTGCTCGAATCCGTATTTCTGGTGATTATGAGTTTTATTCTCGGCGGAATAATTTTAGAAATTTTTTCTCCGCTGTTCGATTCAATTTCAAACCAACCATTTTCTGAAATAATTGATAGTAACACAAACTGGTTTTTGCTGGCGTTGCTAATTCCGGCAATTGGAATTGCAGCCGGTTGGTATCCGGCATTATTTCTTTCCTCATTAAGTCCGATTGAAATTCTGAAAGGAAAGTTGGTAAAAGGTAAGGAGAAGCTACGCTTCAGAAATTCAATGATAATTGTTCAGTTTACAATTTCCATCTTTTTGCTTTGCAGCACTTGGCTAATCAGTCGACAAATAAATTTTATCAACGGAAAGGATTTAGGTTTCGATATGGAAAATGTGATTATTCTGTCGCTTCGGAATGGTGAAATGATTGGCGCATATCCAACCCTAAAAAACGAGCTGATGAGCATTTCCGATGTGAAAGGTGTTAGCGCATCATCGAGTTACATTGGGAGTTTCAATCAGCGGCGCGGTTTTTATCGGAACGAATCAACCCGCAAGGAAACCATGATGATTCTCAACCTTCAATGCGACGATAATTATTTGCAAACAATGGGAATCGAAATTCTCGATGGACGAAATTTCCTGCCTGATGATCAGGCCGATAAGAACAAAATTATTGTAAACGAAACGCTGGTTCATGAATTTGGGATTACCGATCCTGTGGGGAAAGCGTTCCGTTTGCCATC
>ERZ795057.3295-NODE-3295-length-11170-cov-12.944579_pt1 | contig 11170 bp, 8 predicted proteins | sample MGYA00375141_ERZ795057 | MGnify/ENA primary metagenome ERZ795057 (study PRJEB30186, sample SAMN05720163) | activated sludge metagenome | isolation source: Anaerobic digester | place: Hong Kong | collected 2015-01-26 ... | reverse complement strand
CAAAAGAGTAAGAAAGATCAGCACATTGTATAAGAAGACGGATGATACTATTTTCATTATCTCTCTGATATACACGTCCCCTTAGGATATGGTTTATGAGCCAGGCATTCTACTGCTACGCATAACTCCTTTATGCCAGAAGAAATTGCACGGCCATTATCTGTGCTCAACCTCCTCAAACCTTCTTCTGGCTTTTTTTTGCCCTGATAGAGCACCCGGAGTCTTCACGAACAGGTTTTTCATTCAGAAATACTGCAGTGGTTCTTGAAACCAATCGTGTTGAAAGCTTTTTTCTGAAAACAGGCGCGGGGTTTTCTCTTTTCAAAAAATCAAAAGATCATTATATGGAGATGTGCCCGGGGTGGTACATCCCGGTATCCTGATATGCTTAAAGGAGCGCTTCAATGAGTAATGCAGGCGAGAAGATCATTTATTCCATGATGAGGGTCAGCAAGACATACCAGAACAGACCCGTGATAAAAGACATTTCCCTTTCCTATTTCTATGGCGCCAAGATCGGTGTGCTGGGGTTGAACGGGTCGGGGAAAAGCACCCTGCTGCGTATCATGGCAGGGGTGGACCATGAGTATGACGGGAAGGCCGTTCTCTCCCCCGGATATACCCTGGGGTACCTGGAACAGGAACCCGTGCTCGACCAGGACAAGACCGTGAGAGAGGTTGTGGAAGAAGGCATGCAGGATGCTGTTGACCTTGTCAGGGAATACAACGAAATCAGCGAGAAATTTGCTGAACCCATGAGTGATGACGAGATGAACGAACTCATGGAGCGACAGGGTGAATTGCAGGAAAAGATCGATCATCTCGATGCCTGGGATATCGATTCTCGCCTGGAGATGGCCATGGATGCACTACGCTGCCCTGAAGGCGATACGCCGGTGAATGTTCTTTCCGGAGGTGAAAAACGCCGGGTGGCATTGTGCAGGCTCCTGCTGCAGAAGCCCGATATCCTGCTGCTGGACGAGCCCACAAACCATCTGGATGCAGAAACCGTGGCCTGGCTCGAACATCACCTGCAACAGTACGAAGGCACGGTTATTGCCGTCACGCATGACCGGTATTTTCTCGATAACGTGGCCGGCTGGATTCTGGAGCTCGATCAGGGCCATGGCATCCCCTGGAAAGGAAATTATTCCTCCTGGCTCGAACAGAAGCAGACGCGGCTTGCACAGCAGGAAAAGACCCAGACCGAACGCCAGAAGACCCTGCAGCGCGAACTGGAATGGATCCACATGTCTCCCAAAGGCCGCCATGCCAAGGGTAAGGCCCGTATCAATGCATACGAAGCGCTTCTGAACCAGGACTTTGACAAGCAGGAAAGGGAACTGGAGATCTATATACCGCCCGGGCCACGTCTCGGGAAGCTCGTTATTGAAGCGGACAATGTAAGCAAGGCCTACGGACAGCGCCTCCTGTTCGAGAATATGACCTTTGCGCTTCCTGCCGGTGGTATTGTGGGGATAATCGGTGCCAACGGTGCCGGCAAGACAACCCTGTTCAAGATGATAACCCAAACCGAAGAACCCGATTCAGGTGGCATAAGGATCGGAGAGAGTGTCAATCTTGCCTATGTCGACCAGGAGCGCGATACCCTCGATCCTGAAAAGACCATATGGGAAGTGATCTCCGGGGGCAGGGACACGGTCGTGCTGGGGAAAAAAGAGGTGAACTCGCGCGCCTATGTTGCGCGCTTCAATTTCTCGGGATCGGACCAGCAGAAAAAGGTCAGCATGATATCCGGCGGTGAACGCAACCGGGTCCATCTTGCCTGCATGCTCAAGGAAGGAGCCAATGTGCTGCTCCTGGACGAGCCCACAAACGACCTGGATGTAAACACCATGCGCGCCCTTGAAGAGGCCCTGGAAAATTTCGGGGGGTGTGCCGTTATCATCAGCCATGACCGGTGGTTTCTCGACCGCACAGCCACCCACATCCTTGCCTTTGAAGGTGACTCCAAGGTGGTGTGGTTCGAAGGCAATTATTCGGACTACGAGGCGGACAGGAAAAGGAGGCTCGGCAAGGCTGCCGATCAGCCCCACCGCATCAAGTATCGTCAGCTGACCCGGTAACTGGTCCCATTAAGGGCATGTCGCGGGCAGGGATTTCGAAGGGTTCTGAAATCCCTGCCTTGAGCAAAGATGAGATTCGGGCCGGATTCCTGTGGGGAGTATACCAGGACAACCGGTCGTCACAATGGGCGAGCCCCGTGCTGAAGACATCGGTTTTTTATCTGCGCAGTATTCTGTATGCTGGTTCCCCTCAGGTGATCTCCTCGGCTGTTGCCCCTGCCGGGCATGCTCTTGACTCTAGTTGCCTCACGGTTATTATATAGCGATTATCCATTTTTTAGGAATGAACTCCCCTGAAGTATCCAGTTGTGAATTCTTAACGGTTGCATACAAAGACACCCCATGAAAAGCATGCTGTGGAGCGTGTACTGCCATGCACAAGAAGAAGGGGGGTGGTCAATACCAAAAAGATGGATTCGATCCACAGTCGGTAGGGTGGGACACGGTGTTGCATAAACAATTCCGCCCGATGGATATACCTTCCGGGCAAGTACAGGGGATACAAGAGGGTGGAATACAAAAAATGACAGAAAAGATACGTCGATGACAGGCAGAGGAGTGTAACGTGATGAGAACAAAAATACTCGGGATTCTCGGTTGTATAGTGCTCGCATGCTTCCTGACAGGAGGCTTGTGCGGGGCACAAGAATGGGAATGGCAAGGGCAGATCAATATTAATTCTGCCGATGTGATGACGCTCGAGCTGTTACCGGGAGTAGATATGGAGACTGCAAAGAACATTGTCACATTCAGGGAATCGAGCGGTCCGTTTTCAGCAGTAGACGATCTGAAGATGGTAAAAGGCATCGACGAGAATATCATGGAACAGATCAGGCCGTATGTCTCCACAGAGAAGGAAACAGATATCCAGTATCGTCAATAAATGCGGTGCAGATCCTGCTGAGAAAATCTTGATGATGCCCCAGAGTGCAAAGCAGGTAGCGGGCAGGGATTTTGAAGGACTCTGAAATCTATGCCCTGAGCAAAAAGGTAATTCTGACCGGTTTCCTGTGGGGAGTATACCAGGACATCCGGTCGTCACAACGGGCGAGCCTTGTGCTGTAGTCATTGGGTTTTTATCTGCGCAGTATTCTGTGTTCGGGTTCCCCTCAGGTGATCTCCTCGGCTGTTGCCCCTGCCGGGCATGCTCTTGACTCCGGTTGCCTCACGGTTATTATATAGCGATTATCCATTTTTTAGGAATGTATTCCCCTGCCGTACCCTGTTGTTTATTCTTTGCTTTTGCATACCAAGACTCCTCATGAAAAGCATTCTGTGGAGTGTGTGCTTCCAAGTACGAGAAAAAGGGGGTGGTCAATACAAAAAGATTGCCCCGATCTTTAGTCGGTACAAGGGGACACGTTGTTTCATAAACAATTCTGCCTGATGGACGCACTTTCCGGGGACGTACAAGGAACACCTAAGGGTGGAATACAAAAAATGACAAGAAACGATAAGTCAATGAGATGCAACGGAGGATAACATAATGAAAACAAAAATACTCGGGATTATCGGCTGCATAGTGCTCGCATGCTTCCTGACAGGGGGCTTGTGCGGGGCACAAGAATGGGAATGGCAAGGGCAGATAAATATTAATTCTGCCATGGAGGCAACCCTCGAGTTGTTGCCTGGCGTGGATTTTGAGACTGCACTGAACATCGTCGCATTCAGAGAATCGAACGGACCGTTCTCAACAGTCGACGATCTGATGATGGTAAAAGGCATCGACGAAGATGTCATGGAACAGATCCGGCCGTATGTCTCCACAGAGAAGGAAACCGAACTCCAGTATCGTCAGTAAGGACGATGCATATCCTGTTTGAAAAATCTCGATGATGCACTGATTGTAACGGGTTAATGAAGATATGCCCGGGGAATAGTACCAGTACCTGGAAAGCACATGAACATCCGGCAGGATGAAAACTCGGTTGTTTGGAGGTTCAAGGGGATAATCTCCTGGGCGAATGTGCATAGAATCCATGAGTCTGGAACGCAGAAGTCTCCTGCCGGTTCCAGGTTCACGTATGGCTGCATCCAGTAACGCCATGGGGCCTGAGATTTCATGATCTGCCCACTCCCACAAGGATCGGCAGATTATATGAATCAGAGGGAAAGAAGCGCCTGTTTTTAACTTTCCCTTCATAATCCATTGAAAGTAACCCGGCCTCATTTATCCTTATGATATGACCGGAACATGCATCTATCAGGTGCTCGCCGATGGCGTGGTGATACTCCACCTTTTCTTTATCGTGTTTGTAATCCTCGGCGGCATGCTTGTCTTGGTCAGGCCCAAGATTATCTGGCTTCACATCCCCTGTGTCATCTGGGGGATCCTTATCGAGCTGACCGGGGGGATCTGTCCCCTGACGCCATTAGAGCTCTACCTGCGGACAAAAACAGGAGAGAGTGCCTACACGGGCGACTTCGTAATTCACTACATTGAGCCCATTATCTACCCGGGAGGCCTTACCAGAGAACTGCAGATACTCTTCAGCATAGCGGTGATCATGGTGAATACAGCAGTCTACACCTGGGTGTTTCTGCGTCACAAAAAGAAGCGGTGATGCACAGGGTTCAGGGGTTCGTGAAATAGTGGGTTGGTTTGTTGGTCTCATTCGTTTTTTGCCTGAACACCTGGATTTTGCAAGGCAGCCCGAGATGAGGAATATCCGGAGTAGTGGAGTGATGGAGTAATGAAGAAATGGAGTGCTGGAGTATTGGAAAAACAGAAAAAACCTATGCCTGAGAAAATGCCGGTGTGCTCAGATTAGATAATTTGTCTCTATCTTTCGGTGAATAACACGCCTTTTTCTCTGCGTCTTTGTGCCTTCTTTAGATTGGTGTAATTTTTCTGATCACGGCTGGAAGCCGCTCCCACATATAAATGGGATCTTGTGCCCCACATCATGCCCTGCCCGGGTTCTTGAGCTGACAGACTCGTATTCCCTTGTTCCCGGAAAAAATGGATGCAACACAAGATTTTAAGCACATCTGCTAAACAAATTATTTTGCCTGTCCGATAGGAAGGGTACCTAAATAGATGGCCTATAATGAGCCATGATTACACAACATGTAGACACAATATAAGTACACAGCATGAGAGGAGCAACTATGAGAATTGGCTTAAAGGCAAAGTTTATGATTCCTATCCTGTCATTGGTGATCGTGTGTCAGGGCATTGCCGGTATCATCATCTTCAGTTCTTCACGGGTAGCTCTCCAAAAGTCCGTGAACGAACAGCTCACCAGTACTGCGGAGTCCACCAGCAAACTCATGTACAACTGGCTTGAGGCTGCCCGGCGGGAAGTGCAGATCTGGGGAGGAGATTCCAACATAAAGTCCTTGTTGATGAATCCTTCTGATCGAGATCTGATGCAGGGGGTTGCCAATGAACGGCTCAAGGAAATCAAGAGCAGATACCCTCACTATGAGATCATCAACGTGGTGGATACCGCGGGCGATGTCGTGGCCTCTTCACAGCCGGAGGTCATCGGCAAGTTCAATGTTAATGGACGGTCCTATTTTCATGATTCCATGAAGGGAGAGGTTGTTCTTTCGGACGCCCTGCAGAGCAAGTCCACCGGGGAGCCGGTATTCGTGGTTTCATCGCCGATAAAGGACAGCAGCGGCGTGATTGGAGTAATCTTCGGGGCTGTCAGACTCTATGCCTTCAGTGAGGAATTCATCGATCCCATACGCGTAGGTGAAAACGGGTATGCCTATCTCTGCAACAGCGAAGGCCTCACCCTGGCCCACAGGGACAAGTCCACGGTCTTTAATGTAAACATCAAGGACACGGATTTTTTCCAGGAGATGCGCCGGGCCGACAAGGGTCAACTTACGTATGATTTCATGGGGACCCCCCAGATGGTGGCCTTTGTGAAGAATAAGATGACTGGCTGGTACCTGGGCGTGGTTGCTATCGAGGACGAGGTCTATGCCTCTGTAGGCAATATTGCCACCACGAGCTTCGTGACTGCACTGGTCATTATCGCTCTCCTGGTGGGCATGATCGCGTATCTCACCCGCAGATTCATCATTCGTCCCATCAACCAGGTGGCTGAAGGGCTCAAGGAGGCGGCTCAAGGCGACGGCGATCTGAGTATGCGGCTCGAAGTGATGAGTAAAGACGAGGTGGGAGAACTGGCCAGCTGGTTCAATGCCTTTATCGGGAACCTGGAGAAGATCATCACCAAGGTCAAGCAGACAGCGTTGATGGTGGATACTGCGACGCAGGAAGTATCCTGCGGTGTCCAGGGACTCTCACAGATGACCCAGGAACAGGCCTCAGCCATCGAAGAGGTTGCGGCAACGGTGGAGGAGATGACATCCACCATCAAGGAGAATGCCGAGAGTGCCAAAGACGGCCAGGTGAAGACGAGAGAAATGGTGGACCTTGCCAATAAGAGCGGCGAGATATCCAGGGAATTGATCCACAGCATGGAGGACATATCAGCGGTCTCCAGGAAGATCGGGGATATCGTGGTGACGGTCAATGAAGTGGCGTTTCAGACCAATCTGCTCGCCCTCAATGCAGCGGTCGAGGCGGCACGTGCCGGAGAACACGGCAAGGGATTTGCCGTGGTGGCAGGGGAAGTACGGGCCCTTGCGCAGCGTTCGGCCGACTCGTCAAAGCAGATCAAGGAGCTTATCGAGGATACGGTCAGCAAGATCAGCGCCGGTGATGAAATGGTAAAGCGGACCGGTGATTCCATGAGCCAGATCATAGTTACCATCGAACAGCTCTCGCAGGCCATGGAGGAGATCACTGCATCATCTTCCGAACAGGCGCGCGGGATTGACGAGCTGAATCGCGCCATCTCCCAGATTGACTCTACCACACAGCAGAACGCCTCTACTGTGGAAGAGCTCGCTTCCACGTCGGAAAGGCTGCAGACCGAAGCCAATGAGATGGCGATGGATGTGGAACACTTCAAGGTGTCTTCAGATATCCAGCGCGGATTCACCACGCAATCGGTAAGTACGAATCACAGGAAAGCATCCAAGAAGGAACCGGCCAAGGTCACGGACATGGATAATTTCGAAGAATTCTAGTGTATGAGCAGTATGGTCGGTGGTGAACCTTTCTACGTAACAGGAATCACCACCGGCCTCTACCTTCTTTGAGCCCGGGGCGGGAATGTCCCTGTGATCCCCTGATCTAAAAGCTGCAGATCTTTTCCGTCAGTTTTGTGGGTTTAAAAGCTGCCGTGTCTCCTGTCCGGCGGCAGCTTTGTTTGTCGTTGACAGGGCGGCGGATTCAGTATAATTCGCCTCTCAAGAAAGGCTTCATTTCAATTCAACCGTGAACATGTCACAGAAATACACGAGGCAGGAAGTTGACTGCCGAACCGGGATGGAGAATAGCAATTCATGAAAAAATTCATCATTTCAGTCTTGGGTGAAGACAGTCCCGGCATCATTGCCGCGGTCTCCAGGGTTCTCTATGAACAGGACTTTAACATCGAGGATGTGAGCCAGACCATCCTGCAGAATCAGTTCTCCTGTTTTTTCATCGTGACCGGCCCTGAACACGTCTTACCCGGGAACCTGGTCAAGGCGCTGCAGGAGAGTACAGAGGTCTTCAATCTCCTGTTCAATGTTCGCGATCTGGGGGACGACACAGTGCCTCATGCAACGCCTGAGAGCGAATCCTTTGTGGTCACTACCCGCGGGCCTGACCGTAAAGGCCTGGTGTCAGGAATCACAGAGGTTTTTGCCGCGTATACTGTGAATGTGATCCAGCTCCGTGCGGTGTTTCGGGGAGGCGACGAGCCGGGCAACAACATCATGATCTACGAAGTGGACATCCCCCTGGCTACTGACCAGAAGGAATTGCGGCAGGCTTTGTGTGCAAAAGCCCAGGAACTGGGCCTGGAGATAAGCATCCAGCACAAGAACATTTTTGAAGCCATGAACAGGATCTGAGCATGAAGGACACGCTGTCCGGTATTGACACTGCGTGTCATAAGATGCGAGTGAAACCGGTCTTTCAGACCCGGTTTTAACTACGCGGGAGACAAGGATAGAAAAACGATATGTTTACCCATGGAGAAATTCTCTCGGTACTGGAAATGCTGCGCAACGAGCATCTCGACCTGCGCACCGTGACCCTGGGGCTCAGTCTTCTGGATTGTGCCAGTGACGATATCAAACGATTCCGGTCCAGGATCTACGACCGCATCACCTCTACAGGTGAAAACCTGGTGGCAGTCTGTGACCTGGTGGGTGAGAAGTACGGTATCCCGGTGGTCAACAAACGGATCTCGGTCAGCCCCATTGCCGTTGCAGCGGCGCCGTTCGGTACCGAAGAGATGGTTGCCATAGCCCAGACCCTGGATGAGGCGGCCCGGGCTATCAATGTGGATTTCCTGGGGGGATTCTCCGCATTGGTGGAAAAGGGAACAGCCCGGGGCGACAGGGCACTGATAGATGCCCTGCCGCAGGCCCTGGCGTCCACCGAGAGGGTCTGTGCCTCCATCAATGTGGCCACCACCCGTGCCGGCATCAATATGGATGCCGTGCTGCTCATGGGGCGGCAGATCAAGGCTGCTGCAGAACTTACCTCGGACCGTGACGGTATCGCCTGTGCCAAGCTGTGTGTCTTTGCCAACATCCCGCAGGATGTGCCGTTCATGGCAGGGGCCTATCTCGGGGTGGGCGAACCTGACAAGGTCATCAATGTCGGCGTCAGCGGACCCGGGGTTGTGAAAAAGGCCATCGACCGCATGGTGGCGGACAATCCGGATGCTGATCTGGGCCGTATCACCGAACTGATCAAACGCACGGCCTACAAGGTGACCCGCGTGGGCGAGCTTATCGGCCGTGAGGTTGCAGAGATCCTTGGAGTCCCCTTCGGGGTGGTGGACCTGTCCCTGGCCCCCACACCCAATGTGGGTGACAGCGTAGGGGAGATCTTCCAGAGCCTGGGGCTGAACAGCATCGGCGTCCCCGGAACAACGGCGGCGCTCGCCATGCTCAACGATGCGGTGAAAAAAGGCGGTGCCTTTGCCAGTTCCAATGTGGGGGGCCTCAGCGGGGCGTTCATCCCTGTCAGTGAGGACCTCAATATCTCCAAGTCTGCAGAGGAAGGCACCCTGTCCCTGGAGAAGCTGGAGGCCATGACCAGTGTCTGCTCGGTGGGTCTGGACATGGTGGCCGTGCCCGGAGACATTACCGCGGAGACGCTCTCTGCCGTCATTGCCGACGAGATGGCCATCGGCGTCATCAACAAGAAGACCACTGCGACCCGCATTATCCCTGTTCCGGGGAAAAAGGCGGGTGAGCGTGCCAGCTTCGGAGGCCTTCTGGGTGAATCCGTTATCATGCAGGTCAACAACGCCCAAGGCGACAACCCCTTTATCCGCCGCGGCGGACTGATCCCTGCCCCGATCCACAGCCTGACGAATTGATTTAAAAAACCAGGCAGGACAGGACATTGGGTTCATGATCCAAGACAGAAGGCAGAGCGAGCCCGCCAGCTCGTGATCCCAGGCATCAGGCTTCGCTTTCAGCTATGCCCGACACGGAAGGGAAAAACAAAAAGAAGATATTCACCGCATCCGGCTTCGCTTACAGCTATGCCAGGACAAGGAGGCGCAGGGGACGCTGAGATTGAAAAACCATTTTTCCAATCGGAAGACTTCGATATGAGAAAGAAATACTTTTTAAGCTAACGACCTGATCCTAGGCTCTTGCAAGGATTGATTGTTTTTATGAGAGCGGTTTTACCGCGATGAAAAAATATCGCACCTGAAGGTGCTCCCACAGCTGCTTTCATGCAGCCATTTGCATGGAGGTTTTTTAATCAAGGCAGTTTTTACATCTGCCTGGATTCATGATCAAACTTGTTCGTCCTGCCTGAGATCTTGTGCCACAAATCCTGTTCTGCCTGGTTTCATGTGCCCTCCTGCTCGATTCTTTCGATTCACATTTTTTTCATTGGAACTTGTTCGTCGTATCAGTATACTGGTATGCATGAATACCGTACGCATCAGCAGCTGGAATGATTTGCAGGAAGAACTCTTTGAAGATGCATGGAACGAGGAGATCGGCCGCTTCCGCTCGCGCTACGCCTTTCGCGGGCTCTCCGATGCAGGCTACGCGCTGGAGACCACCATCATGCGCCTGGGCGGAGACTATGCTGAGCTTGAACACCACATCCTGCGCAACTTCAGCAAGTATGCCCACCGCAACGTGGTGCAGACCGATTCGGTCTGGCACTGGCTCTCGGTGGCCCAGCACTACGGCCTGCCCACCCGGCTCATGGACTGGACCTATTCCCCCTTTGTGGCTATGCACTTTGCCACCGCCAATCTCGAGCGGTTCGACTGCGACGGGGTGATCTGGGCGGTGAACTACCTCAAGGTCCATAAGCTTCTGCCGGACCATCTTCGCAATGTGCTCGACGAGGAAGGGGCCAATGTCTTCACCGTAAAGATGCTCTCGGAGACCATGGAATCACTGCATGAACTGGACACGCTCGAAGAGCGGGATTTCGTGATCTTCTTCGAGCCGCCCTCCATCGACGACCGGATTGTCAACCAGTTCGCCTTCTTCTCGGTCATCTCCAACCCGCGTCTTGTGCTGGACCACTGGCTCCAGAAACACCCTGATGTCTGGCGGAAGATCATCATCCCGAAAGAACTCAAATGGGAGATCCGCGACAAGCTCGACCAGGGCAATGTCACCGAACGCGTTCTGTTTCCGGGCCTGGACGGCCTGAGCCGCTGGCTGAAGCGACACTACAGCCCGAGGATGTGAACAAGGGCGAGCCTGTTAGCTTAAAATCCCAGGCAGGACAGGACTTGAGGAACAAGACCCCAGTCATCCCGCTTCGTCTTCGACTACGCAGGACAGGGAAGGGAAAAGAACAAAGAACTGAAAAAATCTATGTGGGAGCGGTTTTCAGCCGCGATCAGTAAATTTACACCGATCTCAAAGCGCTACAGGGATGCAGAGAAAAGACATTATTATTTAGCGAGAGATAGAGACAAATAATCGGATCTGATCACATTGGCATTTTCTCAGGCATAGGTTTTCTCTGCTTTTTCCAATACTCCAATACTCCAGTACTCCATTTC
>ERZ795057.3290-NODE-3290-length-11185-cov-5.672507_pt1 | contig 11185 bp, 11 predicted proteins | sample MGYA00375141_ERZ795057 | MGnify/ENA primary metagenome ERZ795057 (study PRJEB30186, sample SAMN05720163) | activated sludge metagenome | isolation source: Anaerobic digester | place: Hong Kong | collected 2015-01-26 ... | reverse complement strand
CGAACTTTGATTCTGGAACAAATCTATTTGCAATACTTCCCGTACCAATAACGCCAATGTTTACCATAGGACGTTCCTCTCTCAGCTGAGTACTACTAATTCCTTGCGTTCTTGGCAAATATATAACTTCACAGTACTCTTTAAGGTAATCGAAATAGCCTTCCCAATCTGAGCCAATGGCGAAAATATCAACACCATATTTTTGGATGTCATCGATCTTCTGTCCCCGGTATTCCTCAATGACAATCTGGTCTGCAAGACCAGTTGCTTTAACCGCTTCAATACGCTCCATGACATTGTTACAAGTGCTCATCTTGCCGCGTTCAAGGTCAAAATTGTCCGTAGTAACACCCACAATTAGGTAATCCCCTAAAGCTTTAGCACGCTCCAAAAGACGTCTGTGACCATAGTGGAACAAATCGTATGTTCCATAAGTAATGACTTTCTTCATAAACTTGTTAAAACCGTCTTACTTTTCCTGGTTTGTAAATTATCTCGTTGCTAATTCTGTTATGGCGTACATCAACTGGCATAAAGTCTTACTTTTTCCTTTACCATCAAGCCATTTAGCCATCTCAACGGAATAGTAATCAGTACCACTCCCTGGGGAGAATCTAACTTTCTTATACCCGTCTCTTAAATATGCCCGTTGTGCAGATGTATTCTCTATATGAGTGTTCAAGTATTCAACCTGCACTCCCTCTGTTTCTATAACTTCATTAGCCTTTTTACTGAGAGCCTTATAAACACCTTGGTCTTTAAACTCTGGCGCTACTGCCACATAACACACACACGCTCCTGTACCCTTATGCCACCACCTGTTAACAACATGAAAAACAACCGATAAAGCACCAGCAAGCTCATTCCTCTCACTCAGAGCAACAAACGTGAATCCAGTCTTCACTGCATCCCGCAAGTCACTTGCTGTGAAATCTGCACATTGCATATTGATACCCTGAAGTTTATTACTCTAATGTGCTTGGCGTTGACATTCAGCCAATTTTCCCAACTGATATTATCGGGCTTCAGTTTAACAATAATCTGTCCCATCATGCTGCCAATCTTAGTTCATTGGTAGCTGATTGCCAGATGTGATTATGCCATCATCCTAACTCACTTATACCTTGCAAGTTAGGTTTAATATGCACATTGTATGCTTCCTCTCTGAAAAGCTTTAGCCTTTCATTTATTTTTTCAAAATCATACTGCTTTTTTGAAGGTTCTATATGACCGTCACCCATATAAGTTACCACATGGTCATGACCAACAATATGTAGCAAAGACGTAAGTCGTTCATTAACCTCTTTTGCTCTATCCAAATAGGGATAGCACGGTCTGTTTAGAATCAGTGAAAAAACTTCTGCATGGAAACTGTTGGTAATAACCATCGCTGCATTATTTATCATCCATATAAAATGCTGTGGCCCCAAGGCATACAACCATTCTATATCCTTATAATAAGGCGGGCAAAAATGGCGTTTCATGGCAACAACTTTCTTATTCAACTGCTTGCCTATCCTTAATGCTTCTTTATATATAGAAAGGTCGTGATTCAATGAATAAACTAAAATATAGTCATTCCCCTCAAACAACTCTGGCTTCTCAGCATACTTTAACCAAAAAGCCTTATCGTGCAAAAGCGTAGGATCTGGGACCAGATATGATTCTCTCCCAGATATTTCATCTGCTATTACTTTTGCACCCTGCTCTCTTACTAAAATCGGGTCAATATTCTTAATAAGTTCTGAGAACATTGGCTTTTTGTCATCTTCCAAAAATGTACGCCCAAAACTACCTGCATAACTCATCCGTAATGTATCAGTCGGCATATATTTTAAGAAAAAAACATCAAGACAACTTGTATATTTTTCATTCCAGATCTGATCACTTCCTGCTATATAGCAATTATATGGCAAAGACTTGACAAACTCTTTGTCTCTCAAATCATTGCATGTCATAGGTTTTGACAGTTTCAGGTATTTATTCTCAAACTGTTCATAATAAGACTCCCTTAACTGAATTTCAGCAGTGTGATCCTTCTTTAAATCCAGACGGGAACGAAGTACATAGATAACTTCTTTAATAGAACGAAAGGTTCCTTTTATGATTCCATAGGTTCCCATCTGTTCTTTCATTGTTTCCATTAAAGCAGCCTTCCCTGAATGCCCAGATTTATTGGGGAAATCCAATATCTCCACATCATCTATTCCGACTTTATGCAAAGCTTCTTGCAAACCCAAGGATTGCAAAAGTGTTCCAAAGTTCTTAAAACGGAAAGTAACTATTGCAACTTTTTTAGACATTTTTTTATACTTTGTATATTTTGCTGTGTAAAATGCATATTAATCCAGTCTGCCAGTAAACGTTTCCATGTGTATGGATAATGACGAGACTGTATTATATCAAATCCTTCTGTTTGAGCTGTCTTATAAGCTTCTTCAAACCCTTTTGGCCTTTGAGCAACATAAAGACCACCATTTGTTGAAAACTCATCGTATGTTCTTTCTTCCCAATCTATATCGTCCTTAATTGAATTGAATACCTTCACTCCTTTTTCAGTATTTGTTAAGACGGCAGAAACACCTTTTTCGTATGTCTCGCATTTATACGGAACCCGTGAACCGATGCGCCAAAAGTCTGCCAACGTGATGTCTGAGAAGCAGCCCTTCTTCGAGGCTTTAAACTGGCAATTGAAACAAGATTCGCGTATAAAATAATTTCTAAGGAACGACCTGTAGAATGTGTTCTCCTTATACTTAATTTCTATCTCCCTTCCATCCTCGCATAATAATAATAATAATAATAGGCCACAACGCCATCCATACTTCTTTGAACGGAAGGTAACATCAACAACTTTTGTATTATATTTAACCTCAACTTCGTCAATATATTTCCTAAAGATTGCGGGAGAGGGAACCCCCTGACATATCACATCCACCAATAAAAGATTCTCATACTCCTTGCCTCGTAGGAAAGATTTCATAGCTGCCACTTGACATGGTGTACCACAGAAAAGTACTTGACGTCCTTCATTCAGGCGCATTTTTACTTGTGTAAAGACAGCACTTGTATCACTCTGCACATATTTGCTTCGCAAAAGCCTCTCTAAAGAATTTTCATCCCCTGCTTCGATATGTTTTAAGTGAAGGCCTTCTGTCCATGCAGCTCCATATACTACACCGCCTTGTTTTAAGACATATTTTGCAAGCGTGTAGAACAGTCCCCCTGAAGAACTTCTTACACGCACATCCATTTGTTTCTGATATGCGCTATAGCAAGGGCTTTCGCTATTATAATGATACGGAGGCTGGAGGCTTAAGACAGGACAGGTTCTAACACAGACTTGACATTTCACGCATTTATCGGGATCAATTATGGGGTATGCAAAGCCTTCATCGGATATAACCGACGAAATTGCGCCTTGATTGCAAGCCTGCATACAGGCCATACAGCCAGTACAATCTTGTCTTTTACAAAGTTCTATTTGCATCTCTTTTATTCTATATGAACCTCTTTTCCCTTAAATCCAGGAATGCATCAATCAGTTTGTCGTAATCCGCTTCCGTCAAACAGCCAATGTGACCTACACGAAATACGGTGTCTTTCATATCTCCACCATTGGGACAAATCCACATGCCATACTCATCCTTTATCTTCAAGAACAGTTCATGAGCAGAACAGGTAGTAGGGTGTAGTGGTGTAACCGCATTACTCAGACTCTCGCTGATAATCTCAAACGGCAGGTTATGCTCTTTGAGTTTGTTACGAAAATAACTTGCCAACCCTGCAGTACGCCTGATTTCAGCTTCAGCACCACCCATAGTATCAATCTCCTTCAGGCGGACATTAATCTGACGCAACACACCAACCGCTGGTGTCCAAGGAGTCTGTCCACGTTCCTGGTTCTTCAATGCCAACTTCAAATCCAAATACTGGCAGCAGCATTTGGTCTTCTCAATACGCGCCAAAGCAGAAGGCGCCAGAATCATAAGGGCAATACCAGGAGGGCATGCAAGAGCTTTCTGGCTACCAGTAATCATTACGCCTGCATCTAACTTGCTCATGTCAAACGGGTCTGCAAGGAAGGTACTGATGGTGTCAACAATCATGAAGCAACCATTACGCTTGCAGAAATCACTAACCAAATCAATATCATAATGAACACCCGTTGAGGTCTCATGTTTTTGGAGCAGGAAGGCGGTATATCCCTTACCTTCGTATGGTGCAAGATGCTCCGGCTTCAATGCCTTACCATGCTCCATCTTTATCTCCGTGAAAGGAATCTCGTGGAGCGTCAGGAGTTCAACGAAACGCTCACCAAAACTACCACCATTAATTACAAGTGCCTTATCTTTTTTGGTCAGGCAGTTCATGATGGCTGTTTCCATACCACCAGAACCCGAACAAGTCAAAAAGACAGCACGACTGTATTCAGTAGCATTTGCAAACTTCTTAAGCAGTCGCTCATTCTCAAGCATCAAAGCAGAAAACTCTGCCGTTCTGAAATAAGGCACTTGTTCTGCACCTATAGCACGTACAGCATCCGAAGACTGTACTGGGCCTACTGTAAAATTGATCATTATAAATATCTATGAAATATACGAATTATATAATTGTGGCCGATTCCCACATTTTTGTCTTAAGATCCTCTCCCCTACCTACGTGTAAGATGTTAACTTCTTTGTTTTGATAATCGTTTAACACTATAGTAACGCACTGCTCATTAACAGTTCCCGTATCATATGGTGCTCCACCGGCAACCTCTTGTTGGGCATCACAGGTTACAATTATAAGAGGCAGCCCCTTTCTTGATGGGACTACGGCATCACCGTGTGTATGACCTCCAATACAATACTCTACAACAGCACCAACATTAGAAAAGTCATATTCTAAAGTTTCTCCGTTGTATGTAAAAGATCCTTTTTTACGTAAATTATAGTTCTCAAGAACTTCAATTATTGGTCTAATATATACGGATTCTGCCGTCTCACCGGTATCATAATTTCTTAAGTTACACCATATATGACTAGCTGCGACAATGTGCCAACCATTAGGAACCTCCATCAAACTTTCAATAGCAAACTTAGCAGTTTTTGTTAACTTCCCCCTTAGAGATGCCTCATAGAAACGTCCTGTATCCATGCAAAGGAAGCGCGTCTTAGAGTTCAAATCATCATAATAAAAATTGTAATAATCCCAATAGTGAACATTGGTCATCTGACTTTGGAGAAAGGCGTATACTTGATCTTCTGTTAGATGTCTCTCAAAACTAGTTGCTTGACCGGTTGAGTTGTCATCATGATTTCCAAAAACGCAAAATAATTTCGGGCCTAAAAAACTGAATGCCTGGTGGAATTGAAATCCAATATCTAGTGTCCCCTGTGGGGTGTCTGTAAAACTAGTATTAGCATCCCCCCCAAATAGTACTTGGTTTATTCCTGAATAATCAACAATGTGCTTGATTAAAGCAGGAGAATGCTTTTGATTCCTACCCCAATGGGCATCAGTAAAGAATATATAACGGTGTTGTTGTTCAGAAGGAAGACCTTTTGCAATTTCTTCTGAAAGACGCTCTTTTGTAACAAGACTATCAAAGAAATAATCTGGAACAACAAAATTGGCATTGTCTATAATCGGCAGAATGACTTTCACCCCATTTGAGCGATAAAAACAAATATAATCATTAGCCTTAGCCGCTGCAAATATCCACTCATCACTAGCAGCAATAGCGTCTGAGGTCTTTGGCTTCCAAGAGAAATTGCTTATTATGCCATTTACATATAAATTGCCATCATGGATTAGCAAGTCAGGAAAACTAATTTGTCCATCTTCTATATAAACTCGTACGTTAGTTAGTTCTTTATTATTAATAGTCCAACACTCATTGGTGTTAACACTTAAAAAGGGAAATGATTCTGTATCTATTCTAATTGTACTGTCTTTAAGTGTAACTATAATACTGTTCTTAGAAATCCCGACATCATAGACTTGAGAACGGCTATCAATAAGTTGAGTTAATGAGGTCTGTACATTTCCTATATAATGTATCTCATTTACATCAATCGTCGTTTCTGAACAAGCTACCGCAATACCAACAAAAAGTATAAACAGGATAAAAAACGATCTTTTCATTTTAAAAAAAGACATATGAAAGGATGATTATTTAAAGTGCTTAAATATAGCATTATATGTATTTTCTGCCAGATAGTTTTTACAAAGGAAATCATAACCAAGTTGCCCCATTGCATGCATGTCTGACTGGAGCATTTTATCTACCATCATAGTAAAATCTGCGGGATTAACACTTTCGCACCAGTAACCATAGCCATTATCCTCTGCAATACTACCTATGTCTGTATTAGTATCAGTTGCGCAAATAACAGGTATTTTACTCTGCAAATATGAAAGAAGCCGTGAAGGATAATTGGGTATGGTGAAATTATGATCAAGGAAAATCATTCCCACATCACATGAACGAACAAGAGCGTCATAATCTTCTTTGGGAATGCTTTTCATAAGCTTAACTGAAAGCGTATCATTTTTAGCATACAAACCGGCCTCATTAATCCAAGATTGAAGCTTAAAAAACTCTGAACCATTTCCAACGATAAGAAACAAACAATCTTTTCGCAACTTATTCGCATCAAGACATTTTATCAGATAGTCAATGCCTTGTGGTTTACCAAGATTGCCACCATAGATAATTATTGGGAGGTCTGTTGGTAAACCATATTTTTTTCTAATATAGAATCGTTCAGCTCTTGTCTGCGCCTCATCATAATCAAGTTTTTTTAATTCAACAGAATTTGGCGCCACCTCAACTTTTTCCGGTGGATAATCCGGATTATTGTTAACAATAAAACTAACATTCGCAGGACTCATACAACCGATATAGTCAGACACAGCATATAGGTTCCTTTCTTTCTTGCGAAAATATCTGTATACTATACCTTTTATTCCTTTCTTACTCATCATTCCCAGATCTACTGCATTCTGTGGGAAAATATCTTTCAATAGCAGATAACTAGAAGCTCCATCTCGCCGTTTTACAAACCTAACTACCTTTTCAAATGTAACAGGAGGGGTATGATAGAGTACTAGATCAAACCTAACATCGCACAAAACTTTTTTTATTGCATTAATGTAAGTTTTCTCCAAAAGAACGGTAGCTAACCCCTTCTCAATTAGGTTGGTATTTTTCTTTACAGGGCGTGTTTTAATACGAAGTATGGAAATACCTTCTGCTTGCTCAATAGTCACATCATCTCCGCAAGAAGCAGGATTAGCACACGCCACATACACCTTATGACCATGTTCTGCTATCTTTTTTACCACATCAATGTGTACTGAACCAGCTTTTAGGTCATTAAAATCACCAATTGTAAGGAATAACACATTCATTGAATCGTCTATTTTTCTTTAATACAATATTTTACACCTTTATACTCACGATAAGAATGCTCAAAATCAGCAAAAAGATAGTTGTGATGCACACACTGTTTTTCCTTAGGCGGAAGCTGCATATAATCGCCAAACTCATATGTTAGATAATCTTCGGGCTTAGAAGGAAGCGGCATCTCTTCGCCCTCAAAAGTTCCAATTGACGGTTCCTGAAACCATTCATCTAAAAACCTCTTACCTAAAGAGACGTCAGGAATGTTGGATACATACCGGCTCTTTGGTCTGCTTGTCATGTAATCGTAAATTCTATTTGTTAAGCTCCTTTTCAATCTATTCGGGAAAATACTTAATAAGATTTTAGAGAATGCTGTTGACACACCTCCTTTATTCATAGGAGGAGCATTGTATGCAAACAGCCTGCATAAGAAAGAAAGAACTATTATCCACTTCATTTTCAAATAACTATCAGGGCAGTAGAAGAGTGGATAAATATCAATATAGACGCCATGATTAATATCTCTATCTACATGGTCTGCCTCAATTAGAGTCGTGTCCGTATTTCTTATGCGCACTATCAACAACCCATATTCGGTTTCGTTGCCGCGTGTCTGGATAAAGAGGTTTGAAGGAAGCTGATTTTGTAAAGCAACAAACTTGCCAATATCCTCTATTCTCATATATAGGTCAATATCATCATCCCAAGGGATGAAACCTTTATGGCGAATGGCGCCCAACGCTGTACCAAAAGCTAAGTAAAACTTAATATCATTCTTTTCACAAAGCTTCTTCATTTCTTTCAGGATTTCAAGCTGGCAACCCTGCATCTTCTTTAAAAAATCATCTTTTGGAGCTTCCATTATATCACTTCTTTTAATTCTATTAAACTTGAAATGGTCACCTTTGGTAGATAAGACTGTGAGACGTCATATTCTTGTTTATGTATATTTCTACCATCATCTTTTAACATCACAGTGTTCCAATGCAACAAATTTGGTTGATAGAAATCCTTCATGGGATTATCGCCAACATATACAAACTCTGACTCAGGGTATTTTTCGTTGAAATATCTAAAATTCCTTTCTTCCGTTTTCTCTGAGTCAAACTCCTCAGATATGATAATGTTGTCATCATTAAACCAGCGATATAACCTAAGAGCCATTATCTTGTTTCGTTGGCTTACACTGCGTCCATCAGTTATTAATCCCAATGTCACTCCTCTATTATTCAATTCATTCAATGTATCCTCTATACCCTTTGAGAGTTGTATTATTGGGTAATGGTTCCGGTAAATCTGTAAGTACTCTGTAATTGGCTTGTCAATTCCTAAAAAAAGATTCAGCTCTTGAAAAACATTTTTCCCATCCTTGTACCATGCCATCATCTGTGGCAATAATTCAGGATGCCCAACAGAACCGGCTATTTCTTTATATGCTGACTTCAGATAATCGATCTCTTTGTAGAGGGTATCATCCAGATCAAAGCAAACTACTTTCTTACACATAAACGGCATCATCATAGCGAAGCATTAACAAATGATCTTTCCAAACATCATTATACTTAATCTCTTCGCCAAGGAAATACTCTCTAATTAAATATTCAGGATAGTTGCCTCCAGCTGCATAAGTCTGGGGATAACCACCTCCAAAACGAGGATTAATCTCAATACCTACCACATCGCAAGCTTGAGGATGCAGGAATAGCTGTATGCAGATGCAACCCACACATCCCTCTATAGTCTCCAGTCTATCATAAAGGTATTGTGTGAGAGGCTCTTTTTCCGTCAAGCCTTTATTGATTTCGCCAGCACGTATCTTAATGCGCTCGCGAGGAACAATACACTTTACTTTATTGTCCTTACCATAGTACATATCCACGGTGTACTCCTTATACACTTCTTTGTCAATGTACTCCATAAACAGCAACTTCGGGTCTTCAAGAATCTCTGTGGTCAACTCTTCTGCATTCTTGATATAGTGTAGGTTTGTGCTCAAAGAGCCATCATATGGTTTGGCGAACAACGGGAATATTGGATGGTATTTATCTATCGCCTCTGGCACCCTAATTCCATGCTTCTCAAAGAATTCCCCCGTGTTACGCTTATCACGACACATCATGATGAAGTCAAAATCTGAAACGGACACAAAGATACCCTGTTTAGCGAATACATCCTTGTTTGCTGAAAGGATTGTGAGCTCAGTATCAATTGTAGGAACTATCATTCCTATACCGTTCTCAATACACAATGTGAGCAATGTTTCAATATAGTCTTCAGATGTGCAACGAGGGACGACAAAACATTTATCTGAAACATAAGCTGCAGGTGCCAGCCTAGGATTCATATCCGTTGTGAAAACTTTTGCTTCGGGGAAGAAGCGTTTTAATGTTTCCTGAAATCCACGGACTAGTGCAACACGTTGGCCTGCGGATGTTATAAGTAAATTATGATTCATTATTCAATTGTGTCCGTTAAAGGGGTCCATGGTTGCCCATTCTCCACCCACTTGGTTTATATCTTCTTTAAACAATACTTTTTTTATGGTAATGAAGACCACTTTCAAGTCTGTTAGTAATGAAACATGATCGACATACCATACATCAAGTTTAAATTTTTCAGTCCAACTGATAGCATTACGCCCATGACATTGCGCCCAACCACTAATTCCTGGCCTTACTTCATGTCTTCGGGCTTGTTCCTCACTGTACAATGGCAGATATTGAACTAGCAATGGTCTTGGGCCAATCAAAGCCATATCTCCCTTTAGTACATTTATCAACTGCGGCAATTCGTCTATACTTGTACTCCTAACAAACCTGCCAACATTTGTAAGACGGTCTTCATCAGGCAACAGATTCCCCTCTGCATCCCGCTCATCCGTCATAGTCTTGAACTTTATGACCTTGAAAATCTTCGCATTCTTACCAGGGCGTTCTTGAAAGAAGAATACACCTGCACCTTTATTGGCGAAGTGAAGCCACAACGCAATAATTGCAAGGAACCATCCAATCAGCACCAAGGCAATCAACGCTATAAAAAAATCAAAAAACCTTTTAAAGAAATGCTTATACATAATTAATAATGTAAAGTCATCAACGACAAATCGTTATTCTTTGTGGCGACCGGTTGGAAATACAAAAAATCACTATTATTTACCTCATATGGGAACTTGAACACGCCAAACTGAAAAGTGTAAAATGGCATGATATCCTTTTTCTCTACATAGATCTCATTAAACCCGTCAAGAAGATTCCCGATATATAAGTGCACACTGTTATCCTTAATACCAGCCCCCCTCTTTCGCCCAAAATAGAATTCCCAAAGAGAAGTATTCCGTCCGTCACCTTCAACGGTTGAAGAAAACACATACTTGTCTTTCCATTGACAGCCATATATACAGCTACCATGAATAGGAAATAACTCTTTTACTTCTATTGTTTGTGGGTTCATCAGGTAAATATAGTCATCAGCAAATGGTGCATCGGTAGCGTAAAGAAGTCCTTCAGGTAATGCAAAAACAACACAACTACGATACTTTTGATCATTACATGCTACCCGTTTTACATTCTGCCATTTATCCTTAACTTTCCAAATTGCCGCCGAGTCATCAAAATCGCCTGTAAATATCCAAAGACATTGCCTAAAAGGGTCACTTACAATGGAGTGAACGTGGTTGATGGCTCCTTGCGGGAATGTGTATACTATCTCCCAATCATCCATCCCAACTCTTCGATATATGTACCAGACCCCTATTACTTGGACAAAAAAGTCAAAATGGTTGAGCTATTC
>ERZ795057.3289-NODE-3289-length-11186-cov-18.977181_pt1 | contig 11186 bp, 7 predicted proteins | sample MGYA00375141_ERZ795057 | MGnify/ENA primary metagenome ERZ795057 (study PRJEB30186, sample SAMN05720163) | activated sludge metagenome | isolation source: Anaerobic digester | place: Hong Kong | collected 2015-01-26 ... | reverse complement strand
GGCATAATCCTCCACTTCATTTTTATTTACTTCCGGTCTGCTCAGGGTTCTCCGTTTAAGGGAGGGTATTCTGTCTCTCTGCTTGTAGAATTCTATGTCTGCAGAAAATTCTTTCGGATTGGAAACAGTTATTGTTCCGAAATTGAAGGAGAGGTGCCGGTTGTTCACCAGTTCATTGATCTCATCCCTGTGCTGTTCAGTGGAGAGTTCATTCATGTTTATAAGTTCATCAAGGCCGAACTGGAACTGGTGCGGTGTTTTCCGGGTTAGTGATACTCCGTCCTCCATAAGCTTCCCTTCAAGGAACGCAAAAAGCCTCGTGACCGGGTTCCTGTAACTCATGATACTGAGGCGTATGTGATTAAACCATAACCGCTGACTTATTGATGTAATTATTCTTTTAACAAGTTCAGGCGATATTGTAATGAGCCCGCTGAACCGATCCATGTCAACCGGCGTAACCCGTACCCCTCCAAAGCTCAGTGCTGTGGCGCTCCTCGGTGAGCTTGTTAAGAGCGCCAGCTCTCCGAATATATCCCCTTCACCGAGAACAGCAAGGAGCATATCCCTTTCTTTATTCTGCTTTATGATCTTCACTCTCCCCTCTTCAATAAGATAGAGAGAGTCACCCGGTTCATGTTCGCAGAATATAACAGAGTTTTCTCTGAATAGAAGTTCACCTTTTCCATTTTCAGTAAAAGAGAGAAAACCGGGAGTGTCTTCATTTTCATCGATCAGCTTTTCCACGTCAGTAATGTTTTCCGAGTCCGGGAAGAGCTGGATATACCTGTTGAATATGTAATCGGCAATGAGAGTTTCCCCTTTCTGCATGTAATATTCACCAAGGTTATAAAGGCTCATGCTTTGAGGATAGAGCAGGCTTATAGGTTTTATATCCATGAGAACATTGTCATACTGCTGCAGTGTATGGGAATACGAGTGCATAATTTTCATTGCAATCTGCGGTTTATCGCGGAGCATTCTAAGAAGCTGTCCGCTCTCAATTTCAACTGCAACTGTATCTTCAACTGCCATTGCGCTGCTTAGACGCGGCCTGCCTGAAAAAGCTGAAATGAATCCGAAGAAATCTCCTTCCCCGGCATCCTTCAATGCCCTGGAGAGTATGGGAGAGCGGCATACATGGGCAACTCTCCCTTTTTTTACAAGAAAGACTGAACTGCTCTCCTCATCACCCTCAATAAAAATGTATGTTCCTTTTTTAAATGCTCTTCCGTTTTGCACCGGTATATCCCCTTTAAACTTCAACAGAATTAAGATACTGAAAAAAAAGATATATTTCAACAGAGGGGGATGAGAAGAAATCCATAATGATTTAACAAAAATTTATCCTTATCCCGCGATAATTAATTGAAAAGGTATCTATAATTATTATATACTGTTATAATTATAAAAGAATATGATAGATTAACGGATAATCCATTGAGTATAAAAAAATATCTCGAAGTGTTTACAGTTTCCCTGAAACTAGGCCTTACCTCTTTCGGCGGGCCCATCGCACATATAGGGTATTATCATAACGAATATGTTGCAAAGAGAAAATGGCTCGATGAAAAGACCTTTGCTGATCTCCTGGCACTCTGCCAGTTCCTCCCGGGACCTGCGAGCAGCCAGATGAGCATAGGTATAGGAACAATGAGGGCCGGGCTTACCGGAGGCTTTCTTGCCTGGACCGGTTTTACTGTACCATCTGCAGTTGCAATGATTATATTTGCACTTCTGCTGCAGGGATTCAGTTTCGGGGACGCTGCATGGATTCACGGCCTGAAGATTGTTGCAGTGGCCATCGTTGCCCAGGCAGTACTTACAATGTGGCAGAAACTTGTTACAGATAATAAACTTGCCACAATCGCAATAGCAGCAATGGTCTTTCTCCTTTTTAAACAGACAGCCCTGAGCCAGATAGTAATAATCGCTGCAGCAGGCTTTGCAGGCCTTCTGATTTACAGAAACAGCGCTGAGTCAGATCATTCCGGGACATCCGTTGCAGTGGGATACAGAACCGGTATGATTGCATTGGCTTTATTTTTCATTCTTCTTTTTCTTCTTCCGGTTATGCGGCAGATAACAGGGAATGGAATGATCGCACTTGCGGACAGCTTTTACAGGCCGGGGGCACTTGTTTTCGGAGGGGGGCATGTTGTCCTTCCTCTCCTTGAGTTTGAAGTTGTACCCACGGGATGGATAACGAAGGATGATTTTCTTGCAGGATATGGTGCGGCACAGGCTTTGCCCGGCCCGATCTTTACATTCGCCGCGTATATAGGTACAATGATTGGTGGTGTTGCAGCCGGTGTTATTGCGCTTACTGCTGTTTTCCTGCCGGGGTATCTTATTGTTATCGGGGCTTTACCTTTCTGGAACAGGCTCAGGAGGAACGGAAGGATTAAAGGGGCTCTTACAGGGGTTAATGCCGGCGTTGTGGGTATACTCCTTGCTGCTCTTTACAATCCTGTGATCACATCAGCGGTTAAGTCATCCGCTGACCTGGGGCTTGCGGTAATTCTTTTCGGAATGCTTGTGTTCTGGAAACTCCCGCCATGGGCTGCTGTTATTGCGGGTGTTGCGGGGAGTATGGTATTGGGGATGATCTAAATATCCATAGAAAACCTGTCATCCCCTCCGCCGCTGCTCTCTGAAACAATTTTCAGATCACCGCCGCATGAGGGGCATCTTTCGATATTTTCTTTCACCGGATAATCGTTGCCGCAGTAGGGGCATTTTTTAAATTTAAGTTTAAACTGCAGTTCAGGGAAGGTGTAGATTTTTTTCCCGTCCTTATCTCCGGAAAATGCGCGGCCTTTCCGTACCATTGCCGCAATTGCAAACTCAACAGCATCGCCGCCGCCGGTTTCCGCGGCCAGCACTTCTGCCGTTATCACTCCGTTATGTTTTGCAGCAGCTTTAAGTATCCTGTCATGCACTGAACCGGGCCTCTCCCTCATCCCTTTTCTGAAGAGAATAAAACCTGAAACGAGTAAACCCGCCCCGATTGCAGACAGCATGAGCCCCGTGATTAACCTTGACCCGCTCCCTGATGAAACAATGAGAAACATCAGGCCTAAGAATGCGCCGCCTGCGCCTGCAATTAAAAGAAATGCACCTGCAATTATCTGTATCATCACCACTGCGCCTTTGTTGTTTTATTCAATTCATCACCCATGAGGGTAAAGAATTTTTCGATATTATCTTTAGTCAGGGTCTTTTCTGTGTCAGCTTTAATTTTCTTAGCGAAATCAAGTGGGTGGAGGTTGAAGAACTTCACGTCTATACCTTTTTCTATTTCAGAGATCTTCTCCGACATCTCTGCAGTAAATTTCGGAACATCTATCTTCAGTTTCGGGAGCTGGGAGTATGTATCTTCTGTGCTCTTTACTTTTTTTATGCTTTCAGTAAAGGTGTTCACACCATCCCTTATCCCGCGCATCAGGGCAATATTGGATACAGCCTCTTTAACGCCTTCAGTTAGAGCTGTATATATCCTGTTAAGTTCACCTGTCTCAACTAAACTCCCTTCAATATCACCCCGGTTCTCCGCAAAGGGCTCTCCGCAGAAATCACAGAAGAAAAGATTTGTATTGTTTGCAGATCCGCACTTTCTGCATTTTTCAGGTACTTTTGCTCCGGACCGAGCTGAAAGATATTTCTCGCTACCCTGAAGTTCAGCGAGAGCTTCACTGAAAGCCCCCTTTTTTATTAGCTCATCTTTGTTCCCCTCAAGTGTCTCTATCTTTTCCGATGTAATGGAGTATTCGGTCTGAATATAGTTCCAGTTTTCCTGTATCTTCAGATCCTGCTCGCCGATAGTTTTTTCAGCTTCAATCCATTTGTTCCTGATGTTCTCCACCTGGGCAATAAGTTCATCCCTTTTTTTAAGGATCTCATCTTTCTTTTCCTGAATTTTTTTCATTTTGAAAAAGTTTGTGATAAATCCGAATCCGGTATTCAGTTCATCAATTGTTTTGTTGTAGGCCGATGTCTGAGCTTCAAGCTCCTCCACCTTATTCTTCAATGCCTCCTCTTTCGCGTCAAGAGTGGTGTTCGATTTTTTCAGCTTTTCGGAGAAGGCGATTCGGTCTTTGTTTATCTGATCTATATTGCTTTTAAGCTCATCCCGCTTTTTAATTATGGCGGAGAGATTCTCGCTGAAAATTTTCTCCTGCGTTTTAAGGTGTTTGCTGTAAAGTTCCCTTATCTCTGCGGGGAAAGATTCAGGTCTTGCGAAAAATTCCTTCTGCAGAAATTCAATTTCTGAGTTCCGTACTGCTATGACATTGTTGTAGTTCCTGTTGAAGTGCTCCTGCAGCTTGTCTAACTTATCCAGTATCGATTCCATTTTATAGCGTGTATCATAAAGAAAATTTATCATATCCTTAAGTGTTCCCATATCTACCCCCTTATCCCGTCAACTCCCCGTGTGCGGAGTCTTATCCTGTTTTCCATTGACCAGATGAAATTTCTTAAACCCGGTTTTAAATTCCTTACATTTTCTATTTCACTGAAACTCCCGGCATTCTCCCAGTAAAGAGGGCAGGCGCCCGCGCAGAGTTTCATTATATCGCAGCTTTTACAAACGGGAGGGATATACCGCTTCTCCCTGAAATAAAGGGCCTGGTCGCTGTTCCATATGTGCTTGAATGAATGTTTAAGGATGTTCCCTATCCCTTTATTATAACTTGAACATGGGATTACATCACCCGCCGGGTTAACGGAGAGGAGACCCGACACGCATGCGCAGGATTTGGAGCCAAGGTTGTGGTCAACGGGATTAAAGATGCAGTAGGGAGTGGGAGAGTACCAGACAAACCTGATTCCAATATCTTCGCAGTACCTTATAACAGGCCTGATGATGTCGCCAATTGTTGAATAGCCGATTTTGATGTTGTCATTATCCCTGGCGATACCTGTAGGGATGATCATGTTCATCGATAAGTAGGGCGCGTCATATTCATCCTTCACGAATTTCGCAAGGGGCTTCAGATGTTCCCTGTTCCCTGTACAGATTGTTGTGTTGGTGTGAGTGTGAATGCCGCACTCTTTCAGATTATGGATACCTTTAACAACATGTTCGTGGGCATTACTGTTGCCGGTGATCCTGTTGTGAAGCTCCGCGTCATGGGATTCAAGGCTCACCTGTGCAGAGTCAAGCCCCGCGTCAGCAAGGGATTTAACAAAGTCCATGTTTGAACTTTTAATTCCGTTTGTAATGAGGTTTGTCCTCATACCTTTATCCGCTGCGTATTTAATGAGTAAGGGCAGATCCTCCCGCAGTGTGGGCTCCCCCCCTGTGAATGAAATTGTGGGTACCTTTGCTTCATCACAAATCCTGTCAATTACAGTATAGACTTCAGCGGTGCTCATCTCCCTCATCTCTTTCCCCCTGTAGGGGCTTGACGCGTAGCAGAACTCGCAGCGGTTCTGGCACCTGTATGTAAGTGCAATCTCTGAGAGTATGGGGAATTTTATCAGTGAAGGATCATAATCGATCATGGTTGAAACTGTTGCTGATTTGTAATCCTCTTTCATCAGAGCGTTCACTGTGTTAATCGTTTCAGATAGATCGCGGAGCACAAGGTTCCGTTCAACTCCATATTTTTCAGAAATTGATGATGCCACGGATTCGGCATCCATCCCTGCTGCATAAAGCGAGTGGAGCATATCAAAAGCTGTATCATTGACATGCTGTATCCTGTTGGGCCGTATTATAAGGAGCAGGTCATCTTTCCTGAGATAGAGAACATCCCGTGTGGAGTTCACAAAACTGTTTATCCGGCTGTATATATTCTGTTCCATGGATTCCCCTAAAAGTTCGAAACACATGCCGAGTGGCAGGCTGAATGGCAGGCATCATGCACGCATGCTGAGTGGCAGGCCGAATGGCAGGCATCATGAACGCAGGCCGAATGACATGCCGAGTGACAGGCTGAATGGCACGCGTCATAACTGAATGAAGATATCTTTTCCGGGAGATTAATGGCCGCTGTCTCCGCAGCCTTAACGTCAGTGACCTTGAAAAGATTCTCCACATTCTCCACAACTTTTGACGAGAAGTTCTCCACGTTTTCAACAATCCCCTCAGCGAAATCGGTAATGTTCTCTTTGAAGGAGCCGGGCTGCTCTCCGCCTGATATCTTTTCAAAGAACTCAACGGGTTTCGATTTGGAGCTTCCGGCATCAGTGACAATATCTTTCATCCATGTTTCAGGCTCCCTGCTGAAGCTGTCGTTCAGTATGATCCAGGGGTGGTGCTCATCAAAGTAATCGCGCCTCCTCTCAGGAGTGTAGGTGGTGAAGTCCTTCCAGTGGCTCTCCACCTTCTTCATGTAAACATCGGCTGTTTTATTTATATCAGCCTTCCAGACCTTGGACTGCAGGCTTGTTGTAACAGATTTAAGAACAACGGGTATGCTGTTTTTTGCAAGTGTGCCGTCATCAGCTATGGAATCAAGAAATGCTGCTTCATATAGTGCAAGGGTATCATCCTTCTTCTTTAGAATCTTAACCTGGAGCGGGTTCCTGTTGATAAGATCAATATATCCTTTGCTGAAGAGATCCATCACTATAAGCTGTACAGCCTTTGACGGTTTGTTGAGGAACACCGCAGTTTCAACAGGATTGAGGTTTTCGATAGTTTCACCTGTGCGGAAAGTTTCAATCTGAATCTCCGGAGATATATAATCAGGCTTCTTCTCGAACTTTTTCTTTATTGCAGGGTGGAACTTCAGCACAACCATTATGAGCGCGAGGAGCCCTGAACCGGTATAAAAAGCGATCCTGAAGGGGACTATAAGTGAATTGAAACTCAGTATCCATCCTGAATTCAGGCTTATCATCTTTCTCCCTGCAGGGAAGAAAATTTTCGCAAACAGGTCCACCTTCATAATCAGTCCCGCAATATATACAAAGAGCCCGGCAAAAGCTATCTCCGTAATGAGAAAGAAGAAGTTGAAAAAAAACGCGACAAGTATAAAGCCTATAATCAGACCCAGAATGTTTAAGAGGATATCTGTATGTGCATTGGTGAGATTTCCCGCTATGGCGTCATTGAATATAGTGGCAATTGATTCAATTGGATTGATATCCACAGATCTGTACGGAGCGTATAACTCTATTGCCAGGTCAGGTATGCGGCCGCTCTCCCATGTTTCAGACTGGGCTTTAAATGATACAGTTCTGTCAATTTCACCTGCCTTTGAATCAGTGACAAGCTCGTCATACTGCCAAACTTTGAATAGATTGATATCGGCAGCTTTAACTGTAAATGGTCTTGTTTTATTGTAGTCGGAGAAATGCTCATCCCCTGTGGCACCTTTAAAGGGCTGGTTTAATGATAGTATAAGTTTTTTAAAGGGTTTCCCGAGTTCAATACCTTCATGGAGATAGTTGATTTTGAACCTGTTATCATAAAGTTTTTTTTCGAAGCTGCATTCCTGCTGATAACTCCCTTTTAATGGAAGCATATATGCAAGGTATTCACCTTTTTCCACGGGGCGTGAAGTGATAAGATCAAAGTGTTCATATAGAGTTCCCCCGTCTTTATCAATGGAATATCTCAGTTTGGCTGATATGCTCTTTGAAGGTTTTTTATAAGTCATACCGTCAAAGACTTTAACCATGACATGTGTAAAAGTTTTATCTGATCTGATCAGCTTTCTGTATATATTTCTTTTCCCCTCTTCTTTTATAACAATAAAGTATGTTGTATCGCTTTTTATATTCCTCGCGTCATCCATTTCAGGTATGATATTAATAAAGGCGGAACCTGAATCTATTGTATAATCACCCTCTTCGATAATATCACCGGCGCTGAAGCTGTCTATTGAATAAGTACCCCCCTGCGCCCCGATTGCTGTGTATTTAGCCGGGTAGAAGAAGCTGACATCCTGCTTGTATTTTCTGGTAAGATTTTTCTTTTCTATGTGGAGAGAGAGGTAGTTCTTACCTTTCCAGAGGGACGGGTAGTATATCCATCTGTCATTTTTTTTCACAGTATCTGTATTGGCAATTACACCTGAACTGTTCACCAGGTCATCTTTAATCTGTTCAGCCTTTTTATATTTCTTCGGTATCTCAACGGGGGTTATTATCTGCACAACCTGCTTTTTTATCGGGAGATCCCATTGAATCGGCGGCCACCAGAATGTTGTGTAGTCTTTACCGTCATATTTAGTCCCTGAGACAACAGGTTTATCGATTCTGTAACGGATGTTGATGCTGTATTTTTTTTCTGTTTCTGTGCGGATGTTAAATACTGCCGCGTAGTACCCTCCGCCATTGCTGTTCATTGTGACGTTGAACTTTTTCCCTCCGGATGTGCCCCATGATTCAATTATTACCATGGGCTCAATGAACTGCCCGATAGCCCGTATCCTGTCCCTGTTCTGATGTTCAGTGAATGTTATTGTATACAGTACTTCAAGTTTCCCGTCCTGAAGTATAGTGGCGTGGAACTTTGTCTCCTCAAGTGTGACCGGGTCTGATGTAAAGGCTTTCTCTACCGGCGATATAAGTATAGCTGCTGCTATGATTATATAGTACATAATTCTGAATTTTTTCATTTCATTCTCCGGGAAAAATAGGATATGAACGGGCTTTAATATAAGATAAACATAATTAAAAAGGGAGGCAAGAAAAAAGGGGAAGATGCCTCCCTGTATTTTATAATGACAGTTTTTTAATACATTATCAAGAAAAAAAACAGATTCGGTTCCAATTATATTTTTTATTCCGGAAAGTGAAAAAAATTAACTTCGCCTGCTCTATTTTCAGCTTCCTGTTATATTCGCCTATTGAATAACAGCTGCTTCTGTATGAAAGTTGTTAAGACAGGCGGTTATAATGAGCGAACTTAACTTTTATACAGATTCGTTAAGGATTCTTGATTCCCTGGCAATACCTGCAATTATTGTCAGGGAGGATCAACTGATATATGCCAATAGAAAAATTGAAGAGATTGGACCCCCGTGGCGGAAAACTGTTATTGAAGATGTGTTTCACTTAGAACGGGGTAATTCTTTTCAGGAAGTACAATTAAAATGTGCAGATTATAATGTAAGGATAACCGGTGCTGAGGGGAGGGAGTATTTATTTATCAGAATTAACACAAACGGAATGCCATCCTCTCTTGTATTGACCGATCTTTCTTCAAAAGGTGTTTATTTTGAAGACTGCATTAATTTCATAAACAGTTCTAAAGGGATAGAAAAGATACTGGTTGTAGACGATGAGCAGGCAATAATTGACACTTATAGTGCTATCCTGGAAGTTATGGGCTATAGCACGGTTTTATACTCCAAACCTCTTGATGCTGTAAAAGATATGAAAGAGCTGGATTTTGATCTTCTTATAACGGATTATAACATGCCTGATATGAATGGTCTTGAGCTTGCTCAGTTTGTAAAAAGTATAAAACCTGCAATTCCGGTAATAATCTGCAGCGGATTGATCGATTGCTATATGGATAAACTGAGAACACTGAACTGCGAGCAGCCGGTGGTATTTCTGGGTAAACCTCTGGGCCTGAAGAAATTAACTGAGACTATTAAAATTGTTGATCTCTTCCGGAGAATTTGCTCATTCTTTAACGAAAAAAAGATCAGATAAATGCCATATAATAGGCGTATTTTACAAGACCGGCGTCACTTTTTATCTCAAGTTTCTGCATCATGTGGGATTTGTGGTTTCTCACAGTTTTTTCACTGATATTCAGTTTTTCAGCAATCTCTTTTGTGCTGTGTTCGTTGGCTATTAGAATGAGGATTTCCTTCTCCCTCCTGGTTAATGCGAACTGGTTAGGATATAGTTTTATGTCAGTTATAACATCATTCAGATTGTATCCCACGTCTGAGGGGATGTAAAAAGAGTGGGAGCTGTAAACATTTTTTATTGCATCAGCTATATAGTCTATTTTAATATTCTTTGTAAGATACCCGTTAGCGCCTGATTTTACAGCCTGCCCCAGAAGAGTCTTGTTGCAGTAACCTGAAAGAATAATGACTTTTGTTTCGGGGAGCTTTTCTTTAATCTGCACAATCAGATCAAACCCGTTTTCATTATTAAGCTTTATATCCGCAAAAACAATATCAGGTCTTTTCCTGAATATATCTTCAATGGCGCGGACACCGCATGTTGTACCACCGGCAAGTGTGCATCCCTTAATTGAGCCTATTACATCACATAAAATATCACAAATTAATAATTCATCTTCAATGATATAAATGGAAATATCTTTCTCTGATTTTTTCAAGGTGTAGAAGTCCTTTTATAATTAGCATTATAATGGTATTTAAAAATTAAACATTTGAAGAGATTTTGTCAATAGGCAGATATAACATTAAAATAATAATAATTAATTTTAAAGCTGAATAGCGGATTTTACTGTTTTGGTCATCCCGGTTTCCCCGCAGGGGAATACCGGGATCTCATGGGGCGAGTGTCTGAAAAGATAGTATGAGATACCGGATTTTTATTTCACTTCATCCGGTATGACAAGCCCGGTTATTCTATTTTGAAAGAAGCTCGAATTTCTCCACAAGTGTTATAAACTCAGCCCTGTAACCCTCTTCATCCTTACCTTTTGCGCTTTTTGCTATGCGCATAACCTCTTTTGCAGTGAGGTCATTCTTAAATTTTGAATCACGCAGCAGCATCCCGAATCCCGCAACAGATGAGGCAAACCTCAGGTTTTCAGAGGCACTGGCAAATGATATGTTTGTATCAATAACACCCTGCTCAATAAGTTTGCTGGTGTTTTCTTTAATCGGCTTATACCTCATCTTCAGTGTCATTATCTCATTTTTAGCTGAAGCATCAGGTTTTATTTTTGTTTCCTGGTATTTAAGATTACCGGAAGTCTTAGTGTCCTGAGTTGAACCTGCTGGTATAAGCTCGTATAGTGCAGTTACAGTATGCCCCGCTCCCAGTTCACCGGCATCTTTTTTATCATCATCAAAGTCCTCTTTGGCGAGGAGCCTGTTTTCGTAACCTATAAGCCTGTACCCTTTAACCTTCAGAGGGTTGAACTCGATCTGTATCTTTACATCCTTGGCGATTGTGAACATATTGGCGCGCATCTCACGTCCGAAGATCTTCTTTGCCTCCTTGATGTTGTCCACGTAGAAGTAGTTCCCGTTCCCGGCATTGCTGATCTGCTCCATGCGGCCGTCCTT
>ERZ795057.3287-NODE-3287-length-11188-cov-5.659750_pt1 | contig 11188 bp, 3 predicted proteins | sample MGYA00375141_ERZ795057 | MGnify/ENA primary metagenome ERZ795057 (study PRJEB30186, sample SAMN05720163) | activated sludge metagenome | isolation source: Anaerobic digester | place: Hong Kong | collected 2015-01-26 ... | reverse complement strand
CCTTTCTTTTTCAAACTATCAGATGCGTTCCTCTGATGCTCAAAATCATTTCATGATTCTCATTTCTGTTGCTTATCTTATTTTCAATGACCTGAAATCTCTTTGTTTGAAAGTTAACCCAAAGTGTTCCAATCCAGTGTTTTGGGCTGCTTTTCATACCGCTCTTTCTATCTTGTTGGACATATTTCATAATAAGCTGATTTTGGATTTCGCGCTTGTTTCTTCTAGGCAATCCTGTTGTCCAAGGCATCTCCGCCCTTTGTTACAGCCCCTGTTACTTTCATGCACATCATGAGTTAATAATAAAAATCATTTAATTATAATAAATAGAAAGGATGCTTTTATAATAAAAGCACCCTTTGAACGTAATATTTACAAACTTAGAAACTCGTCATCACAAAATTCATTCCATAACTACCGATAGGTGATGCCTGTATATGCTGCCTGTTGGAATCCAGATTATCTTTTGCATAATAATAACTTTCAAGAAATTCAATTCTTCTATTTGAACTCGAATTACTTAAATACCCGTCAGCATCATACGTTGAATTAAAATGATAATTGTTTGAACCATTTCCCAATCCATTGAGCAAATTCATGGTAAAGTAGCCATAATTATTATTACATCCACTACTTTCATTCAGTCTGCAACCTGTCATAACGTAGTATTCCGAGTCGGTAACATAACTGCCTCTTGATTGGGTTTCTGATGATTGAAAACCGTCAATCATTTTATTATTAAACGATTTAACAGCTTGTTCTTCATCAACACGGGCAGAACTGAGATTTGTAAAATCACTTGAATGACAGGCATCGATAATGACGACCTTCGTCCCATCAATTCTGTCAAGTTTTCGCCTTAACTCTGATACGGTAATCGCTTGACCATCGCTACAATAAAGATAGGATTCATGAGAACTGTTTTCCCCGCCATGACCTGCAAAATAGAAATAGAACACATCATCTCTTTCTGTATTCACGGCAATAAACTCATCCAATTTCCTTATAATTTCATTCTTAGTAACATTCCCGGTCAACATTTCAATTTCATCAAAATCCTGATTCCAATGCCTAAAGGTATCTCTTACTGCTTCCGCATCATATTCACAGGATATCAGATTTGCAGCACCTGCATTTTCAGAAATACCTATGATTAATGCTCTATATCCATCTCCAGAATCCGGGTCCGGGTCCGAACCTGTATTTGTCTCATAATAAAGCTGATAACTGTGATTCTCTGAATAGCTTCCTCTCGGCTTCAATCCCGAATCCCTCTGTTCCGTTGTCTGTCCATATTCCACTATCCTTACATAATATCTTCCACTATTCAGTTCCATCTCTATCTTTGATGCCAATGACTCTTCTGCTCCATCATCGTCTGAATCTAATAACCTTAATGATCTGTCATACAGATACATCACCGTATCCGCTCCATCCAGATTCTGTGTCTTCAATTCTATATTACTCCTGCTGTTCAGTACGATATACGCCCAGTCTTCACTCTCCAACACCCTGTTCTGTGTCTCTCTGTTCCTTATCTCATGGGCTCCCTCCGGGCTGTCATCCGGTTCGTAATCGTCTCCTGATCCTGAACGACTCATATTTATATTCAACGTTTCATTCCCATTAACCGTTATTGTTTCACTTTTTCTTGCATATCCATTTTTGTTCACTATTATCGTTCTTTGTCCGTATTCAACATTTCTCAATTCATAGTCCCCGTTATTATCACTTTGCACTTCCACGCTTCCACATACCACTACCGCTTCTCTTATCCCAGCTCCTGTATTGGCATCTCTTATCCTTCCACTTATTGTTCCCGTTTCTATTCCACCATTTCCCGCTTCATAATGCAACTGATAACTGTGATTCTCTGAATAGCTCCCTCTCGGCTTCAATCCCGAATCCCTCTGTTCCGTTGTCTGTCCATATTCCACTATCCTCACATAATAACTTCCACTGTTCAATTCCATTTCTATCTTTGATGCCAGCCTCTCTTCCGCCCCATCATCGTCTGAATCTAATAACCTTAATGATCTGTCATACAGATACATTACCGTATCTGCTCCGTCCAAATTCTGTGTCTTCAATTCTATACTGCTTCTGCTGTTCAATACGATATATGCCCAGTCTTCACTCTCTAGTGCCCTGTTCTGTGTTTCTCCAACTCTGATCTGCTTTGCCTGTTCCGGAGTGTTATCCGGTTCATATGAATCCCTAACAGTTCTGAAGTCCACTCCATTTTCAATAAAAGGAAAAGCATCACTTTGAATGCAAGAAGTGAAGATTCCTGCCAGCATTACTAAAACAATCAGAACAACGATATAATTTCTTTTTCTCATAAAATTCCCTCCTAAACAAATTTAAAAACTATAATTATTTCCATCTTCACTTATCAATAGTTGAAGGTTTTACTGTTTTCGTATCAAAATTTTTATAATGCAAAATTTATTTGATACGAAATATTTATCAAAAACCATATATAAATATGTAGCGTGAATAATTACGATTCTAAAATCATTCTAAATAAATAATATGAAAATTTAGAATGAACGATAAGGATTATATGTATACAAAATTTTTAATTTTGATGTAAAATAATTACAAACAACAATTATTTAAACGGAGGTAAGAAAATGAAAAAAACCACATTATTTATTGCGCTCATTTCGATTTTTCTCTTTAGCAGCTGTCTGGATTGGGATTCTCTTTTTTTCAAACAGGAACAAACAATTCCGCAACAGCAGATTACAACCTTGTCAAATCTCGATCAGGCAAAAGAGGGAAGGCCGGAATATACGATAAAGATTTTCAACGATCCCGATGTTGTCAATCTCATCACAGCATTAACCACACAAACTCAAACATCAAGAGATTCAGACATATCTCAAATACTCGAAGAATTCGTTTCATTATCAGAAAACACTATAAATATTTTAAACACGAACCAAAATGCTTCACACAAGCTTGAAGAACTCAGAATATTAAGCCGGAATATCCGTTCTGAAACAACTCGCCACAACATTCAAATAAAACTTGAAGGGGCAGCAAAAGATACGGTTATTCAAAATCTGCAAACAATAACCGGTGGCGCTTCGTTAACGACAAGCAGAGAAATAATTGTCGACTACAGAGACATAGCCCCCATGCTGTATACAGTCGAGCTTCTTTGTTTGTATAAAGAAAACGCAACACAAATCAACAATGAAATCAATCGACTTATTGACTACATCACACAAACAAATTCGCCATTCAACGCCACATTCGAAAACAAACTTACAACTCTTTTAACAACTGAAGAAGAATTTTCTTCAGAAAGTTTCTGGAATCAATTTAATCTAATTTTTAAAGATATAGCAGCCATACAATCACCGCTTAACATCATGAGGTTAAACGATATACTAAACAGTGAATTATTATCGCTACCAAATATTGATACGGGGATTCAATTCATCAATCTCCTGTTTGCATTTGCCAAAGACGTATGTGAATTCGAGATTCTCAAAACTGATGAAATCGGAAGAACAACCTATACAAGCCTTTATCAGCTTCTGTACATTCCTTTTGAAGAAGCAGAAGAGCCAATAGATATTTCGCTGTTTAAAACAGCTCTGACAAAAGCATTCAATGAACCGGCATATTATTATTCACCGTTAAAAAGCCGGGATGTTGAAACAGAACTTAATATTTTAATCAACGGAAAAGAAATTACAGAAGACTCATGTTATCTTGATATCATCAATGCAATAGCACCGGGATATTTTAACGAAACGATTGATTTTTCATATATATCCAAAAGCACACAGATAAACCCATCAACGAATCAATTTGAATCCATAACAACCACCATCGGCGCTGAGATAAATTTATCCGAAATTTCTAACCTTCCGTTGAATCAGACAAATATCGCCATAAATAACACTTTAATAGAAAAACTGATACAAAATGAAATATGGCTTTTCTGGGCTCAACCCTTCAATTATTTAACTGAACAAACATTTTCAGTCTTAAGTAATATCATAGATTCTGATGTAGATTTCGTCAATCTGACTTCCACTAAAGCTGAATTGGATCTTGAATTTGGGGGAAACAACGGATTTGCCTGTGGAATCGAAGTTGAAGGACTCACAATTTTCGACGTAATCACAATGCTTTTTTAAAGAGGTGAACAAATGAAAAAAATAATACTTTTATACGTTTTAATCGCTATGTTCATGATACTGTTTTCTACAGGATGTTTAAAAAACTCTACGCAAAACACCATTTCCGTCAACTTTGATAAAAAACTTCTCGAAGTAGTGGAAAACGGAAATACACTCGAATTACATACAGCAACAGATGTCAGCGTACTCGGATTTGAGATATCGGGAGAACTTGAAAACAGCATTTCACTTTCAAACGATTTAATCTCGCTTGTAAAAAACAAAAACGGTAAAACATACTGTGCCTTTTCCGGAAAAAACAGAAAGATTACTAAAGGTACGACACTTTTTAATATCAATAAATTAAACCTGAATATCACAAATTCTGAATCCTTAAACCTTTCAACCCCCAGATCATTAACATCAAGAAACCCAAACGAATTCAATCTCATCGATTTCAACTGCGACGGGTTTATAGACAGATTGGATCTTGACTCCTTCGCTAATCATTACCCATCAGAAATCGGCGCTCCCGATTACAATGAAAGATTTGACATCGGACCAGCTACGGATACAACCGGCGACAATCTTTACGATATGAAACACGCTGACGGCAAAATAAACCTGCTGGACTTTCACACCTTTGCATGGAATTATTCCCCAAGCAGTTCAAAACAGAGTATCAATGTAACCTTCCCGAATTCATCATCCTATCAGGAGGGACCGTACACTGTTCTACCGGACACATTCAATCTGAAAATAGTAGCCATGTATCCGGAAAGTGAACTTGTTGAATTGGATGTAAAACTGCTTTGTGCCTCACAAACATTATTCAACGAGACGAAAACATCAGGAGGAACGCATGCATTCATCTTTGAAAAATTGACAATTGACACTGCACTCGGTGAAGAAAATCAAAAAGAGTTGACTTTACAAATCAGAGCAAGGAATAAAAACGGTACAATCATAAACAAAGACTTGTCATTGCTGGCAAGAAAACGCGAAGGTATACAAATTCTTTCCGTTTCCGGCATCAGATATAACGAACCCTCTCTCTTAAAGCCGCCACATTACACCATTCCATCTGCAACACTTGAAGACATCGTAGAAAAACCTGAAAGCGAAAAAATTGTATTACCCTTTGGAATATCCAGAATCACATTCGATCTTCAGAGTGAGGATATTCAAAGTGGTGATAGCGTCAAGGTATATGTTTATCATGACCCAGTGGATATTTTTTGCGGAGAAGAATATGCCTTTAAAGCAGAAGCAATTGTCAATGAAGAAAAAAGAGTAATGATAGAACTTGCCAATTTCTGGCGAAGTGGTGAAGAATATGATGCAAACTGGCTGGTACTCGAGATTCACAAAGAAAACAACAACGACTCTGTTAAATATCTCTGGAACATATCAGCGAATTTGGATGATGAAAATCCTATGCTAAATATCAACAGCGACAAACATGAGTTCTATGAAGGCGAACCGCTGTATTTTGAAATCAACGCAAAAGATGAACTTTTAACAGCCATCACGGATATTGAAATACAGACAAATGTTGATCAAACAGAATGGAAATCCCTTGAAGAAGTCGTCAATAACATGAATGACGCATTGTTACCCGATGAAGTATATCAATTTGCCCTAAGATATCATGTGAAAATACAGCCGGACCTCACAGAAACAACCTATGCCAGTGGTCTTGTAGATGATGGTATCGATTATATAGTAAGTAATGCCGTTACCAGTCATGGTAACATCAAATGGTTTGATATCTTTCACGGGATAATTCCTGGGATGCCTGAAGATCCTCAGACACAGGCCGACTACTGGTGGAAGACAGACGGATTTTTAAATATCATCGGTGAAGATGATGATGATTCCTATTACGGTGAAAATACACCGGATGAAGAACCATACGCAACAAACCTGCCAAGTTACAAAGAACTTGATCATAGAGCAATAGACAACAGACAGTATGTATACGAATTCACAGATCTTGATACGACAAGAGCTTATAAGATAAAAAAAGAAGCTTTTGTGGAAAATATCAAATTTAAAATATGGATTTATCCGGAAATTGTCAGGGCAGATAAAAACGATATCCTTTCGAATATTGAAAAACCTGAAGTATTCGATGTCGTAGATACCGCTCTCGCTCCCGGAACCTGTAGAAACCATTACATAGATTACCGTTTAAAGGTTGAGGTTACTGATTGGCGTTACGGTCTATACAATCCCGATAATGGAAAAACTGAAATATACAAAACTTTCAGCGTTGAAGAAGATGAACTCTCACCAACGATAGAGATATCCGGCTACACGGCATCTGAAGAAGCCGAGCCGTTCACACACCTCTTCAAAGACCATTACATGCTTTACACCCTTTCAAGCGATAATAACCCGTCATTGGCAAACCTCTTCATTGACGAAGTAGAAGTCTTCACTGGTGGAGAAATCACCATCAGGGCAAAAGATGATATCGCCCTCAACGATTTTCTCGTCTATTTTGATTCGGTAGAATCCGGTGATTCGAATGAGACAAACACCCCTCAAAGCCCAGTCATACAAAGAACAGATTATTTCTCCCATCCCCTCACTGGATTTGACTACAAATTCAACCCGGAGTTCACCGTATTCAAACTTATCGAAGGGGAAGAAGAAACGGGAAATGCAACTATCTCCCTGCTCAGAACATTTGATTCTGATTTTACTGAAAAAAGACTCAGATTGTTCGGTGAAGATTTCACAGTCAACAACAACATAATCTCCCCAATTCTCCCTCTTGATGAGACTTATGAATACTACGTCAACTTCACAAACGACGATATCACAAGTGAAGAAGAGATGAATGCCCATCAAAACACATTTGGAAGATACAGTGATATTTATCTCGCAGACTCACAGGATCCCATTTATGAACTGTACGGTGGTGAATATGCTTCAGCCTTTAAAGGCTACGATGAAACAGAGAATCTCACAAACAGAAACAAAGCCGAATATACACTGCAAATCCCTGATCAGCCAGGAGTTTATTACGTTTGGATTGTCGCAAGAGACAGAAGTACACAGGACACGAGCATCTTTGATTACCCTTTCAACGAACAACAGGATTATTTTGGAGAACACATCATCAGTGGAAATCCACCTGTTCAAAAAAGGGCTCAAAATGAAATATTCGGGAATCTCATTGACAACAACGGAAATCCGAATCTTGATATCGTCTATTATGACAACAGTCGTTCCGAAGATGATGCGGATATGGTTGTTTTGCTGAAGATGAATGTACAAAGAAGGACAAACTCAGCTGGATTCAGTTGTACTTTCCCTGAGACATATTGTTATGGTGAGGATGCTTATGCAGTTGTACCGGGAAAATTCAATTTAATAATTTGGGCTTTGTCTGATTTAAACAATCTTGTTGAATTACATTCAATTTTACAATCAGGGACACAAACACTTATGGATCATACTGAATTATCGAATGGTACTAATGTTCTTACAATCCGAGAAAATGATATAACACCAGAATTCACAAACAACAATGAAGCCACTATGACATTACATCTAACTGCAAAGTGTAATGATGGTACTGTTATTACACAAGATTCCCTGATAAAATCAAAAAAACGTGGTATAGCTATCATTGATACGATAGAACATATAAAGGAACCAGAAAACTTATATCCTGCAGCACATGCTCATTACACATTCCCGGTAACCACTTTGGAAAACATAGAACCTTTAGACACTTCCAAAAGAATATCAATCCTATCTGGAATTACAAAAATGAGACTTTGGTTTGTTGATATGGAAATTAAAGAAAATGATGTAATAAATGCTTATATCTATTCAAATACTATGGATATCAATACAGAAAATCCAGATAATTTAAAATGTACAACAATAATTGATTCAGAAAATCATTGCAATTTGGAATTATGTAATCTTTGGCAACAGGATGAAGCTAATGAGGGAAAGTGGCTTGTTGTATCAGTTTATCCAGAAAACAGCTCTACTTCTACAATAAAATATATATGGAATATTGAGCCTGTTCAGGATATTTATGCTCCAGAACTGTCTATTTTAGAATCCTCCGCAGACGTTACTGAAGGAGTTCCACTATATTGCAAAGTCTCAGCAACCGATGAACTACTTGAAGCAATTACAGATTTAGGTGTACAGGTAAACATTGGACAATCAGGTTGGGAACCGTTGGAAGAAAAAATTAATCAATTGAACGCTTCAGTCCCACCGGATGCCTATTATAATTTTGCTGTCAGATATCATGTCAAGATACAGATGGATCTCACAGAAACGACATATGCAAGCGGTCTGGTAGACGATGGAATAGACTACTTGGTCAGTAATGCGGTAGTGGACCATGAAAATATCCGATGGTTTGACGTCTTCCACGGGACAATTCCGGGGATGCCGGAAAATCCACAGACACAAGCCACTTACTGGTGGAAGTCAGACGGTTTGGCAACAATTGCCGGGGAAGATGATGACGACTCCTATTATGAGGGCAAAACACCGGATGAAGAGCCGTATACATCAAATATTCCAAACTATCGGGAACTGAACAACAGAGAGCTTGACAAAAGACAATATGTCTACGAATTTACAGATCTCGATGAATCAGAACTATACAGTATTCCGAAAGAAGCCTTCGTTGAAGCAGCTACATTTAAAATATGGCTTTATCCGGAAGTCGTCAGAGCCAGCAAAGCTGACATCCTTTCCGGTGAAATTAAACCTGAAGTATACGATATAGCAGACGTTTATATCAAACCGGGGACATGGTTAGATCAGTCTGTTGACTACAAAATTGTCATGGAAGTTGCTGATTGGCGATGGAGTGGTCAGAATCCAGATATGGGCAAAACAAAGGCAGAAGCTAATTTTATAATCGAAGAAGATGAAATTTCACCAACGATAGAGATAAGCGGTTTTGATGCCTCACAACAAAATCAACCGTTTAAACATGTCTTCAGAGATAACGATGACTGGTTCACACTCGCCCATAATATTCATTATCCGGCGGGAATGTTCTTCATCGATAAAATAGAATGCTTCTCCGGTGGGGAAATCACAATAAGAGCAGGAGATGATATCGCCCTCAACGATTTCCTTATCTATTTTGATTCAGAAGAGCTGTCGGGTTCAAATGAAACAACAGAACCTCACGCACCTTTCATCCTCAGAAACTCAAATTACAGTCATCCGTTAGCGGGCTTTGATTACAAATTCAATCCTGATTTCATAGTCTTTAAACTCGTTGAAGGAGAAGAGCATGAAGGAAACGCCACACCGGTTCTTCTCAGTGATTTTGACAGTCATTTCACTGAAAAGAGTCTCAGAATCCTGGGAGAGGATTTTAAGATTAACGGCAATCAGATCAATTCAACTTTGCAACTCGATGATGACTACGAATACTATGTCAATTTCACAAACGATGATATTGTAACACCAGAAGAAATAGCAGCACACGCCAACACATCCGGAAATGAAAACGATGTGTACCCCGGAATCTCAGCCAACACTACTTATGAGCCATACAGCGGTGAATATACGACATGTTTTAGAGGATATGATTTTAACAGTTATTCTTCAAACAATGAAAGAGCGGAATTCACTTTCCATATTCCGGATGTTGAAGGGGAATATTATGTCTGGATTGTCGCAAGGGATAGAAGTACACAGGACACCGTACTCTTTGACTATCCAGCTAATCCTGACGAAGATTATTTTTCTGAACACTCACTCGGAGAATTCGAACCGGTTGTCCTCAAGGGATATCAGAATGAGATATTTGGAGATGTCATCAATGATAACGGTTACCCCAATTACGATATAGAATATTATGACAGCTCAATGTCAGAAGACGATGCAGACATGGTTGTTCTTCTCAGAATTAGCGTCAAACCGCACAGTTGGGACATTATGCGGCTGGATATTCATGATGCAAGTCTTGAAGCCTCTTTAACAACAGACAACTCAGGCTTCCCGATTTGGTATGCCCACAGTTATCATCCCTGGCAGGTTCCTGAAGAATTCAACAACAGTGATCTGAAAGTGGATGAACGCCGGTTACCACGAGCAATGTATCCGGTTTACAAATATTATGAAATGTATAAAGAAGGAAATAGAGAAATATATCCCATGGGACGCATTGATCCATTTGGGTATCGGGATGAACCTTACAACGTCCATAACGCTGTTGAACCAAATGCCGGAACAAACGACCTCCACGAATACGTTCCAATTATCGGAGGCGAAAACAGCACAACATTCAGGATTAGAACACATGAGGATATCACTAAAGTCAATCTTTACCTCGTTGAAGGAGAACACTGGTACATTTCTGATGTGGAACAGCATCACGGAAATCTGGATATCAGCCCAACTGTCATCGCATCAGTCACAATGGTTGCCGATGATACGGATAAACAAAGCGGCTTTTGGGAATGGGAAATAGATGACTGGTCAGATGTCAATGGTCATAATCTGATGGATGTAGAAGCAACATTTACCGTTGCAGCAAGAGTTTCTTCCCATTATGACCCTCGTTTCCTCTTCGAACAATTCCAATGGCCGGTATTCCTGAAAACAACAGATCCATCTCATAATTTACCACCAAATGCGATAGACAATACCGGAGAGGCAACGAAAAGTCATACCTGGGCATTTACCGTTGATACTCAATAAGTATTGCTAACAAAGAAAACTGAAAAAACATACATTTGCAAAAATCCCCGCTTAGTTGTTGCAAGCTTCAAAGAAACTTTACAACAGCTAAGCGGGGACCTTTTTAGTTATTCAGTAGACGCTAATGAGAAAAAGCCGTAAACCTGTGTACCCACCATCCACTGTCACTCAATGATCTTCCGGGATTAGCGCTCTCACCATAGAGAATATCAGATATAGCTGTAAATTCGTTGGAATTATACTGTTTGAAAAAGGCTCTATACGTTTCTTCCAAAACAATTTGGTCACTTTCAGATGCAAAAGAATAGCTTAAAGGAATAATCTCATACGCCCATTCT
>ERZ795057.3285-NODE-3285-length-11199-cov-248.739950_pt1 | contig 11199 bp, 6 predicted proteins | sample MGYA00375141_ERZ795057 | MGnify/ENA primary metagenome ERZ795057 (study PRJEB30186, sample SAMN05720163) | activated sludge metagenome | isolation source: Anaerobic digester | place: Hong Kong | collected 2015-01-26 ... | reverse complement strand
TTGTAAATGATAATATTTCCCCGCATGTTACTTCCGCACGATAAAAGTATTGACGTAAAAGTTCTTGCGCAGATCTATAACAATACGACTGCCACCTATAAGTTTTATTGGTTTGCTTCAATACTGGACATTCTCGTAAAAGAGGGCAAAAACAGGATGAGTTTTTGGGAGATCATTGTAGGTATGATTGCCGAGGCCTGGTATCCAATACATTATTTTCTGCTTTCGTTTGGGAAATCAGACTCGCTATACAAACAGATACTTGAGCTCCAGCAGACCCTCAATATACCGATAGATGCTTCTAAGAGTCACATAAAGAGATCAATAACTGATAATTTTGAGAACCGACAAGTAAAGGAACTGCTCAGAGTCTTTACGCGCAACGTACCTTACAGATTCCTGTCTCCGTGGATCAGGTATACCAATGATCCGGCTGTTGAGTCAGAGTCCCGGCGTTTTGCAAACAATTGTCTATATGCCATAACCGGTGAACGTATTGAGATCAATCCTTCCTGGGTAGGTTATTTAACGGAAAATTACGTGATCCTGAAGGAATTTACATTCTGGAACCTGACACTTTTTCTTCAAAAACGCAATCCCAATGTTCCCGACCTGTCCTCCAAACTGGTAAAGCCTGTCCAAAGAGACTCACTGCTTAAACAGCATCGTTTCTGGGATACCTTTATTGATATCAACGGGTCCTTGAAATGTATATACACCGGAACGGATCTGCATATAAAAATGTATGATCTGGATCACTTTATTCCCTGGAGTTTTGTTTCTCACAATCTACTATGGAACCTCCTTCCTGCCGATCCACGAATCAATTCATCCAAGAGCAATGACCTTCCATTGTTAGATGTGTACTTAAGACCGTTTGCAGACATACACAAAATGGCATTGGAAAAGATTTATTATCGTGATCCAAACAATAAATTGCTTGAAGATTACTTGTTCCTCTATGGATCTTTGTCTGAATTGGTACAGCTTTCACAGGGAGATTTCTACGAAGTATATAAGAAAACCTTTTCGCCATTGGTCCAGATAGCAGAGAACATGGGTTTTAAATATTGGAGAAATACATTATGAATAACCATAAGAACATAATGGAGGAGGATTGCCCTTTTTGCACGATAGGTGAGCATGTGGAAGTTTTATTCAAAACCGATACTGCCATGGCGATACTTGATAGTTTCCCCATAAGCCCGGGACATACTTTAGTAATTCCAAAAAGACATGTCCCTGATTATTTTGAGCTTACTGCTGAAGAGCAGAATGAACTATGGCAACTGGTAAACAGATGTAAGTTGATCCTGCAGGACAGGTTTCATCCGGATGGTTTTAACATCGGGATAAATGTAGGGGAAATGGCCGGACAAAGTATTTTTCATGTTCACATTCACCTGATGCCCCGATATAAAGGAGATGTGAAGAATCCCAAAGGCGGGGTACGTCATATCATACCTGGAAAAGGATATTACTAGAGTTGAATTAGTTTGCCGGGCTCTTAAGAGATGCCTCCGGAACAGAGACAGCAACGGGAAATAGGGGAGAGGAACGCCGAGATTTCCCTTGTGCTATTTGTTCCGGAAGGCAATTTTTGTCCACTACGTCATGTTTTGACGTTCTGGATACTTATTTTTCCGCATGCAAGAACAGTTCCCCGTTTATCAGAAACATTTTTAAAGGTCAATATGTTAGCGGTAATATTGATATTAGGACTATTGCTGGATGGATTCGCAATGTTATTCGAGAAGAGAAAATAAGGTGCTCTTATTCTTTTTACTCACTAAAGAGTTGAATATTCTTGAATAAGTGCTAATTTTACATATCACTGTTCCAGAAACAGTTATATTGTTTATATGTTCGCACAAAACGTCGATTTATTTAACAACCGTAATCTTCGGTTTTGGCATAATCAATTTGCTTGATCTCCAAGAATAGAAGAACTAATATAAATTAAATATTTAAGTGTACATCACAACTTTAAATGGTATACAACCGTGACAACAATAGCAGAGTGGATTTTTTAATTTTTAAATACTATATGAGATGAATTCACAAGAATTTCTAGAAGAATTGAAGAAGTTGGATTTCATGGCATTAGTAGACATGTATATAGAGGCTAAGACAGGTCTACATCATGCATTATACGAATGTCCATTAGACATAGTATCTAAAGTAAAAGAATTAGATGACCTTTTTTTATCTGGGATAAACGTCCCGGTTGAGGACTCAGTTAAAAATCTTGAGGACATGTGTAAAACAATTGAGGATAACGGAGAAGTATACAAAACAGTAGATGATGAAAAGTATGAGAAGTTGATTGGACAACTTGAGGATATTGGGAATGAGCATATTAGGAAATTGAAGAAGATGATGGATACTACCTATAAAGACAATGAGGAAAGGAAAAAAGAGATAATGGACTACATTGTGAGGGTAGAGATGGCTATGATGAAAGCTAGAACTTGGGGCTAGGTCATAATATTTGGCAATTTTAAAGCCACATAATACTATTACAAATCCAGATCAAAGGGCATATTTAATAAAAAACGATTTAAAGAGAGTCCCAAATCCAAAGATCTTGGGGAGGCAGAAAAACTGTAAATGATAAATATTGTATGGGAACGAAGGATAAAAAATGTGCCTACGCCATCGGAATGTTGAATAAATAAAAGAAGATTTGAGTGAGATGAAAAAAAGTAAATATACACAGATCTTTAGTTACCTTAAAGAATTCTCCAAACTTAGGAGTAATCCAGTCCGTGACATTGACGCTCAAGAATCACAGTACCCAGAGAAATTTTGGCTAAATGACATTCCTGAGAATGAGCTTTTTGAAAACATTATTAGGCCTGGCTTCAATGAAAACAGTGATTATTGGTTAAAAATAAGAAAGCCAAAAGAACCAGTAAAGCCAGAATTTGCCAAGCTTTCAGACACCTTGGAGAAATGGATTGATCCACCAACATTATTAACTTACGATGACGAACCCAGATTAAAAGAAACACTTGAAGACAACAGAGTAACAGTTTCAATTAAAGATTACCCAAAGATTCAAAACGAATTAAAACATTATATAGACAAAAAATGGATTGATGACCTTATAGAATATAATGAGAGAATAGAAACATACAACATTGATTATGAGAAGTATGAAAAATTAAATACTATTTACAAACAACTTTTCCGAATATTTAATAAAGCTCAACAGTTTGGAGAGGAGTATGAATTGGTGATTGGTGTAGGGCTATTGAACTTCAAGAAAAATGATGAATGTCCGAGAATCTTTAGACATATTATAACTCAAAGAGTAGATATAAATTTCGAATATTCTCTCAAGAACTCTCAAATTGTAATCTCACCAAATTTGGAATCCGCCCCACAAATCGAAACCGATTCAATCCTTGACTTGTATGACCAATTTGATTCACAAAATATAATTGATGCTGAAAAAGCGGTTGAGAATTTTATTAAAGAAAAAAACATTGAGACTATTTTTACCCAAATAGAAGATGCTCTACAAATATTTGCAGAAAGAGTATCACCCGATGGCAGTTATACCCGCTTTATCGAAAAGCCAAGTAGAACTCCTTCAAAACCAAATATTACATTTTCTCCTGCTTTATTGTTAAGAAAAAGGAATACTCGGTGCTTTACAGCTTTGTATGAAAAAATTTTAACGAATATTGAGAATAGTGAAGATTTCCTTGATATACCAACAATCAATGACCTCATAGAAATTCCTACAAATGTCGAATCTGAAACCAAACCATCAGATAACTCAGTCTGCTCTCAATTTGAGCCATTATTTTTCCCAAAGGAGTATAATGACGAACAATTAGAGATAGTAGAAAAAACAAAAAAGAACAATAAGGTTCTTGTGCAAGGCCCTCCAGGGACCGGAAAATCTCATACTATCGCCAATTTGATTTGTCATTTGCTTGCAAATGGAAAAAATGTGTTAATTACAGCTTATACAAAAAGGGCATTAGAAGTTTTGAAAGATAAGCTTCCCCCTGAATTTCAGGACTTGGCAGTTAACGTGTTAAGTGGCGATTCATCATCTATCCAAGATTTACAATCAAGTGTTAATACTATAAACGATGAACTCTCGAGGGCGAATCTTACAGAGTACCAATTGCAGATTGAAGATTTAGACAAGGAAATCAAGAAAACAAGAGAACTTATTGCTGAGTTCTCAAAAAGGATTGTTGAGATTAAAGAGAATGCCACAAGAAAGCAGACAATTAATCAAAATTATAATGGAACATTAACTGAAATTGCTGAAGTTCTTGAAAGTGATGCCAAATTGTTTGAATGGTATAAAGATGATTTTAGCAATACCGAAGATGATGAATTACTCTCCAAGCTTACTGAATTCATCTTGCTTCATGAAAATTACGAGCAAATTGAAACAGATGATTTTAATTATGAAATTCCAGAAATCAACAAAATACTTTCTCTTAATCAGTTAACTGAATATGCAAAACTTACTAACAAGCTCGCCAATGACTTTCCAAAAGATGAAGACCTGGAAATTTCTTGTTCAGATTTTGATGAAATAACTCTACATCTAAAGGAGCTTCAAAAGATTTACAACGAAGTAGATACATTACAGATTGACTTTACTCGTGATGTTATCAGTTCCTCTCTGAATGGCAGAAAACAGGAATGGCAACAAATCCTAAATCAATCCAAAACAGTACTTGAACGGTTCGAATCCTCTGATTTGAGAAAGATTGATAAAGATGTAGAGGTTTCATACCCAAAAGGCAAAAGTTTAAAGCAACTTAAAAACGATGCTCAAATAATTTTTTCCTATTTAAACGAGGGGAATTCACTATCAGGACTTTCTTTTGCTATCAAAAAACCGTTTCTGCCAAAATCAATAAAAGAACGTTTATATTTTACTGAATTGGTGCATGTAAATGGGAGTCTTTGTGATACTGTTGAAGAGTTTGAAGTGGTACTGAGGGATATTTCTTTTCAACAGGACTTTATCGAGTTATCAGAAATTTGGAATAAGGAAATACCAAAAGAGAACACACTATTTAAGAAATTTTCATTTTTCAAAAATATCCATAATGAAGTTCAACGCCTATTAGAGTTAATTGAAACAGCAAGAGCATTAAAATCTAGTATTGAAACGAAAAATAGTTTGCAAATAAAGCTATTTGATAAAGAAGATCTAGACACCTCTATATTAAAAAGTCAGTATAGTAAGGTAAGTGAAGGTATATCCGAGTATCATGATTTAGTTAGACAAGCTATAGAATACCTTAATGATGCTAACCTTCACCCAATTAAAGAGAGAATCATTGAATCTTATAAAAAATTGGATTATCACGTTTATGGTGAGTTACTGCATCAGCACGATAAATTGACTGACAAAAAGAAGGATTTTCTGAATTTCAAAAATCTTCATTCACAACTTTGTTCTAAAATCCCATCTACAATACAACTTGTAGAAAATAACACCTTTTCAGTCCATGATATACATAAGTTAAAACAAGCCATCTATTTCAGGGACGCTCAGCACCAACTTGAAAAGCTGATGGATTTTAATTATGAAAATCAGCTCATTAGATTACTCAATGAATCAGAACAAAAAGAAAGAAGGCTTATCGCACAGCTTGCCTCAAAGAAGGCCTGGTATAAAGTTATAGAAGATCTTCAGCAAAACCGTTTTTTAAGAAAGCATTTAAATGCTTGGGTAATGGCGGTCAAGAAAATTGGAAAGACTGGAAAAGGCAAAAGAGCAATCAAGTTTCGAAAAATTGCCCAACAAGAAATGGAATATTGTAAAGATGCTGTACCATGTTGGATTATGCCTTTGTATAAGGTTGCAGAAACAGTTCAGCCAGAACAAGAAATGTACGATTATGTTATTATTGATGAGGCAAGTCAACTTGGGCCTGATGCAATATTTCTGCTCTACATTTCCAAAAACATTATTATTGTTGGAGATGACAAACAGACTTCTCCTGAATATATTGGCGTGGATGCAAATACAATGACTCCCTACATAAAGCGTCATCTGGATGGAATTCCATTTTCAGATTATTACGGAACGGAGTCCAGCTTTTTTGACCTTGCTAAACTTTTCTGTGATGGAGTTATTGTTCTGAGAGAACATTTCAGGTGTATGCCTGAGATAATTGAGTTCTCAAACCGTTATTTTTATAATCCAGAAGGAAAAGGACTTTACCCACTTAAACAGTATTCAGAAAACCGTCTTGAACCATTAGTTACACAGTATTGCGCAAAAGGTTACACAGAAGGAAGTGGTGCAAACATAATAAATGAACCTGAGGCTATCCAAATTGCTGAAGTAATAGGCAAACTAGTTGAAGACGAAAAATATAAACGAAAGACATTTGGAGTAATAACACTCCAGGGAAATCAACAAGCAAGTTTGATTGAAAACCTTCTTTTGAAAAGAATTGGAGAACAAGAATTTCACAAACGAAAAATTATTAGCGGAAACTCAGCCTCTTTCCAAGGTGATGAAAGGGATATAATTTTTTTGAGCTTAGTTACGGCTCACAATCACAACCGGTCTGCGCTTGTAAAACCTGAAGACGAAAGAAGATTTAATGTTGCTGTAAGTCGTGCCAAGGAGCAGATATGGCTATTCCATTCGGTACAATTGGACGATTTAAACAATAAAGATGACTTACGGTACAAATTATTAGACCATTTCAAAAATTACAATTCATACCAACCAATTTTCCATACACCGATTGAAAGACGAATGGGTACACAACCTGAACCTTTCGAAAGTTGGTTTGAAGTGGACGTTTACAACGATCTTATCAGAAAGAAACTAAGTGTATTACCCCAATACAAAGTTGCCAATGGTCGTTATAGAATCGACATGGTTGCTCTGCTCCCTGACGGCACCAAAATAGCTATTGAATGTGATGGTGATAAATGGCATGGCCCTGAACAGTATCAAAATGATGTAATGCGTCAAAAAGTGCTTGAAAGATGTGGTTGGCAGTTTTTCAGAGTCCGGGGTTATGAATACTACACAAATAGAGAGAAAGCACTAGAACCACTTTGGAATATGATTCCTGTACTTGAGGACAATGAATCAGAATCTCTTTTATATTCGCGAGAAGAAATACAAGTCAAAACGGGTGATTCATTAGAGATACTAAGTACAGAGGTGGATCTTGAAACAGATGGCGACGAAACTACACGAGAACCTTTTGAGCAAGTATCTTCACGCTCAATAACAGATAAAATACTTCGATATTTTAACCTTTTTAAGTCAGGCACATATGTTCTTACTGTTGACGAGCCCATAGACGCTGACTATGTTATTCCGATTCTCGAATGTCATCAGAAAGGATTTCTATTACAATGCTACCAATCAGGCCATATAAACAAGGTGCATATTCCTATTTTGCTTGCCAGAAAAATTGGGAAGGAGTATCTGAATGGATTGAACAGAGATGATAAATTGGTAAATATTCAGACTATTGATTCTGAAGGAATTATTGGGATTTACTTTAACGAGAATGGCCGCAGAAAATTCAAGGCTCATTTAACTGAAAATATTTCTACACGAGAGCAGCTTCACCTACAAGGTTATAAAGTGATCTATAATGAATTTGACAGCATTGAGTATAGATTTTTACCATTGGAAATTCTAAATGAAATTAATCGTTTAGTTTTTCAAAGTTTCACAGCAACTGGCAAACCTATCGACAATAATTATTACGACTCTGAATGGTCGATACTAAAACGGTATTCAAACAAGAGTGAAGAACAATATCAACGAAAAGAAGATCTTATACCACATCCCATTATTGACAACAGAATTGGTCTTAATAGTATGGTTAAAATAAAATTCTTAGAGATCAATAAAGAATTTAAAGTGAAATTAGTAGACTATGATACTAGCGGCGGCGAGTTTATTGATGGGGTACAAATTGTGAATATCTTAAAACCATTAGGCGCATCAATAAAAGGAAAAACAATTGGTGACAGGGTAAAAGTAGGCGACAAGGAGGTTGAGGTGGAAATAATTGACATACGATAATTCATGACTCCAATGTCCATTTATACTAGGAGAAGTTGACGGGAATTGTATAAAACGATACTATTTTTTAAATTGAGTAAACGATAATGCAAAAGACTTGTACAAAAGAAGAATGAAAATTGAAAATTGAAAATCTTTCATAGATCTTTATACACCAAATCCAACCGATATGCTAAACTATTACTACTCCTCTACCATAGAAGAATTTCTCATAAAAACCACTGAAGAAATTATTGGGACTATCACAATTGCCAACCAGTTTGAGTCAACAATTCAACAAAACTGGGCATGGGAAGAGGAAATTCAAATATTAAAAGTGTCATTAGAAGGTTTTGAAGGACATATCTTTTTTGAGTTTTCTATCCCAAGAATGGGCAAAAGAGTAGATACTTTACTTATAATAAATAACGTAGTTTTTGTGATAGAATTTAAAGTTGGAGAAACTCATTATCACAATTATAACATTGAGCAGGTATGGGATTACGCCCTTGATTTAAAGAACTTTCATAAGCCGAGCCACCATGCATTAGTGGTTCCAGTGTTAGTAGCTACAGAAGCAAAGCATGAATATGAAATCATTAGCACCAGTCATCACAATGATAATCTTACATACCCAATTAAAACTAACAAATACGGCTTAAGAAATACATTAATCGAAGCCATTAGTTTTTTTCAAGACAATAGAGGAGAATTGCTTGGCGATGATTATGCCAAAGGTGCATATCATCCAACCCCTACAATAATTGAAGCAGCAATATCGTTATATAATAACCACACAGTAAAAGAGATTACACGAGGAGATGCGGGAGCTATAAATCTAACGAAAACAACTACTGCAATTTCTCAGATAATTGAACAATCGAAATTACTCAAAAGGAAATCCATATGTTTTGTAACAGGTGTACCTGGAGCAGGTAAAACATTGGTTGGATTAAATATTGCTACAATGCATATGGATAAAGAAGATGGACATTCCAGTGTCTACCTTTCTGGTAATGGACCATTAGTCGCTATACTGCAAGAAGCATTGTCAAGAGATAGAATAATCAGAGAAAAAAGTTTGGGTAAAAGAATAACCAAGACAGATGCAAAGCAAGCAGTTAAAGCATTTATTCAAAACATCCACCACTACCGAGACGCATATGTTGTAAATCCAGAGGCACCTTACGATCACGTAGCAATTTTTGACGAGGCCCAAAGAGCTTGGAATAAAGAACAAACCGTCAAGTTCATGAAAAACAAAAAAGGTAAAGCAGATTTTAAATACTCCGAGCCCGAGTTCTTGATTTCATGTCTTGACAGACATCCCGAATGGGCAGTTGTAGTTTGTTTAGTTGGAGGTGGGCAAGAGATCAATACGGGAGAAGCCGGGATTTCAGAATGGATTAATGCAATAAAAAACATATATCAAGATTGGGATGTATACATATCTCCCAATTTAACAGATTCTGAATATAATGCTGAGGAGACAATCAAATCTATAGAAACAATTGGTAATGTTCATTACAACCAAGATTTGCACCTCTCAGTGTCAATGAGATCATTCCGGTCAGAAAGGCTTTCTCAATTTGTAAAACACCTATTAGACATTAATATAGAAGAAGCCAAAGAACTCTATCTTGAAATAAAAGAAAATTACCCAATAGTAATTACAAGAGACATTAATAAAGCAAAAACATGGCTTAAAAAAATGGCAAGAGGTAGCGAAAGATTTGGGATAGTGGTCTCTTCGCAAGCAGAACGATTAAAACCTTTAGCGATAGATGTAAAATCGCCAGTTGATCCAGTTCATTGGTTTCTCGATGGAAAAGATGATGTAAGATCTTCCTACTTTCTTGAAGCAGTTGCCACTGAATTTGATGTTCAAGGCCTTGAATTAGATTGGGCTTGTATTACGTGGGACGGAGATTTACGATTTTCAAACAACGGCTGGCAATCATACTCATTTAAAGGCAATAAATGGCAACACATTAATAAAGAAGAACGTAAACAGTATCAACTCAACGCCTATCGTGTACTGCTGACAAGAGCCCGCCAAGGTATGGTGATTGTGGTTCCATACGGCAACCCCGAAGACCACACTCGCCAACCAAATTTTTATGATACAACTTATGAGTATTTGATTGATTTGGGAATAGAGGAGGTGTAGAGGTCCCATTTGTCGTACAGTTTATATTTCCAGTTAACTAAAATCAAATTCATCAATATCGTCACTTCTTATCTGATTCCCTTCATACTTAACAGCATCAGTATCTTTTGAAAAGCTATCCTTATAGGAATTTTGGATCAAGTCTTCCTGCATATTATTCAAAAAATAATAATCATCTTGCTGAATGTTTTCCTTGTTATTAATTTCAGATTGTGGTAAATAAGATTTTCTGAAATACCTCTCTACTGTTTCTCCAGACAACCCGCCAGAATTGATCGGTTTAAAGCTAATGTAATTATTACCGTTTCTATTTTGAATATCAGTTATGATACTTTGATTTTCTGGATAACGTTTCATAATAAATATGTCACCAACAGTTATATCACCAGTATATACACTCTTTGGTTGTACAACATGATGTGAATAAATATTCCTGTAAATATAGAGTTCATCTTTTGCTCGTGTTAAAGCGACGTACAAACATCTTCGTTCTTCTTCAATTGAATCAGAGCCGTTCAATATTGCACGTTGAGTTGGATAGCCATATGGAGAAACATTTACAATATAGCAGATTTTTGCCTCTAAACCCTTTGCTGAATGAATTGTCGTAAGAATCACAGAATCTTCCAATTTACCAGGATTTTTTAATGTTGTTTCTAACTTTGGGTCTAACACATATTCTGCGACAAATTCTGTGATACTACCTGCGCTTAATGCAACTTCTTGCATAATATCAAAATCTTGTTTTCTCCATTCCCACTCATCTTTATATATTTCAGCTAACCTTTTCTCCATGGTTTTGTAGGCTTCTTGGATTGATTTGCTTGGATTAGATTGTAGAGCAATGATATTTTCCAATGTTTTCGATATCTCCAGTTGCAAATTTAATCTGGAGAGTCTATCCAAAACTTCATTCATATTTTGAGAAAATATAACCTTCTGTAAACAGGAACAAGAAGTGCAGTGATTTCGGGAAAAAGAACTACAGTGGAAA
>ERZ795057.3284-NODE-3284-length-11200-cov-5.126245_pt1 | contig 11200 bp, 14 predicted proteins | sample MGYA00375141_ERZ795057 | MGnify/ENA primary metagenome ERZ795057 (study PRJEB30186, sample SAMN05720163) | activated sludge metagenome | isolation source: Anaerobic digester | place: Hong Kong | collected 2015-01-26 ... | reverse complement strand
GCATGTAGCCTGCCTCGCGGATCAGGTCTTCGGCCATGATGTGGTTGGACGCTTCCATAGCGGCGGCCAGGGTGCCCGGCAACGCCGAAGCGATCGCTTCCTGCTCCGCTTTGGAACGCATCAGGGAAAGCATCGCCGCCTGGACGGACTCCGCATGCTTTTGCTGGGGCGGATATACGTACGGAACCATCGAGATCGCGCCAGGGACAGGCGGCCGCACAATCACCGCAGCCGATGCAGGCAGTCACGTCGATGACGCTGTTTTCCGTATCGGTCGCGCCGGTGGGGCATACGTAGAGGCAAAGGCAATCCTTGGTGCACAGGCGAATGGTTCTTACGGCATACTGATCCCCCATTAGGATGCCCTCCCTTCAGCTTTTTGAAACTTCCAGTCAGGTGCTTTGCACACGGGGCACAGCGCGGGCGGAGCGCTGCCTACGAACACGAATCCGCAGATGGTGCATACGTATACGCCGGTGCCCGTCAACATATTGTCGCCCTCGCGCGCATAGCGGGCGAGCAGGGATTTCAGGATTTTCGATACCTTCTCGTTCCATGTAAGCGCACGCAGCGCGCCGCGATCCCCTGCCTGTGCGGCACGGGCGTTCGCCGCCGGAAGGCCCTCGGCCAGGTCCTTTGCGATCAGCTCCACAAGCCTGTCCGTGCTCGGATCCTTGGCCAGTGGGGCGGCGGACTTGAAGTACTTGGCGAGCGTTTGGAACGCCTCCGCTTCCTCCGCCTTATACTGCTTTTCGCAGCCGCGCGCGAGGTTGGAGCACAGGGCGCTCAGCTGCAGGGCGTTGAGCTCCTGTACGTCGTCCGGGGTCTGCGCCACGGGTACGGGGTCGGGCGTCTGCGCTTTGGCGCTGCGCAAAGCAAACTCCGCCTTGGTAGCGCCGCACAAGGGGCATACCCAGCCGTCTGGCAGGTCCTCCCACCGTGTGCCGGGGGTGATACCTGCCTCCGGGATGCCCTTGGCCTCGTCGTACACATACCCGCAAACGGAGCATACAAACTCTCTCAATGTGTCCACCTCCCTGAACAAGTCGTTTGGGATTGTGCTTCAGGTTTGAGTCTATACCGGATAAAACGATTGATCTGTCAGCTGTGGTGATGCTCGCCGCAGCTGTCCTGATGCGCGTGCTCGTGGCACTGTGTGCCTGTGGAGACCAGCGTTCCATTCAGGTACGCCTGTGCAGCTTCACGCGCGTCGCCCTGCGCGCCTGTGACGACATTGACGCCGCGCTCGTTGAAGATGTCGATCGCGCCGCCGCCGATGCCGCCCGCGATCATTACGGTGACGCCCCGGTCTGCCAGGAAGTTTGGCAGAAAACCAGGCCGATGACCGGGATTGGGGATGCTTTGCTGCGAGACGATTTTGCCGTTCTCAGCCTCAAAGAGCATAAAGTTTTCGCAGTGCCCGAAATGCGGGCACATCTGGGTTCCGGTGCAGGCTGCAGCTAATATCATCGTAATCTCTCCTTTATTTAAGCAAGGTTTTGAGCATATCGTCAAGCCAGTTGCCTTCGAACTGTTCAATCGTTCCGTTATCGCAGGCGGCGGCGAGCCTTGTATCAATCGGCAGCTGCGCGATGGTCGTAATTCCATGCTTTTTAGCGATGGCGTCCACATGGCTTTCGCCAAAGACATGAATCTTTTTATCGCAATCCGGGCAGGTGGCATAGCTCATGTTTTCAACCAGCCCAAGCACCGGGATGTGCATCAGCGCGGCCATATTCACAGCTTTTTCCACGATCATGCCAACCAGCTCCTGAGGAGAGGTGACGATCACAATACCGTCCACCGGGATGGACTGGAACACGGTCAGGGGAACGTCGCCGGTTCCCGGCGGCATATCGATAAACATACAGTCCACCTCGCCCCAGATGACGTCCGACCAGAACTGCTTGACGCTATTGGCAATGATCGGCCCGCGCCAGACTACGGGGTCTGTCTCGTTGTCCGTCAAGAGGTTTAGCGACATTACATCAATCCCGGTCTGGGTTCGCACGGGGTAAAAGCCCTCGCTGGTGCCCTCTGCGCGGGTGCGCAGGCCGAAGGCTCTGGGGATGGACGGGCCGGTGATATCGGCATCCAGGATGGCCGTTTTCAAACCCTTCCTGCGTGCCTGTACGGCCAGCAGGGAGGTGATCATGCTCTTGCCGACGCCGCCTTTGCCGCTGACGACACCGATCACCCTTTTGATATGGCTCATGGCGTGGGGTTTGACCAGCAGGCTTTCCTTCGTCCGTTCGTTGCAGCTTTCGCCGCAGGTCTGGCAGTTGTGGTTACAGTCTTCGCTCATTGTCGTTCCTCCAAAATCAAAAATCAAAAGGGGGAATGGTTATACACATTCCACCAGTTCTTCAAGATTCAAACCGTGATCTCCTGTCCTGAGGAGATGTAAAAAAGCTGATCACGCATTGCTTGCTTCAGGTACTCGTACTGCGGCACGCCTGTACAGTGACAGGTGTAGAACGTAGCGCCTGTTTCCGCAAGATCACGCGCAACGTTGTCCAGATCCGCCCTTCCATCGCCCTGCGGGTCCAGATTGTACAGGTGCAGGCCACCGATCAGTATATCGGGCTTGAACCAGTGTACGATGTTTTGAATACCCTTGTGCGAGCATCCGCTGATCAGCACGCGCCTGCCGCCATCGATAATCTCCAAATACTGCTCGTGGCGGAAATCATCGGGGAGCAGCTCGCCGTCCCGCTGCATCGTCAGGCCGAAGGAACGCACGGGTTGAACCGGAGGGTTTCCTTCACCAGAATACACCGAAATACCGTCGGCTAAACGCATATTTCCGGTTACGGGCACCAGGTGCGGATGGGTTTTAAGCGCCTTGTCCGGGCCGATGTACTTGTCCGGTCCGTGGCGGATATCATCAAACGCGTATTGGCTCACATAAACTTTGGCATGATCGTTAAATTGAAGAAAGCTGGAAATGCCGCCGCTATGGTCGTAATGTGCGTGAGACAGCACAGCAAAATCCACCTGTGCCAGATCAACGCCCAGCGTTTCCGCGTTGCGGATAAACGCGGACGACTGGCCTGTATCAAATAATATCTTGTATCCGCTGGCTTCAATGTACAGGCTCAGTCCGTGCTCAAAAAGAAAACCGTGGTTTGGGCAGGTGTCTTCCATCAGCACTTTGACAATCATACAGTCACCTCTTCCAGTAATTTAATGGTTTTCTCATATACTTTGCGCAGCGCGCGGGTGGCGGGACAATCGAAATCGGCGATGGATTTCCCGTCGTTTACGGCGATGGGTACCTGCGGATCGTAGGGGATATCGCCCAGAAACGCAACACCATTTTGCAAGCAGTAATTGCGGATGGACTGCGTGTGCTCCGGGCTTATGTCGGCCTTGTTGACGCATACGGCGGTCGGGGTTTGGAACACGGCGGCGGTCTTTACAATGCGGTCCAGATCGCTGATGCCGGATACCGAGGGTTCGGTTACGATCAACGCCAGATCGACACCGCTCATGGAGGCAATAACCGGGCAGCCGATGCCGGGAGAACCGTCGATGATTGCCAGGTCGGCTTGCGGCGCATGGCTGTTCAGCGTGGATTTTACCGAGGCCACCAGCTTGCCGGAGTTACCGCGCCCCATCTTCAGCTCTGCTGTGGCAAAAACGCGTTCGCCAGGGTAGAGCGTCACCTGCCCGGCGATATCGTCGTACAGGCTGGCTGCGCCCCTTGGGCATACATACGCGCAAACACCGCAGCCTTCGCAGGCGTATTCGTGCACGGTATAGATATTGCCGTTCTTGCGGATCGCGTCAAAACGGCAGGATTTGGCGCATAGACCGCAGCCGATGCAAGCCTGCGGATCAATGGAGGCTTTCTGTGAGCCAAAGTAGTCGCTTGTCTGCGGCTTGCCTGTTTGCCCGGCGACAAGGTGCAGGTTGGGCGCATCCACGTCGCAGTCGGCATAGGCATGGGCATCTGCAAACCGGATGAACGCGGCGGCTGCCGTGGTTTTCCCTGTGCCGCCCTTCCCGCTGATAATCAAAAGCTTTTTCATTGTTCGACCTGCTGACTGGTGGTTTCCCAAAGTATTTCAAACAACCGCCGCATCTCGGCGCTGTGGTTAACGGCCAGCGCACCACCTGCGCTGATCTTTGCAATCTTTTTGCTGTATTGTATCCGCAGGAGAATTGGTATACGGTTCTTTCCGCAGTAATCTTCCAGTGGCTGATAAATGCCGTTGGATTTGTTGACGATCACGCCGTAGGGTTTATGGAGGAGGGTGACAAGCTCGTGTACCATACGCAGGTTGTGCAGGCCAAATGCTGTAGGCTCAGCCACCAGGAGACAATAATCCGCACCCGATACGGATTCTGTTACCGGACAGCCGCTGCCGGGAGAGCTGTCAATCACGGCATTGTCACCCGCTTTTTGAACGGCAGCCCGGATGATAGGAACAGCAGAAGCCTCGCCCAGATTCAGTGCGGCGGTTACAATTGGAATACCATTGGATACCCCTTGCGACACCGTACCGATCGCGCGTTTTTCCTCCGTAACAGCGCCCCGTGGGCAGACGAGCGTACAGCCGCCGCAGGCGTGGCAGATCTCGGGGAATACCTTGGGCCTGCCCTTAACAAACGCCAACGCGTTAAAATGACAGAAATCCACGCACTTGCGGCAGCCGTCGCATGTATGCGCGTCAAACACAGGCACCGTTGTATATACGATTTCGGTTTGCTCTTCTTCGGGTTTTAGGAACAGGTAACCGTTGGGCTCTTCGGCGTCGCAGTCGATATAAGCCGTATTTGCGGCAACCGCCGCCAGGTTGACGGATACGAATGTCTTGCCCGTACCGCCCTTGCCGGATAAAACTGCGATTTTCATACGTTTCCATGAAAGCCCGGGTGAAAGCTTTCCAGCGCCTGCAGCTTGCCTTGCGAAAACGAGGCGAGGTTTTCCTCGGCGCTTCCTTGCGCTGCTTTATACACTTTTATGTCTGCCGCAAGCAGTACATCCGCAGCGTTTTGCCCTAAGCGTACGGTGATCAGCGCGTTTGCGCCGTTATCCACGGCGAACTGCGCCGCCTGGATGCCCGCGCCGCCGGTTGCGCTTGCCGCCGGATTTGAGAGAAGCTCTGCTGTATTCGTATCGGTATCATGGAACAGAAAATATGGCGCTCTGCCAAAGGAGACGCATACATTCTTTTGATTTTCGTCCATCGGAATTGCGATTTTCAAGTGGTTTCCTCCTGTTCAATTGTGCAATGGCGCTTGCCCCTGTGCCGCATGCATCCGTTGCGACCGCAAAAGTCGCTTTCACCGTTGCAGATGCGGTAATCGCCGCCCTGGATGCGGATAGGCAGGCCCTCCACCAATGCGCGGGCGATTTTTTTGCGGGCGTTTGCGTAGATTTGCTGGGCGGTGGTGCGCGCGATATTCATATTGTCGCTGCATTCTTCCTGGGAGAGTCCCTCGTAATCAATCAGGCGTATCGCTTCATATTCGTCGATTGCCAGAATAACAATATCATGCTGGCGGCCATGCATGCCCACCGGCATAAACTCGCTGATATCGGGGAGGCAACATATGTTTCTTCGTTTTCTGGGGCGTGGCATGGGTACCTCCTTAACTACGATAGCCGAAGCGTCCTTCGGCCATCGTCGGTTTACAGTTTTTCCAGGCGCTTCTCAACATTGTCCAAGCTGCGCTGCAGCGCTTCTTTGTGCGCTTCCAACACAGCCTTATTATCCTGCGCAACCTGAGCGCAGGGCCCCAGGCCGCAGCGGCAGCCGTCGTGCAGCGGGTGGCCGGCTGGGAATCCATGGCCGCGCCTGTGGCCGCAGTGGCTTCCCTGACCCTGATGATGCCCGTAGCCCATACCGCCGTGCATGCGGCGGCCTTCAAGGCGGGGGCCAGTTCCATCCATATTCGGCATATACAACACCTCCTTTGCGTTATTGACATATGCCATTTACAAGCTCAGTATACACCATTAATGGCATATGTCAATAACTAAATCACAAATTTATAGAAAAATTTCGCAAACCCAGTACGAATCCAAAAACCTGATCATCGAAAGTCTTTGAAACGCAAGGGGTTTGTATACATTTATGTCTCGGCTGTGCTATAATTTCCGAGAATGAACCAAAAGGAGATTTGGGTACAATGAATGCTGTGATCACGGTTATCGGAGCCGATAAGGTTGGTATTCTGGCGCGCGTTTCCACCATTTGCGCGGACAACCATGTGAATATTGAAGAGGTCACGCAGACCATCCTGCGGGGTACGTTTGCCATGATCATGCTGGTGACGCTGCCCGATGAAATCACCATTGACGCCCTGTCCGGAAAGCTTACGGAGGCGGGCACGGCGCTGGGGGTCAATGTGAGCGTCACGCGGCAGGAAATCTACGACGTGACCCATAAAATCTAAAGGAATAAGCGGATATGAGACGATTTACCAATATTAACGCCGAGGAAATCCTGGAGACCCTGCGCATGATCCATGATGAGAATCTGGATGTGCGTACGGTTACCATGGGAATCAGCCTGCTGGATTGCATCGATACAGACGCGGACAAGGCCTGCGCGAAGATTTACGAGAAAATCGTGCGCCACGCCGAGAACCTGGTGCCGGTCTGCAACCGTATTTCCACGGAGTACGGCATCCCCATCGTGAACAAGCGCGTGTCGGTGACACCGGTTGCCATGCTGCTTGGCTGTGCGCCGGACGCTGACCCTGTAAACTACGCCAAGGCGCTGGAACGGGCGGCGAATACGGTGGGCATCAACTTTATCGGCGGGTATTCCGCGCTGGTTCACAAAGGGTTTGCGTCGGGCGACGTGCGGCTTTTGAAATCCATCCCGCAGGCTTTGAGCGAGACGGAAAAGGTCTGTTCAAGCGTGAATATCGGCACCACGAAGTCCGGCATCAATATGGATGCCGTTGCCATGATGGGCGACATCATTCTGGATGCCGCCAGGCGCACAGCCGACCGCAGCTGCATCGGCGCGGCAAAGCTGGTGGTGTTTTGCAACGCGCCGGAGGACAACCCCTTTATGGCGGGCGCGTTCCACGGCATCGGCGAGCCGGATGTGGTCATCAACATCGGCGTTTCCGGCCCGGGCGCGGTACGCAGCGCCTTGCAAAACGATGCCAGGGGGCTGGATTTGAGCGGCGTTGCCGAGATTGTCAAGCGGACGGCGTTTAAAATCACGCGCATGGGGCAGCTTGTTGGCGAGGTCGCGGGCAAGGCGCTGGGCGTGCCGTTCGGCATTGTGGACCTGTCGCTTGCGCCCACGCCTGCCGTTGGCGATAGCATTGCCGATGTGCTTGAAGCCATGGGGCTGGAAACCGTCGGCGCTTACGGGACAACCGCCGCGCTGGCGCTGCTCAACGACGCGGTGAAGAAGGGCGGCGTCATGGCCAGCGGATCGGTGGGCGGCCTATCGGGCGCGTTTATCCCCGTCAGCGAGGACGCGGGCATGATCGCGGCGGCGGAGAAGGGTATCCTGACTCTGGAAAAGCTTGAGGCCATGACCGCTGTATGCAGCGTGGGGCTGGACATGATTATCGTTCCCGGCGATACCCCTGCCGAGGTGCTCTCCGCCATGATCGCCGACGAGGCGGCCATCGGCATGATCAACACCAAGACCACCGCCGTGCGCGTCATCCCGGCCATCGGCAAACAGGCGGGCGACCACCTGTCGTTTGGGGGCTTGCTTGGCGAGGGCCCGGTCATGCCGATCAACAAGGTCAGCCCCGCCGCATTCATCAAACGCGGCGGCCGCATCCCCGCGCCGATACAGGCGTTGAAGAACTAATTCGGCCAATGCTGGAAAAATTCGCCACCAGGTGCGTTCTTTTGCCACCATTGACCAATAGAGTATATCGATGGACTTAGACGGTTAAAAAGGATTATGCGTTCATGAAGTTAACGAACCAGCAAGCAAGGCAGTACCTGCTCCTAAAGCAGGGTTTGATTGGCGAGTATACCTTTGTGGAAAAGCAGGGCGCGCTGGATTACGTGCGGCAGGCAGGCTGCATTCAGTTTGATCCTGTGGACGCCTGCGGCAAGAACGCCGAGCTTACGCTGCAGTCGCGCGTGAAGAATTTCAAAAAGAAGATGCTGCACGATCTTTTGTATAAGGATCGCGCGCTGTTTGATTATCCGGACAAGAACCTGTCCATCCTGCCGATTGAGAACTGGCCGTACTTTCAGCGTTTCCGCGACGTATCCATCCGCGGCGGTGAGAAGTTTAACGGGCTTGCCCAGCTGGAAGCTGAGGCGAAAGACTATATCCGCAAGCACGGCGCAGTGACCAGCGATGGGTTGCCCATCGACGGCAGCATTCACTGGCATTCCCATATCCACTGGAGCGGCAGCTGGGAGGGGGAGACCAACGCCGCCCGTGCGGTGCTGGAACACCTCTACGCGACAGGCGAGCTGGTGATCCACCACAAGAAGGGTACGCGCAAATACTACGACCTGGCGGACAAGCATCTCCCGCCCGCGCTGATCGGCGCGCCCGATCCGCTGCCCGATGAGCACGAGCACCGTAAATGGCGTGTGCTGCGCCGCATCGGCGCGGTGGGCATGCTGTGGAATAAAAACTCCGATGCCTACCTGGGGATTTGGGGCATGAAGGGCCCGGAACGGGAACGCGTCTTTGCCGAGCTGCTTGCCGAAAACAGAATCCTGCCGCTGCAAGTGGAGGGCATCAAAGAATCTCTGTATATCCGTGCTGAGGATGCGCCGTTGATCGATAGAGTACAATCCGGCGAAAGCTTTACGCCCCGCTGCGAATTTCTGGCGGCGCTGGACTGCATGATGTGGGACCGCAAGCTCATCCGCGCGCTGTTTGGGTTTGATTATTCCTGGGAAATCTATGTTCCCGCCGCCAAGCGGAGGTATGGCTATTACGTATTACCGGTGTTGTACGGCGACCGCTTCATCGGGCGCATCGAGGCCGTTGCGGACACAAAAGCGGACACGCTGCGTGTGAAGAACTTCTGGTACGAGGACGGGGTCCGGCAAACCAAAAAACTGGCCCGCGCCGTGGACCAGCGAATCAAGCGGTTCGCAAGGTTCAACGAATGCGGGCTCATTGAGGACAACCGGTAAGGTTTATTTGCTTTCATCCAGGCGGTCAAAGCCTTCCCCAAGCACTTCATGCGCGGCGGTAATGAACACAAAGGCCTTTTCATCCTCCATACGCACGATCAGTTTCAGCTTCGCAAGCTCCTGTGCGGAGATAATGCACAGCAGAACGGGGTGGTCGGCGTCGCTGAATCCGCCCTTGGCATAGAAAACCGTGATGCCGCGCTGCAGGCTGTCCATCAGCTTCTGCTTGATGGTTTCATGGTATTGCGTAATGATGTAGCAGGCTTTATGGCGTTCAAAGCCCTGCACCACCATATCGATCACCCGTGACGAGATAAAAATGGTAATCAGCGCGTACAACGCGGCTTTGGGCGTAATCAGGAACGCGGCGGAGATCACCACGCAGAAATCGATGGCGAAGAGGATCATGCCGACTGAGATATGCTGAAAACGCGCGTGAATCATCTTGGCGGTCAGGTCGCTCCCGCCGGTGGTCGCGCCGCCGCGCAGAATCAGCCCAAGCCCAAGCCCCAGCAGCACGCCGCCGAATACAGCGCTCAGCAGCATATCGGCAGGAAACGGCATCACCGGGAGCCAGTCGATAAACAGCGAAAACACGATGGTCGCGATCAGTGTGCGGAACGCAAAGATACGCCCCAGCAGCCGATACCCCATGATGAACAAGGGCACGTTTAATGCCAGCGAGGTTAGGCCGATGGGAAACGAAAACAGATAGTGCAAAACGGTCGCAATACCCGTAACGCCGCCGGGAGCGATATCATACTGCACCAAAAACATGGGAAACGATAGCGCGCTGATGGCGCAGCCCACAAGAATCTGCACATAGGCAAAGATCCGCTCGTGACGCCGGATGGTTAATCTGCTCTTCATTCAAACGCTCCTCATTCACGGTTTGCATATGCAGTGTAGCATGGCGGTTGCGGCGTGTAAAGCTGATGTTTGCTGCTTTACTTGCCGTACCGCCTCTGGTAGTATGGTAAAAACAAAAGGCAGAAACAGGGAGGACATACTCCATGACCATAACCGCTTTGGAAAAGGCGTCTGCGGATGATCTGGATGCAATCTCCGCGCTGCTGTACGGCGTGGTGGCGCACCTGAACCAGTCCGGCATTGCGCAGTGGGATGAAGTCTACCCAAACAAGGCAAACGTGGAAAAGGACCTGCAAAACGGGGAGCTATACATGGCCCGCACAGGCGGGAAGATTGCCGGAATCATTACGTTGAACAGGGAAAGCGATCCCGCTTATCAAACCGCCGACTGGAGCTATACGGGGCCTGATTACCGGGTGGTGCATCGCCTGTGCGTAGCCGCGGACATGCAGGGGCAGGGCATCGGCGGGCAAATGATGCGGCTGGCCGAGGAAATGCTCATCAATAGCGGCATGCAAAGCGTGCGGCTGGATGCGTTTTCCCAAAACCCGCACTCCCTCAGACTGTATGAGAAGCTGGGCTACCGTGTGGTTGGCGAGGCGGTGTGGCGCAAGGGGCTGTTCTACCCGATGGAAAAGAACATCGCTTCTGTGCGGCCAAGCGCCGAGTGAGGAGGCATCAAGATGCGTTTGAAAAGCTGTTTAAGCATCATTTGTGCGGCTGTCCTGCTTTTTTGTGCGGCGGCCGGGGAGGAGTTTTCGGTGGCGGATATCCATATCGAGCAATCTGCGATTCCCGATTCCGAGGCGCTGCGGTTTACCCGCGCGCTGAAAGCCGGTTGGAACCTTGGCAACACGTTCGATGCCGTGGATGCGAACTGGATAGCGGATAAGCTCCAATATGAAACTGCCTGGGCGGGCGTGAAAACAACCCCGCAGCTGTTTGAAACCCTGAAAAGCGCTGGGTTTGCCTCGGTTCGTATACCCGTGTCCTGGCACAACCATGTGGATGCGGATTTTGTGATCGATGCCGATTGGCTTGCCCGTGTGCGGGAAGTGATCGGTTATGCGCTGGACGCGGGGCTTTTTGTGATCGTCAATACGCACCACGATATTGATCCTGCGTTTGTCTATCCCGATGAAGCGCATCTGGAGAGCTCCAAAGCCTATCTGACGGCCATCTGGTCGCAGCTGGCCGAGGCGTTCCGCGATACCGATGAGCGGCTGATTT
>ERZ795057.3283-NODE-3283-length-11203-cov-5.648009_pt1 | contig 11203 bp, 7 predicted proteins | sample MGYA00375141_ERZ795057 | MGnify/ENA primary metagenome ERZ795057 (study PRJEB30186, sample SAMN05720163) | activated sludge metagenome | isolation source: Anaerobic digester | place: Hong Kong | collected 2015-01-26 ... | reverse complement strand
TAATCCTGTAGCAAACCCGCTCGCATCGTGTATTGTGTGTGAAGTCCAAAATAAGGTCCCCACTCAAAGCCAATTTTAGGTAAAACAAAGGTGTTGTCTATCTTAAAATCATCAGTGAATTCTTTTTGATTTTTAAAGGAATAATTGATATCTGTGGTCAAACCATTTACCAATTTTACATCTCGAATGATAATTTCAGGGAAAGCGGACGAAAGTCCATATTGACCACTATAATTGAGTTCGGATAATTTATCCATTAAGGAGACAGAAGCATCAGAAGTGTTAACCGCATTAAATTTGAGATCTTTAAAATTGACAGTGATTGGGAAAACTTCCGGTAAGAATTTGAATCCCATTTTGGAAACTGCAAAGGAAGGTAGAGTGATGGAATTTGTGTTTTTTGTTTTAGATCTTATTTCACTTTCACTAATATTAAATGAGAATGGTGCACCGCTGACCTTGCCTTTCACACTGATGCCATAATTAGTGTTTCTGCTAGCGATTTCATCATCACTAATACCCATTTTGTTGTTGAAGTAAAAGAGTGTTTCAAGTTGATCATCCCATTTACGTGCTATTTCAAACTTTAACTCGTTTGAACGGTTTGAAAAATCCTCTTTGGTTTTTTGCAAACCATAAAAGTAAACCCGTGTTTTCCCGTCTGGTAAAGTAAATTTGTTTTCTGCACCAATGGTATTCCCCTTTGAATCACCATCTCCTACGGTATCAAAAAAAACCGCCCCGATTTCATCGTCTTTTGAGTAATAATTAAAACGTAAATGGGTTTGTATACCTGAAGCTCCGGTAAAAGTGAAAGAGGATTCAACAGGTTGTGCTTTTCTTTCAAGGGATGAAAAATAGACTGGATAAGGCAAAACTGGAATATCGTAAATATACATCAGTAAATCATAAGCGATGATTTCATTGCTTTCTTTAACAACGATATAATTGGCTTGAAAACGATAATGAGGTTTTTCTTCATCACATGTCGTTAAGTATCCTTTTTGGGCTTCTGTTACATTCACATCATCAAAGGGTTTGCTTCTGCTTTTTTCAGCTGCTAAAATGATTTCTTTGTTTTTTCCTTTTGCATCTTTTGCTTGATAAGTACCTCTAAGCTCATAAAGAAAATAAGCTTTTTTTTGGACATATGCTTTTAAACTTTTGGATGTGAATTGCTCTTTATCTTTAATAAGATAAACGGGAGTGCTTTCTGAAGATTCCGCTAGGAAATATTCTACGGTGTCTTGATTTTTAAAATATGCTGTAATCGTTGGTGCATTGATCGTGATGTCTTCATACTTGACCTCTACGCCATTAGAGAAAACAACCCTATCATTATTTCCCGAAAAAACAAATGATCCGGCGGATATTTCAACTTTAACTTCTCCCGGGCCCGGCTCAATGGCATTTGTTTGTGCAATGCTTACTATAGGTAATAGTATGATTATCAGAATGATAATCAGTAATAATTTTTCTTTGAACCGATTTGTTTTTATCATTATTCTCGCTTTCATATTGAACAAAGAAAATCCGGAGAATTATTCTCCGGATTTTCTATTATGCTTGTCATTATTCCTGCTCTTCCAATTCCCTTTTTCTCTCAGCTATAATTTTGTCCTGTTCGTTGGAAGGAACTTCTGCATAATGAGCAAATTGCATGGTAAAAAAGCCTTTACCACTGGTAATTGAACTTAATTGATTGGAAAAATCCAACATTTCCGAATAAGGAACCGTGGCTTTTACAACCTGGAAACCTTTTGAACCCGCTTCCATTCCCATTGGTCTCCCTCTTCTGGATGTTATTTCACCCATTACATCCCCGGAATTTTCATCTGGAGTGTGTACTTCAACATCCATAACAGGTTCAAGGAGTACGGGCTTTGCCTCTTGCATTCCCTTTTTGAAAGCCTGTCTCGCTGCAATTTGGAAGGCCATATCGGAAGAGTCTACGTCATGATAAGAACCATCATATAACTCAACTCGAATATCAACAACCGGATATGAGGCGAGAATTCCCTTTTTCATGGATTCTACTACACCTTTTTCAACAGAAGGGATATAGTTGTTGGGAACCGAACCGCCAAATATTGTTTGGGCGAACTCAAACCCTTTTCCTCTTTCCAACGGAGAAAGCCTGATTTTAACATGCCCGTATTGTCCATGTCCGCCTGATTGTTTTTTGTGTTTGTATTCCACATCAGAATTGCCCTTGATAGTCTCTTTATAAGGAATTTTGGGCTGTCCAACATCAATATCTACTTTAAACAACTTTTTCAGTCTTTCAATCATAACGTTCAAATGGGAGGTTCCCATTCCGGAAATTACCGTATCATTCGTTTCGGGGTCATGTTCCCAGGTAAACGTAGGATCTGATTCAGAGAGTTTTGATAAACCATTTGATATTTTATCAATATCTCCTTTTGATTTGGGATGCACAGATTTGGTCAACATTGGTTCTGGATAAACAGGTTTTTCAACCATGAGTTTTCTGGAAGGGTTACAAAGTGTGTCTCCTACTTCACTTTCTTTCAGTTTAGGAATACTCACAATATCTCCTAATGTTGCTATTTCTACTTCCTCTTGATCCTTACCCGTGACATGATAGATATGGGATGCTTTTTCATTTGAGCTTTTATTGACGTTGATAATCGCATTTCCATTTGATATTTCCCCAGCAAGAACTTTTACAAAAGATTGCTTTCCTATAAATGGATCAACAGCTGCTTTGAAAATAAATCCAACAAATGGGGCATCTTCTTCCATCACTAATTCAAAATCATTTTCTCCATCTGCCATCTTTGTCGACATAGGCTTTCTTTGCAATGGACTTGTACCGATTGATTTGATCAATTCTTCAAAAAGATCGATACCGATGTTTTTTGCGGCTGAACCACAGCAAACGGGTACCAATTGCCCTTGAGCATATGCATTCTTCATTGCCTTTGCAAGGGTTGGCCCGTCAATTTCTTCACCACTAAGATATTTTTCCATCAAATCATCATCTGTTTCAACGATGTCTTCAACCAAAGCCATTCTCAATTCTTCTATCTGATCTTTCATGTCTTCAGGAACATCCGATTTTTCGCTTTTTCCGCTGCCATCGTTTGCATATACATATGCACAATTGTTTAAAAGATCAACAATTCCTTTGAATTGATCTTCTTTACCAATGGGAAGATAGACAGGTACGATATTTTTGTCGAACTTGGCTTTTAACTCTTCCAAATTCTGATTAAAATCAGCTCTCTCCTTGTCCATTTGATTAATGAAAACCATCAGCGGTTTGTCCAATTTTTCAGCTTGCTTCCAAGTTCTCTCAGTTTGGACTTCTATACCGGAAGAGGCATTGATTACTGAAACGACATTTTCAGCCGCATAAAGAGCTGAAATAACTTCGCTTAAAAAATCGCCAAATCCGGGTGTATCCATTGCTATGAACTCGTATCCATCTTTTTCAAATGTCCCAAAACCCACTGAAAGGGTTGTGTTCTTTTCTTTTTCCAACGGATCGTAATTCATTGTCGTACCCATTTCACTGATTTTTCCGGCTAACTTCAGCATAGCCTCAATGATGGTACTTTTTCCGGAACCATTATGCCCTATAAAAGCAACGGTTCTTCTGTTTTCTACTTTTACTGCCACAAAATGCACCTCCAAACGGAACGTTTAATATCTCCGCATAATCTATTTGAGTTAAAGAATTAGTCGTTTCTGTCTACTAAAATCCCTACAGGAATATTCGGCTCACCAGAAGAAGGTTGATTAACGATCCTTGATCCAATGGCCATTACAGAAGAAGAACCGCCATCAAAACACATGGCATCTGAATACCCTTTTTTTAAAAGAAAATCAGTTAACTCTTCATATGTTAATCCCGAACTCGCCGTTTGATAACCATCTATGACTAAAAACACCAACTTATCTTTTGATAGAGCCAAAACTGTTCTCGGAGTTCGGCCTTCAATGATTTTTTGACCATAAGTAGCTCGAATGCTGTCAGTGTCCTCAACTTTTTGACCCCCTGACAATAACATTGGTCCACCTTCTACTGCATCAGAAATCTTGTATTGAAATCCAGGAACGATAAAATTCATTGAACAAGGGTCTCCAACTTTTATGAATTTTGAAATCTCTTTTGGGTTAAAGACAATAACTTTGCCGCCATTGGGAACCTTTGGGGTGTATGTTTTTGAGATAACCTTATCATCAGAAATAACGACATATTCTCGATTGGCGTCCTGAGGAATCAGTTTTTTAAAACTGTCTGTATAGACAATAACATCGCCATTTTGACTGTATTTGTTGACACCTTTTACTAAAAACAAAGATCCTCCTACTCTTAAATGAATTTCTGTATTAATCTCTAAGATATGATAGGTGTTTTTCTCCGTTCTGACAAAAAAAGGTCTTGGATAATAAAAAGGTTCAGATTCTATTTGCCCGTCTTTAATTAATATCCCTACAGGGAAATTGGTTGAAGGATCGAAATAAGAAGCGTTCACGCCACCTATTGCAAAATTCTTCCTAACCATATTACTTAATTTATCTCTGGAGCCCATTCCGTCAAAAGAGATTTCGGGTACGATCTTAACATCTGCTTCAGCCAAATCAACTTCCAAATAAGTGACTTTTAAGGTTGATTGTTCAAAGATTTCTTTTTTCCTATACCACTGAACCCCTTGTGATAAGACTTCAATCTCTTCTAAATAAGGGTCAACATGAGAAAAATAAATGGTTGCAATTTTCCCATCCTTTACAATTCGATAGTCAACTGGAACATTAAATTGGATATTAAATTCAGAATAGAATAAATCATTGTTTTTCAGAATTATCCCCCTGATTGTTGCATCGTTCGCATTTGCAGGAAAAATTTTTATATCGGCTTCATTTCCTTTAGTATCCACTTTAATCATTGAATCAACATCAAAAAATTGTGAGGAAAACTCAAAACTCACTGTTCTTAGATTCATTTGTGCATTCAGTAAACGAATCATGGTATTTTCTTTAAAAACATAGGATCTTTCATTAGATAGGAAAGTAAATCCCAAAAAAGGGAAAACGCTTTCCGCAGAGATAAATACATTATCATTAATTGTCATTACTAGTCCTTCGTATTTCTCAAGAAAATTAAGAGAGATACCGGTATACGGGTCGACAATCAATGTATCACCGGATTCTTTGTTAATGATATAAAACTTATCACTCCCTGAAAAAGATGTCACGCCTGCATCAAATTCAGTCAATATTTCAACAGATACCATAAGTTTACCGCTTACCAAAGAAATATCAGGTTCTCTGAATCTGATATAATTTCCATCGGATTGAATATAATACACTTCTTGAGAAAAAATAATCATGGAAATCAAAAGCACGATTCCGATCAATAGATTCACTTTTCGTTTCAAAACAGATAGTACCCCCAACACAAAAATACTTTTAAATTTGAAAAAAACAAATAGCTTTTTTCATTTAACTGATTATATCAAAAATCAACGGTTTTTTTTCAACCCCATCAAGATCAGTCATGGTGATAGCATTCTGAAGAGTAGAAACGGCATCATTCAATTTATGTTCATCATTATAAAAAACTTTAACCATAATATCACCCTTGCAGATCTTATCTCCGGTTTTTTTGATAAAATCAAAACCAACATAATAATCAATTGCATCTTCTTTTTCTTCTCTTCCTGCACCAAGAAGATTGGCTGCAATTCCCACCATCTGAGTGTTTACTTTGCCAATGTAGCCGTCTTTTTCTGATTTGAGTTCATAGATGCCTTTGTTTTGCAAAATTTGATAAGGTTTTTGAAGAAAGCTGATGTCGCCTTTCTGAGCTTTGACAAATTCTCTCATTTTATCAAATGCCTTTCCGGATGAGATGGCTTCCTTAAGCATTTGTTCTGCCTCTTCTAACTCTATTGATAAAGCAAATTTCAGCATGTGTTTTCCAAGGATCAGGCATAATTGTGTGAGATCTTGTGGACCCTTTCCTTGAAGGGTTTCAATGGCTTCGATGACTTCTAAGGCATTTCCCACTTTGTTTCCCAAAGGTTCATCCATATTAGTTAGAATGGCTACGGCTTCTTTATCCGCTTTTTTTGCAATATCCACCATAATTTGGGCTAATTGTTTTGCTTCATTAACATTCTGCATAAAAGCTCCTGAACCAACTTTTACGTCTAGAACAAAAGCATCAGCCCCACCTGCTAATTTTTTGCTCATAATACTTGAGGCAATCAATGAAGGTTCATCTACAGTTGCGGTAACATCTCTTAATGCATACAGTTTTTTATCTCCGGGAACTAAATTGGCAGTTTGACCGGCTAAAGCAAATCCTATAGTATTGACTTGTTTAATCCATTGTTTCATTTCTATATCGGTTCTAAAACCGGGAATAGATTCCAGTTTATCAATGGTTCCCCCGGTGTGACCTAATGCCCTTCCGGATAATTTTGCTACTTTGGCACCGCATGCAGCAACCATCGGACCTAAAATTAAAGTTGTTTTATCGCCTACACCTCCTGTGGAGTGTTTATCAACGGTAATTCCCTCAATTTGAGAAAGGTCAACAGTATCACCAGAATAACGCATCAATTCAGTTAAAATATATGTTTCTTCAGAGGTTAAATGTTGAAAATATACCGCCATCAAAAAAGCAGCCGTCTGATAATCGGGAATCGTTCCATTCACACACCCTGTTATCATATATTCAAATTCTTCATTCGTCAAAACCATTCCGTTTCTCTTTTTTAAAATGATATCATAAGCCCTCATAAGTCCAATCCCTCCTTATTTACTAACAATGATAACTGCTTTTGATTGCTTTGTTTCAAATTTGATTTGTTCAAAACACATCGATATCGTTGTTCAGAAATATTTCCTGAAGTTAGCCATTCGTTTAGCTTTTGTTGGGTAATCATATCACAAAGTGGTTTAAATGTCAGTCTATGAATTGGTGTGGGGCCATATTTTTCAAGAGCCTTCAAATGTGCCTGAGTACCATAACCTTTGTGTTTTTCAAAGTGAAATTCTGGGTATAGTTTTGAAAAACCTGCCATGATTTTGTCCCTGACTACTTTTGCGATATTGGATGCCAAAGCGATCCTTAAAATAAGTGAATCCCCTTTAACAATTTGTCTGTTGGGGTGGTTGATGCTCAGATTTTTACCATCTATCAAAGCCACGTTATGATGAATGCCCAGTCTTTCCAAAGCGCTATTCATAGCTATGTTTGTACTTTTAAGTATGTTTTCTTGGTCAATGATACTCTCATCACATAAGCCAATTGCGAATTGTATACCTTCCTGTTTGACATATTCGAAAATCAGCTCTCGCTTTTTATGACATAATTTTTTACTGTCATCAATAAAGGATATTTTTTCAACAAGCGCTTGTTCCTGATCTAAAGTTAAATAAACTGCTGCAGCAACTACAGGCCCTGCAAGTGGACCCCTGCCTGCCTCATCCACTCCTGAAAGTTTTCCGAATTGTTTTAAAAAATCTTCATCAAGCCACTTCTTCAAAATGAAACCGCCTTTTCCAAATACAAAATCATAGTGAACAGACCAACAACGCCAATCAATAAATAATAATCCGAGATTTTCATTTTAAGTTCGATATATTTAGTTCTTCCTTGAAACCCATTATAATACCGAACATCCATGGCTAAAGCCAATTCGTCCGCTCTTTTAAATGAACTGACTAAAAGAGGTATGATCAGTGGGAAGAACGCCTGAACTCTTTTAATGATATTACGGTCTTCGAATTTGGCGCCTCTTGCTTTTTGAGCTTTTATTATTTGCTGAGCCTCTATGGAAATAATAGGAACAAACCGGATTGCCAAAGACATAATCATTGAAATTTCATGGGCATAGGATTTTTTTATACCTATGTTTTTCAAAATGCTTTCAGTTGAATCAGCTATTCTCGTTGAAGAGGTTGTGGCTGTCAAAAGCAAAGATAGCCAAATGAGATAACACAATCTGGTAACCATAATGAATGAACGGCTTAACCCCTCCTCGGTTACTGTTAAGATACCCCAACTTACGACTACATGGCCTGTGTCATCCAACAACTGCAGAATAAATGCCAATAACATCAAAATCCAAATGGCTTTTAATGATTTGATCATGGTAAAAACACCGATTCTTGAGATACAAAACATCAGAAAAATGAGAATTCCCATAAATAAGAATGGTATCCAATGATGAATAAAAAAAATAATGATCATACCGTATAAGGTATATAACAATTTAATCCTTGGATCTGCTTCATGAAAAAAAGAATGATTGGGAGTATACGCTCCTAAAACCTCATCGAATCGCATCGTTAATTCTCCAAAAGACAAACAGATTGGGCGCTAATACCCTCTTTTCTCCCCTCAAATCCCATTCCTTCTGTTGTTGTGGCTTTAATACTAATCAGTTCTTTGCTGATCATAAGTACAGAAGCGATTTTTTCGCACATGCTTGAAATATAGTCTTTTAATTTTGGTTCTTCAGCAATAACTACAGAATCTATATTAATGATACAAAAGCCGGCCTTTTGTATCATTTGATAAGCTGTTTTCAAAAGTTGTTTACTGTCAATTCCCTTATACCTTTGATCAGTATCAGGGAACCGCATTCCGATATCCCCCATATTTGCCGCTCCCAGCATTGCGTCTATCATAGAATGGATCAATACGTCAGCATCAGAGTGCCCGGAAAGGCCGTATTTGTAAGGAATAACGATGCCCCCTAAAACCAATGGTCTTCCGGGTTGAAATCTATGAGCATCGTAACCGATACCGATTCTCATGATCTGATTTTTACAGGCATAATGATATGCAAGAAACCGGATAATTGAGTATCGTTTATTTGTAAAGCATTATTCTCATCCACAAAATTCATTTCCAATTGATCTGAATCAAAATGCTCAAGTCCTTCAATGAGATATACCGGATCAAAGGCTATTAGCATATCCTTTCCCTCTTGTGTTATTTCAAAAGGAATATCGCCATCGCCCCTATCTTGTGATCTTGCGGATATTTGTAATTTATTTTCTTCAATGTTAAGTTTAACCGTATCGCCCTTTCCCTTGGCGATAATATTGATCAGTCTTAACGCTTTTAATATCTCGACTCGATCGATGATAATTTTCGTTTGAAATTGTTCAGGTAAAACAGCTTTATAGTTGGGGAAGGAAACATCCATAAGTCTGGCCGTAAAAAAAGTGTTTCTAATCTTTGTGATAACCTTTTTACCGTCAAAACGAATGGTGAATAATTCTTCATCAGATTCTTTTAAAAGAGTTTGAATCTCTTTCATACTTTTAAGAGATAGGAAAAAGTTTAGGTCAGAACGTTCTTCATCAAAAACAATTTCTTCTGTAACTGCCATTCGATAGCTGTCTGCAGATACGAGTCTTAAATATTTCCCCGAAAATTCCCATAATACGCCATTCAGATTACGCATCATTTCATCTGTTGATGCGCAAAACAAAACCTTTGAAATCATTTTCAATATGATGTCTTTTTGAAGTTGGATGGGTTCTCCTACATCCTCAAAATCAAGATCAGGATAATCATCCGCATTCATCACTGGAATTTTAATTTCGCCTGCACCTGTATAAGCGATAGCTTTGTTCGGCTCCAAGGTAAAAAAAACCTCATCTTTTAAAAGGTTTTTGGATATTTCCTCCAATGTAAGGGCATCTATAACAAATGCTCCGTTCCCTTCTTTTTCAAATTGATCGATTTTTATCATCATGGATGATTCCATGTCTGTTGCAGAAAAGAAGATATCTGTTTCATTGCCGTGAATTTTCACACCAGATAAAATCGGTTTGATATTTTTTTTGGGTATAATATTGACAATCTTGGAGGATGCACTGATCAGTGCACTCTTTTTCATTGAAAATTTCAATTGTATCACTCCTCTAGATTCTTTATGGATTATTGTTGCAAATGAAATCTAAAATGTTTTGGAAATCATCTCCAAAATAACGATCACTATGGTGGGGTTTTTGAGTCTGTTGAAGTATTTCAACATATTTTTCTAATCGCTCTCCTGTTTTCATTGGCCGCAAAAAGCACAAACCCCTTAAAGCTAACATCAATTCAATGGCGGTCACTTTTTCGCAATTTCCGACGATTGAAAAAGCCTTCCTTACTGAAACAGAGCCCATGGAAACATGATCTTCTTGAAAAGCAGAGGTTGGAATACTATCAACAGAGCCTGGATGAGATAAGGCTTTGTTTTCTGAAACCAGTGAAGCGGCTGTATATTGCCAAATCATAAAACCACTGTTTAAACCTTCTTCGCCTCTGGCCAGGAATGGAGGTAAAGAAGACACCAAGGGATTAACCAGGCGGTCTATACGTCGTTCGGTAATATTAGATAATTCAGTTAATGCGATTGCAACAAAATCCGCAACCAGGGCTATTGGTTCGCCATGAAAATTACCACCACTAATGGCTTCATTTTCAAAAATGATGGGGTTATCAGTTACTGAATTGAATTCCCTTTCTAATACGATTTTAGCATAATCAAAGGTATCTTTTACAGCCCCTAACACCTGTGGAATGGCTCTTAATGAGTATGCATCTTGAACTTTTCCGCAGTTTTTATGAGACTCCCTGATTTCACTTTTATCTAAAAGATCCAGCAATCTTTTTGCAACATATGTTTGTCCGGGGTGCGGCCGAAGATCATGGATTCTTGAATCAAAAGGGGCTGTAGAAGCCTTCAACGCATCTACAGTTATTGCAGCAGAAACCATAGTCCATTCAAAAAGATTGTAAGCACGTATTAAAATATTGCTTAACAAAGAAGACATCATCTGAGTTCCGTTAAGAAGGGCTAGACCTTCTTTTTGAGCCGGAACAAAGGGTTGAATATTTTCTGCTTCCATAGCTTTTTTTGCGCTAATGATTTCCCCTTTGTAATATACTTTGCCTTCACCCAGCATAGCCATTGCCACGTGAGCAAGTGGAGCCAGATCTCCACTGGCACCAACTGATCCCTGTGCAGGGACATACGGAGTGATCCCTTTGTTTAAAAAGTCTACAAGTATATAAAGTGTTTCGAGTCGTATACCTGAAAAACCTTTAACCAACGAGTTAATTCTTAAGAGCATCATCGTTCGAACAACTTCTACGGGCAATGGTTCTCCAACACCAGCTGCGTGTGATAAGATGAGATTCCTTTGAAGTGCAGCG
>ERZ795057.3279-NODE-3279-length-11219-cov-4.284665_pt1 | contig 11219 bp, 8 predicted proteins | sample MGYA00375141_ERZ795057 | MGnify/ENA primary metagenome ERZ795057 (study PRJEB30186, sample SAMN05720163) | activated sludge metagenome | isolation source: Anaerobic digester | place: Hong Kong | collected 2015-01-26 ... | reverse complement strand
TAGAGGCGGATGGGGGAGCCCTGGGGATCGAGGCCACGGACCTCGACCAGGTCGGCCGCGCGGCGGCCGGCGCTTCGGGCGCGGGTTCAGCAGCTGACACGGAAGCATCCGCCGCGCTCGCGGCCACGGGTTCGGGTGCAGCGGGTTCGGCGGATGCGCCCTGCTCTGCCGGTTCGGCGGCAGCCTCGACAGCGGTGTCTTCGGTCATTTCGCCGGCGGTCGGTTCGGACGCGGTCTCCGGGGCGGCTTCTGGGCCAGTTTCAGCGACGCCGGCATCGCCAGGTTCCGGCCCTGCCTCTGGCGCCCCGGCGCCCGCGAACCCTGCGGCTTCCAGCGCCTCGAACATGCCGGCGGACTGCTCCGAAGGCGATTCCAGCATGGGGAGCTGGTCGAGCGAGGCCAGCCCCAGATCGTCCAGGAACTGGCGGGTGGTGGCGTACAGCGCTGGGCGGCCGACCGCCTCGCGGTGGCCGATCACCTCCACCCAGCCGCGGTCTTCCAGCTGCTTGAGCAACTGCGAATTGATGGTGACGCCGCGGATGTCTTCCATGTCGCCGCGCGTCACCGGCTGGCGGTAGGCGATGATGGCCAGCGTCTCCAGCGTGGCGCGGCTGTATTTCGGCGGCTTCTCGGGGTTCAGGCGGTCCAGGTATTCGCGCATCTCGGGCCGGCTCTGGAAGCGCCAGCCGGTGGCCACGCAGGCCAGCTCGACGCCGCGCTGCGCCCAGTCATCCTGCAACTCGCCCAGCAGCGCCTTGAGGCTGTCGGCGCCGAGCATGTCGGCAAACAGCGTGCGCATGGCCGCCAGGGGCATGGGCTCGGGCGCGCAGATGAGCGCGGTCTCCAAGATGCGCTTGGCCTCTACGGTGTTCATGGCATTCGGTTCAACGGGAAGGCCGCCCGGTTGGCGGCGGCCGCGGGCGCCGGATTGGCTGCCCGCGCGGGGGTGGATCAGGCCGGGCGCCCCGTTCCTGGTGGGGGCGAATCCGGCGCTCACGGAGCGTCGTGTGACTCGGGTGGATTGTAGCCAAGCCCCTGCGCGGCCAGCGCCGCCGCCAGATCGGCCGGCAGCGGCGCCCGGAAGGCCAGCGGCTTACCGGTGACCGGGTGCGCCAGCGCCAGCCGCTCGGCATGCAGCGCCTGCCGCGCCATGCCGGCCGCAGGAGCGCCTCCGTACAGCGCATCGCCCACCAGCGGGTGGCCCAGATGCGCCATGTGCACCCGGATCTGGTGCGTGCGGCCGGTGCCGAGCCGGCAGCGCACCAGGCAAAATTGCTCTGCGTTTTGCAGCAGCTCGATGAAGGTCTGCGCCGGCTTGCCGGCATGCTGGTTCAGATCGACCACCGCCATGCGCAACCGGTTGCGTGGGTCCCGGCCGATGGGTGCATCCACCTCGCGCGGGGTCGCGCCGCGCCAGGCGCCGTGGGCCAACGCCAGGTATTCGCGCCGCACCTCGCGGGCGGCGATCTGGCGCACCAGGGCGTCCATGGCCGCGCGGCTGCGCGCCACCAGCATCAGGCCGCTGGTGTCCTTGTCCAGCCGGTGCACGATGCCGGCGCGCGGCAGCGCCGCGGCCCGCGCGTCGCGCGCCAGCAGGCCGTTGAGCAGCGTGCCGCTCCAGTTGCCAGGCGCCGGGTGCACCACCAGGCCGGCCGGCTTGTCGATCACCAGCAGGTGCTCGTCCTCGTGCACCACCGACAGCGGCATGGGCTGGGGCACGAAGGCCTGCGACTGCGGCGTGGGCCGCAGCTCCACCTGCACCGCGTCGCCCGCCCTGACGCGCGCTGCCGCCTTGCCGGCCACGGCGCCGCCCAGCCGCACCAGGCCGGCATCGAGCAGCTGACGCAGGTAGCTGCGCGAGAACTCGGGCACCAGGGCGGCCAGCGCGCGGTCCAGCCGCTCGCCGTGCAGCGCGGGCGGCACGGCGCAGCTGCGCAGCTCGGCCTCGTCGCCGGTGTCGGGGGCGTCGTCCTCGCCGGCTTCCGCGGGTGGCGGCAAGGGGGGCGCCGATATAATCTTTTTGGTCTGAATCAAGTGCAGATCAAGAGGCCAAGGCCGTGAATTCCTACTTCCGATTATCGGCATCCGCCGGCGCGGCACTGGCTGCGGCAATGATGCTGGCGGCCTGTTCCTCCAAGCCGGTGGACAAGACCGCGGGCTGGAGCCCCAACCGCATCTACGCCGAAGCCAAGGACGAGATGGGCTCCGGCGGCTACGACAAGGCGGTGCCCCTGTTCGAAACGCTGGAAGGCCGCGCCGCAGGCACGCCGCTGGCGCAGCAGGCGCAGCTCGACAAGGCGTACTCCCAGTACAAGGATGGCCAGAAGGCCGAGGCGGTCGCCACGCTCGACCGCTTCCTGCGCCTGCATCCGGCCAGCCCGGCGGTCGATTACGCGCTCTACATGAAGGGCGTGATCAACTTCAACGACGAGCTGGGGCTGTTCTCGTTCCTGTCGCGCCAGGACCTGTCGGAGCGCGACCAGCGCGCCGCCAAGGAGGCGTTCGAGTCCTTCAAGGAACTGGTCACGCGCTTCCCGGATTCGCGCTACACGCCGGACGCCCGCGCCCGCATGCGCTACACGGTCAACGCCCTGGCGCAGTACGAAGTGCACGTGGCGCGCTACTACTACAACCGCGGCGCCTACGTGGCCGCCGTCAACCGCGCGCAGCAGGCCATCGCCGACTACCGCGATGCCCCGGCCCTGGAAGAAGCGCTCTACATCCTGATGAAGAGCTACGACAAGCTGGGCATGAACGAGCTGCGCGACGACACCGAGCGCGTGCTGACCCAGAACTACCCCAACTCGGAGTTCATGGCGCGCGGCTTCAGGCGCAAGGACACGCCCTGGTGGCAGATCTGGTGAGGCTGTGGGCCGCGCCTGACGCTGTCACCTCACCACCAAGAGCTACCATTTCTGTAGCTGCCTGCGCCCGTCACAAAAGGGCCAGAGCCCGATTTCATTCATAAACCTCGGTTTCCGAGGCGATGTCGCCCGCCAGCCGGGTCAGTGCCGCTTCGAAGGCTGCCGCGTCGGGTAGCCGGCGCATCGGCGGCAGCGCGGCCAGCAGGCGCCGGCCATAGGACATGCCGGTGAGACGCGTGTCGCACACCACCAGCAGGCCGGTGTCGGTCTCGCGGCGGATCAGCCGGCCGGCGCCCTGCTTGAGCGCCACCGCGGCCTCGGGCACGGAGTAGTCGGCGAAGCCGCTGCGGCCTTCGGCCTCGAGGCGCTGGCAGCGCGCCTCCACCAGCGGATCGCCCGGCGGCGGGAACGGCAGCTTGTCGATCACCACCGCCTGCAGCGCGTCGCCCGGCACGTCCACCCCTTCCCAGAACGAGCTGGAGGCCACCAGCACCGCGCCACGGCCGCCGGCCGTGGCGCCTTCGCGGAAACGCTCGATCAGCACGCGCTTGGGCGCGCTGCCCTGCACCAGCACGGTGATGCCGTGGCCGGCCAGCCGCTCGGCCAGCGCATCGCCGATCACCCGCAGCGCCCGCAGCGTGGTGGTGAGCACCAGGGTGCGGCCGCCCAGCCGCTCGGCCGTCTGCGCGGCCAGCCGCGCCACCGCCGGGCTGTGACCGGGATCGGCCGGCCTGGGAAACCCCGGCGGCACGTACAGCGCCGCCTGCCGGGCGAAATCGAACGGGCTGCCCACGCGCAGCACCTCGGCGTCGGCCAGACCGCAAGGCTCGGTGAACCACGACAGGCGCGCATCGTCGCCCAGCGTGGCGGAAACGAAGACCCAGGCGCGAGGACGCTCCATCGGCGCGGGTGCTTCGGCATCGTCAGCTGCTTCCGTGCCCTCGCCTACGTCGCCCAGCAGCCGCGTGCGCACGGCGTCGGCAATGTCCAGCGGCGATTCCACCAGCCGCAGCTGGAAGCCCACGTCCAGCCAGCGCACCGAACCGGGTGCCACCGGCTCGGCGAAGTGCGCCAGCCGGGCCTGCAGTTCCAGCGCCCGCGCGGCCAGGCGGCCGAAATCCGGCGCCAGCTCGCTCACCGTGTCCAGCGCCTCGGCGCAGGCGACCAGGGCATCGTTCACCTGGGCCACGCCGGCCTGCCAGAGCGGCGCGTCCACGCCATCGGGGCAGGTACCGGGCCAGCGCAGCCGCGCACCCTGGCGCTGTGCGGCCGCTGCCAGTCGCCACTGCCGCACCGCCGCTTCCAGCAGCGAGGCCAGCGCCGGCCAGTCGGCCAGCCCGCGCGCCAGTTGCAGGCCGGTGGCCAGCAGGTCGCGCCCGAAGTCGAACAGCTGGCCGGTGCCGAGCTGCCGGCCCAGGAACTGCACCCCGATCTCGTTGAGCTGATGCGCCTCGTCCAGCACTGCCACGCGCACGCTGGGCAGCAGCTCGGCCATGCCGGTTTCCTTGAGCGCCAGGTCAGCAAAGAAAAGGTGGTGGTTGATGACCACCAGATCGGCCGCCATGGCCTCGCGCCGGGCGTGGTTGACGTGGCAGGCGCGGAACTGGGGGCAGTCGCCGCCCAGGCAGTTCTCGCGCGTGGAGGTGACCAGCGGGATCACCGGCGAGCGCTCGTCCAGCGCCGGCACCTCGGCCAGGTCGCCGGTGCGGGTGGCGGGCGCCCAGCGCTCGATGCGCGCCAGCGCCTGCTGCGCCGCGCGCTCGCCCGGCCCGAGCTGGTGGCGCGCGCCTTCCAGCCGGTGCAGGCACAGGTAGCTGCCGCGGCCCTTGAGCAGCGCCGCCCGCAGCGGCAGGCCCAGCGCGTCGCGCAGGTGCGGCAGGTCGCGGCCAAACAGCTGGTCCTGCAGCGTCTTGGTGGCGGTGGAGACCAGCACCCGCTCGCCCGACAGCAGCGCCGGCACCAGGTAGGCAAAGGTTTTGCCCACGCCGGTGGCGGCTTCCACCACCAGTGCGCCGCCGCGCTCGATACGGCCGGCCACCGCGCGGGCCATGACCAGCTGGCCTTCCCTGGGGCGCCAGCCGGCGTCGCGGCCCGCCAGCGGGCCGTCCGGCGCCAGCGCGCGCGCCACCAGCGCGGCCAGATCCACCCCACCCGCTTCGTCCGAACCGTGCTCGCCCGTCATCGGCAGGCATGATACGGGCTGGGAGGCATTCCGCCCCGGATCGACGTAAGGCATACTTCGGCCTCATGGACAAGGGTTACCGACTCTCCGGCGCCACCGGCCTGCACAAGGGCGACCGCGAATACCAGCAGGACCAGGTGGGACTGTTCGCGCACCCCAGCGTTCAGGGCTGCGTGCTCGGCGTGGTGGCGGACGGCATGGGTGGCCGCACCGGCGGGCGCAAGGCGTCCGATCAGGTGCTGCTCACGGCGCGCCAGCTGTTCGAGCGCTACGTGCCCGAAGACGAAGACGCCGCGGTGCTGCTGCAGCAGATCGGCCAGGAGGCGCACCTGGTGATCAAGCTCACCGCCATCGCGGCCGAGCAGGAGCCCCACAGCACCGTCGCCGCCTTCCTGATCAACCCCGGTGGCGAATGCCACTGGGTGCACGCCGGCGATTCACGCATTTACCATTTCCGCGGCACCACGCTGGTGAGGCGCACCACCGACCAGTCCTACGTGCAGGCGCTGGTGCAGAAGGGCGAGTTGAGCCCCGAAGAGGCCGAGTACCACCCCAAGTCCAACGTGCTGGTGAGTTGCCTGGGCACCGAGGAAGAACCCAAGCTGGACGTGCACTACATCCCGCAGCTGCAGATCGGCGACACCCTGCTGGCCTGCAGCGACGGCGTCTGGCACTACTTCACGACCGAGGAACTGGCCTCCGTGCTGGCTTCACTGCCGCCGCGCGAGGCCAGCGAGTTCCTGATCGAGAAGGCCCGCGCCCGCGCGCAGGGTGGTGGCGACAACCTGTCGCTGGCCATCGTGAAGGTCGAGAAGCTGGCGGACGACAAGCCGCCAGTGGGTTCGGGCTTCATGCCGCTGCGCCGCAACTGAGGCTACCGCTCCACACTGCGGTGGCGGCGCCTCCAGCCGTGGGACGCACGTCGAACCAGCCCTAGTTCTGCTGCTTGTCCTGCAGCGCCTTCAGGCGCGCCTGGGTGCGCAGGCGGCGTTCCAGGTCGTTCAGCACCCATTCCTGCCGCTGCAGCAGATCCACCTTCTCGCGCCTGGCGAGCTGGGCACGGCGCAGGCAGTCGTTGACGGCGAACTTCTGCCAGCAGGCCTTCTGGGCGGCGGTGAATTCGTCCGTCGCCACCTCGCGCTGCTGCACGATGCGGGCGCGCTCGGCCACCATCCAGGGTTCCGGGCGGCCGTCGGCAGCAGCACCGGCGGCGGCTTCAGGGGCCGCCGTGGGCTCGGCCGTCGAACCCGCCTTGGCTGCGGCGGCGGCGTCAAGCGCCACGACCATCAAGACCAGGGCAGCCAGCGAGGCATAGCGTTTCATGTCAGATGAGTATCCACGGTGCGATGGCCCAGCGCAAGGTACTCGGCCGATTGCATCTCCATCAGCCGCGAGACCGTGCGCGGAAACTCGTGCGCCAGCGGGCCTTCGGTGTAGAGCTGCTCGGGCGGCACGGCGGCCGAGACGATCAGCTTGACGCGCCGGTCGTACAGCACATCCACCAGCCAGGTGAAGCGCCTGGCCTCCGAGGCGTGGCGCACGAACATCTGCGGCACATCGGACAGCAGCACGGTGTGGAACTGCGAGGCGATCTCCAGGTAGTCGTTCTGCGAGCGCGGGCCGCCACACAGCGTCCTGAAATCGAACCACACCACGCCGTCGGCCCGGCGCCGGGCGCGGATCTCGCGTGCCTCGATGCGCAGCACCGGGTCTTCGTCGGCGGAGGTGGCGAGCTGCCCGAACGCCTGCTCCATGGCGGCGTCGGCCTCGGGGCCGAGCGGGCAGTGGTAGAGCTGGATGAGCTCCAGCGCGCGCCGGCGGTAGTCGGTCCCGTTGTCCACATTGACCACCTCCATGTGCTCGTTGAGCAGGGCGACGGCGGGCAGGATGCGGTCTCGGTGCAGGCCGTCGGGGTAGAGGTCGTCGGGCCTGAAGTTGCTGGTGGTGACGAAGCCCACGCCGTTGTCGAACAGCGCCACCAGCAGGCGGTGCAGGATCATGGCGTCGGTCACGTCCGCCACGTGGAACTCGTCGAAGCAGATCAGCTTGAAGCGCTCGGCGATGCGGCGGCCCAGCTCGTCCAGCGGGTTCTGCGTGCCCTGCAGACCGGCGAGTTCACGGTGCACCTCGCGCATGAACTCGTGGAAGTGCAGCCGGGTCTTGCGCTGGATCGGCACGGCCTGCATGAAGCAGTCCATCAGGAAGCTCTTGCCGCGCCCCACTCCGCCGTACATGTACACGCCGCGCGGGATGTCCGGCCGGTTGAGCAGCTTCTTGAAGCGGTTGGAGCGCTTGTGCTTGTAGGCCGACCACTCGGTGGCGCAGCGCTCCAGCGCGTCCACGGCGCGCTGCTGCGCGGGGTCGGTGGTGTAGCCGCGCGCGACCAGCTCGGCCTCGTAGATGGCGCGGACGCTGGCCATGCAATGACGTCAGTTGACTATTGTTTCAATAGCTGCCAGCGCCCGTCGCACAAGGGCCAGAGCGCTGAAAGCCTTGAAAATCAGAAGTTCAGCGTGCGCTTGTCCACGGCCAGCGCGGCTTCCTTGGTGGACTCGCTGAGCGACGGGTGCGCGTGGCAGATGCGCGCGATGTCCTCGCTGCTGGCGCGGAACGCCATGGCCACGCAGGCCTCGGCGATCAGCTCGCTGGCCAGCGGGCCGACGATGTGCACGCCCAGGATCTCGTCGGTGGCGGCGTCGGCCAGGATCTTGACCATGCCGGTGGTGTCGCCCAGCGCCCGCGCGCGGCCGTTGGCCAGGAACGGGAAGGTGCCCGCCCTGTACTTCACGCCGGCCTCCTTGAGCTGCTGCTCGGTCTTGCCGACCCAGGCGATTTCCGGGCTGGTGTAGATGACCCACGGGATCAGGTTGAAATCGACGTGCCCGTGCTGGCCCGCCAGGCGCTCGGCCACCGCCACGCCCTCTTCCTCGGCCTTGTGCGCCAGCATGGGGCCGCGCACCACATCGCCGACGGCCCACACGCCGGGCAGGTTGGTCCTGCACTCGTCGTCCACGACGATGGCGCCGCGATCGTCCAGCTTCAGGCCCACGGCCTCGGGTTTCAGGCCTTCGGTGTTGGGCACGCGGCCGATGGAGACGATGAGCTTGTCCACGGCCAGTTTCTGGGCTTCGCCATTGGCATCGGTGTAGCTCACGCTGACACCCTTCTTGCCCGACTGCACGTCGGTCACCTTCACGCCCAGTTCGATCTTCAGGCCCTGCTTGTCGAAGGCCTTGCGGGCTTCCTTGGCGATCTGATCGTCCACCGCGCCCAGGAACGTGGGCAGGGCTTCGAGCACCGTCACGTCCGCGCCCAGGCGGCGCCAGACGCTGCCCATTTCCAGGCCGATCACGCCGGAGCCGATCAGGGCCAGCTTCTTGGGCACGGCGCCGATGCGCAGCGCGCCATCGTTGGAGAGGATCAGCTCTTCGTCGAAGGCCGCGCCCGGCAGCGGACGGGCCCGGGAGCCGGTGGCCACGATCACCTGCTTGGCCTGCAGCGTTTCCGGGGCCGCGCCAGACACCTCGATGTCGTAGACACCATCGACGCTCTTCACGAAGGCGCCGCGGCCGTGGAAGAACGTGACCTTGTTCTTCTTGAACAGGTAGAGGATGCCGTCGTTGTTCTGCTTGACCACCGCATCCTTGCGGGCGACCATCTTGGCGACGTCCATCTTCAGGCCGCTCACGCCGATGCCGTGGTCGGCAAAGTGCTTCTCGGCATGCTCGTAGTGCTCTGAACTTTGCAGCAGCGCCTTGGACGGGATGCAGCCGACGTTGGTGCAGGTGCCGCCAGGTGCGGGCTTGCCGTCGGCGCTGCTCCACTCGTCGATGCAGGCCACGTTCATGCCCAGCTGGGCCGCGCGGATGGCGGCGATGTAGCCGCCAGGGCCGGCGCCGATGACGATGAGGTCGAATTGTTTGCTCATGGATCTTTCCGGAATCGATGGTGGAAGAAACCCACCGCGAGGGTGGGTTCCAAAGCAGGCTTCCGAGGCCTCAGATATCGAACAGCAGACGCGCCGGATCTTCCAGCGCTTCCTTCATGGCCACCAGGCCCAGCACGGCTTCGCGGCCGTCGATGATGCGGTGGTCGTAGCTCATGGCCAGGTAGTTCATCGGGCGCACCACGACCTGGCCGTTCTCGACCACGGCGCGGTCCTTGGTGGCGTGCACGCCCAGGATCGCGCTCTGCGGCGGGTTGATGATGGGGGTGGACATCATCGAGCCGAACACGCCGCCGTTGCTGATCGAGAAGGTACCGCCGGTCATGTCCTCGATGCCCAGCTTGCCGTCGCGTGCCTTGGCGCCGAACTCGGCGATCTTCTTCTCGATGTCGGCAAAACTCATCTGGTCGGCGTTGCGCAGGATCGGCACCACCAGGCCGCGCGGACTGCCCACGGCGATGCCGATGTCGAAGTAGCCGTGGTAGACGATGTCGTTGCCGTCCACGCTGGCGTTGAGCACCGGGTACTTCTTGAGCGCGTGCACCGCCGCCTTCACAAAGAAGCTCATGAAGCCGATCTTGACGCCGTGCTCCTTCTCGAACTTCTCCTGGAAGCGCTTGCGCATGTCCATCACCGGCTGCATGTTCACCTCGTTGAACGTGGTGAGGATGGCGTTGGTGGATTGCGACTGCAGCAGGCGCTCGGCCACGCGGGCGCGCAGGCGTGTCATGGGCACGCGCTGCTCGGGGCGGCCCTCCAGGTTGGGCGCGGCGGGCGCCTGTACCTGCGGCAGCATGGTGGTCGGCACGCCGGTCGGGATTTGAGCGGTTTTCTGGGCTGCAGCCGGCGCGCCGGCGGAAGCAGCTCCGGATTGCATAGCACCCAGGACATCGCCCTTGGTCACGCGGCCGTTCTTGCCGGTGCCAGCCACGGCGCCGGCGGCGAGGTTGTTGTCGGCCATCAGCTTGGCAGCGGCGGGCATGGCGATGTCCGACTTGCTGCCACCGGAAGCCGGGGCAGCAGCGGCCGGTGCCGGAGCAGCGGCCTGCGCCGGCGCCGCGGGCGCGGCAGCCGGCGCGCCAGCCACGGCTGCGGTGTCGATGCGGGCGATCAGCTGGTCGGCGGCGACGGTGGCGCCGTCGGCCTCGACGATCTCGCTCAGCACGCCGGTGGCCGGCGCGGGCACTTCGAGCACCACCTTGTCGGTTTCGATCTCGATCAGGATTTCATCGGCCTTGACGGCCTCCCCGGCTTTTTTCTTCCATTGCAGCAAGGTGGCCTCAGCCACGGATTCAGAGAGCTGCGGCACCTTGACTTCGACGATGGCCATTTGAATCTCGATTGACAGTTCTTGTTGGGTTGATGAGGACGGACGCGACGGCGTTTACTTGTGGAGCACGAAGCCCTTCAGGCGGGAGAAGGCAGCGTCGACCAGCGCCTTCTGCTGCTCCTGGTGCAGGTGCGCGTAGCCCACGGCCGGCGAGGCCGCGGCCTGGCGGCCGGCGTAGCCGAGCTTCTGGCCGGCGGACATGTTCTCGTGGATGTAGTGCTGCACGAAGAACCAGGCGCCCTGGTTCTGCGGCTCGTCCTGGCACCACACGATCTCGGTGGCGTTGGGGTATTTCTTGAGTTCCGCGCCGAAGGCCTTGTGCGGAAACGGATAGAGCTGTTCCACACGCAGGATGGCCACGTCTTCGGAGCCCTTTTCCTGGCGCTTCTTGGCCAGGTCGTAGTACACCTTGCCGGAGCAGGCGATCACGCGCTTGACCTTCTCGCCCTTCAGATCGCCCTGGTCGGCGATCACGGTCTGGAAGCTGCCCTTGGTGAAATCGGTGAGCGGGGACGTGGCGTCCTTGTTGCGCAGCAGGCTCTTGGGCGTCATGATGATCAGCGGCTTGCGCAGCGGGCGGATCATCTGGCGGCGCAGCAGGTGGAAGATCTGGCTGGCCGTGGTCGGCTGGACCACCTGCATGTTCAGATCTGCCGAGAGCTGCATGAAGCGCTCCAGGCGCGCCGACGAATGCTCGGGGCCCTGACCCTCGTAGCCGTGCGGCAGCATCAGCGTGAGGCCGTTGACGCGGCCCCACTTGACCTCGCCGGAGGCGATGAACTGGTCGATCAGCACCTGCGCGCCGTTGACGAAGTCACCGAACTGCGCCTCCCAGATCACCAGGGTGTTGGGATCGTTGGAGGCATAGCCGTACTCGAAGCCCAACACCGCTTCTTC
>ERZ795057.3272-NODE-3272-length-11244-cov-39.363035_pt1 | contig 11244 bp, 7 predicted proteins | sample MGYA00375141_ERZ795057 | MGnify/ENA primary metagenome ERZ795057 (study PRJEB30186, sample SAMN05720163) | activated sludge metagenome | isolation source: Anaerobic digester | place: Hong Kong | collected 2015-01-26 ... | reverse complement strand
TCCATGTTCATGAACGGCCTTCAGGAAACAGGTTCCGATAAAGGGGGGAGCCGGGGAATATCTCGATTCCAGGGGCATATCCATCTCCGCCAGGGCGGGGATTGCCAGCGGGACCGTTACAGTGGCTCCGGACGCCCTGGGCCACCTTACCGCCATGGGAGACACAGTCAACCTTGCCAGCCGCCTCGAGACCATGGCCGAAGAGGGTATGGTACTGGTCTCCGGGAGGGTTCACCGTGAATGCGGCGACTTCTTCACCTGGAAGGAAACCGGGGAGCGGTCGGTAAAGGGTCGCAGGGATACCGTACAGACCTGGGCGCCCACAGGGCCGGGTCCGGTGCAGCTGGGAAGGTGGAGAACCGGCTTCGGGGCGGAAAAGCCCCCCCTCTCCGGCAGAAGCAGGGAACTGGAAATGCTGGACGGCTTGTTCCGCGCACAGGAGGAATGCTCCACCGGGGCCAACAGACTGGGAGGGGCAAGACACCTGCTTACCATGATCACCGGACCGGGGGGAATAGGGAAAAGTCGCCTGGTGGAGGAGTATCTCCAGTGGACCGATCCCAGGAATCGAATTGTCCTCAGGGGCCATGCAGGCTCCTTCGCAAGACCTCCCTTCGACATCTGGCTCTCCCTGCTGCGGAACTTCGCAGGAATAGCCCCGGGAACACCGGAACCGGGCAGGATACTGTCCGAAAAGCTCCATGCAGCCGCATTTTCCCTTGACTCCCCTGAAGCGGCGGAAGCCCTTCGAAGATCCGCTGAACCGCTTGCTTCTCTGCTCTCAATGGAGGAGGACCACGAACCTGGAATGGAGGACCGGTCCGGGGACATGGACCTTAACATCCTGACCGCACTCAGGGACATGATCCGAGCCCTGGCTTCCGAGAACATGGTCACGGTTGTGCTGGAAAACTTCCATAACTGTGATTCCGCATCCGCCGAGGCCCTTTCATTCCTCCTGGGGAACTGTCACCAGTCCATTCCCCTGGTGGTGGTGGTCATCGGCAGGAACGAACCGGAATGGAACTTCCAGGGGATCGCCGAGGACTACTGCGATACGAGGATCATAGAACCTTCTCCCCTGGGTGACCTTGACTGCAGGGGACTCATCAGAGGGGTAACCGGAGGGGACCTCCCCGATTCGGCGGTTGACTGGCTCAACAGGAGATCCGGTGGAAATCCCGGCTATCTCATCGAACTCCTGAGATATCTGGCCGATTCCGGCAGACTGGAAAGGACCTCCGGGGGCTGGTCGCTTGAAGACCCGGGGGAGGAGACGGTCCCTGATTCACTTGCAGGGCTGATCTCCTCGAGGGTGGACAGAATGGAACCTTCCCTCCGTAAAGTGCTGCAGTACTGCTCCGTCCTCGGAGAGGAGTTCACCTACGAGCATTTTCGGATCTATGCCCGGACGGCGGGTCTGGAGGAAAACGGCGTTGAAGAGCTGGAGAAGCTGCGCAGCAGGGGTTTCCTCCAGATAAGGAACGAGCCCGGGGGAACCGCCTGCTCCTTCGGTAATCCCCTTTTCAGGCTCACGGCCCTGGATACACTCCTGTACTTCAACAGAAAGACCCTCCACCGTCTTGCGGCGGAGTCCGCCATAACCCTGCTGGGGGAGAAAAGCTACGGGGCCTCTCCTGAGATAGCCTGCCACTTCCACGCCGCCGGAATGGTAACGGAAGCGGTGGAATGGGGGATCAAAGCCATGGACCTGTACGCCTCCGCATACAGGCACCGGGAGGTTGAAGCCTGGTCTGAAAAGCTCCTGGAGTGGGTGGATGGCCGTGACAGGAAGTGGCTGTTCCAGGTCCTGAAAAGGTTCGAAACCTCCCTTGCGGCAACCGGCGCCACCGGCAGACGGGAGGATCTGCTCGCCAGACTCCTCGAGCTGGCGGAAGATCCATGCTGCAGCGAGGAAATGGCCTGGGTCCTCCGGGAGCTGGGCGGTTACCACTACATTACGGGGAACCCGGGCAAGGCCGCCTCCATGTACCACCGGGCCCTTTCGCTGGCGAACGGGCAGGGGAACCTGGAGCTGCAGTCGGACATACTGAACAGACTGGGAGAGATCGCCTCCACCTCTGGAAGGACCCGGAGGGCAGAGAAATACTATGCGATGGCGCTGGAAGTCGCGGAAACGGCAGGTTCCTCCAGCAGGGCCGCATCGGCTCTTATCTGCATGGGCAACCTGCATCTGAACCGTGGAAAGGCCACCGAGGCCCTGGAGCACTACAGAAGAGCGGAGCGATTAACCGACAGCAGACAGGTTCGGATGCAGATAACCGCGAACATGGGAATGACCCTGAGCATCCTGGAGAGGGGTGAAGAGGCCCTGGAGCGATTCCGGGAAGCCCTTGGCGAATCCAGGGAGACGGGCGACCGGATCGCGGAGGGAGCGATACTTGGCAATATGGGAATACTGCTCCAGAACCGGGGCAGCATGGACGAAGCCCTGGACAGCTTCGAAGCGGCCCTTACCATTGCCAGGGAAACCGGCAACAGGAAGGGCGAGGGGATAGTCCTGGGAAACATGGGCATCCTTCACAATCACCAGGGCAGGCTCATCAAGGCCCGGGAGTGCTACAGCCGGTCGCTGGAACTCCGGAGGGGATCGGGAAACAAGAGGGGACAGGCGGTGGCCCTGCTTAACATGGGCTCCCTTGACCTGGAGCTGGGAAGCATTCGCTCCGCAAGGGACTGTTTCCGGAGCGCTCTTGAGATATCCAGGGAGATCATGAACCCCTCCGACGAGGCGGTGGCCCTGGGGAATCTGGGGCAGGTCTACCTCAGGGAAGGGAACCTGGAGGATGCGGAGAACAGCGCCAGGGATTCAGTGGCGATCAGCGAGAGCACAGGAGCCAGGAAGAACCTGGCATCAGGTCTTCAGACCCTTGGAACGGTGCTTCTCGAGAAGGGTGACATGGAGGGTGCCAGGGACTCTCTCAACAGGTCACTGGAACTGTCCAGGGAGATCGGGAACAGATGCATGGAATGCGTCACTCTGGGGATCCTGGGATGGATGGACCTTGGTGAAAGCCACACCGAATCCGCCGTGGAGAAGTACAGGGCCGCAAGACAGACAATAGAGGAGCTGGATCTGGGCAGGAAGGACATGGAGCGGTTCATCGATCTGCACAGGGAGCTTGTCTCCATGGGCGTCGCCGGTGTTCCTCCCGGGCTTCCTGGAAGCTGGAGCTGATCCCGGGTGGAACACTCTTTCCTTTTCACCGACATAGAGGATTCCACGAAGAAATGGGACCTTTACCCCGAAGCGATGAAGGTCTCCCTTAACAGACACGACATTCTGGTGAGGGAAACCATCGCCAGCCATTCCGGAACATTGGTCAAGCACACAGGAGACGGCTTAATGGCGGTGTTTCGCACACCGGATGTCCTTGAATGTGCGTTCCAGCTGAGAGAAGCCCTTGAGATGGAGGACTGGTCGGGGGTCGACGGGCTTCATGTAAAAATAGGCATCTCAACCGGAGAGGCTGAGATGAGGGAGGGTGACTATTTCGGAACCGCGGTGAACAGGGCGGCAAGGATCGCCTCCGCCGCCTGGGGAGGGCAGATCCTACTGGATCTGAAGACCTCGGAAACCGCCGCCCTTCCGTCAGAAGCCGTGCTCGCTGACCGGGGGGTCCACTGGCTAAAAGGGCTGCTTCATCCCGTCCAGGTGCTTTCCCTCGAACCGGCCTCCGGAGCCGAGGAGTTCCCCCCTCTGAAAACCCTTTCCGCACACTCCGGAAACCTGCCGGAACCTTCTTCGCCCTTCATGGGCAGGGAAGCCGAACTTGCCCGGATAAGGGATCTGCTTGAAGATCCTTCAGTAAGGCTGGTAACCCTGCTGGGCCCCGGCGGAGCGGGAAAGACGAGAACGGCGATCAGGGCCGCCGGCGACAACGCCGGGATGTTCATCCACGGCGCCTGGTTCGTTCCCCTGGAGGATGCCGGCGGAGCGGGAGAGGCGCTTGAGGTTCTTGCAGAAAGCCTTTCCATCAGACTGAGCGAAAGGGAATCCTCGATCCAGCGCGTCATTTCGTTCCTGAAGGACCGGGAGATACTGCTGGTAATTGACAACTTCGAACAGCTCGTGAACCAGGGTTCCTTCATCACGGAGATCCTCTCCGGGGCCCCGGAGGTCAAGGTGCTGACCACCTCCAGGTTCCGTCTGGGGCTTCCCGGTGAACACACCGTGGACCTGGAGGGGTTTTCAGGGAGCGACGACTACGGCAGGGACCTTTTCATACAGGCGGCCATGAGGGGTGATCCGTCGTTCACGGATAACAGCGGAGCCCTGGAAGGGATATGCCGCCTTCTCGACGGCCTTCCTCTGGCACTGGAACTGGCCGCCTCATGGGTCAGGGTCCTTCCCTGCGAAGATATCCTCCGGGAACTCACAGAGAACCCCCACAGCCTTCACGATCCTCTCAGACAGGGCCCGGAGAGGCACCGCAGCATGAAAGCGGCGTTCATGTATACCTGGCACCTTCTCAGCGAAGAAAGAAGGCTCATACTGACCAGGCTCTCGGTTTTCGAGGGAGGCTTCACCGCAGAAGCGGCCCAGTCGGTTGCCGGATGCGGAGCAGTTCCGCTCCTCACCCTGCTGGACATGAGCATTATCCAGAGAATAGAGGGTGGCAGGTTCTCAATGCATCCGGCCACAAGGACAATGGTCTGGGAGCTTGTCCCACGCCGGGATGAGGTCTTATCCGGACATGCGGAGTTCTTCCTGGACTTCATCGGAAAAAGGAAGAAGGAACTCTCTTCCAGAGGACAGGGAGAAGCGCTTGACGGCATCGCCCTGGAGTATCCCAACCTGAGGAGGGCGGCCCTTTCTCTATGCGGAGCCCGGCGCTACGCGGAAATGCATGTCTTCGTATCCGCGATATCGCTCTTTCTTCAGCTGAGGTCCAGGTTCACCGGTGGCACGGATTTCTTCAGTGACATGCTGGAGGCTCTGGACCAGACCGAACACGGAGAAAAGGCAAGGCTCCTTGAAAGGATGGCCAGTTTCCTTCTCATGTCCGGAAGGGTGGACGAGGCGGAGAGTACCCTTGCTGAAGCGGAAAGGCTTTCCAAGCACATCGACGATCCGGTCTTCCGGACCCTCTGCCTCGCAGGGCTGGGGAATATTTCCTACATGAAGAACGATTACGAAACCGCGGAGGATCTGTGGGAAAGAGCGCTGGGATCCGTACCGCCCGGCGATCGTGAAAAAACCCCTTCTCTCCTGTGCAACATAGCCAGCGCGAGAAAGAGCCTGGGCAGACATGAAGAAGCCCTGGAGGCGCTGGAGCAGGCCGCTGCGCTCCTGATTGGCTCGGAAGACGCATACCTTCTGGCGGCGTACAACACCACTATGGCAGACGTTCTGAGGCTCAAAGGCGATTCGGAGGAGGCGGAGAAACACTTCCGCAAGGCTCTGGAACTTGGCAGACGCACCGGGAACGCCAGAGGGGTGTCATTCTGTCTGGAAAGCCTTGCAGGGCTGATGATGGGAAGATCCCCTTCCGAAGCTCTCCCTCTTGCGGAGGAGGCCCTGGAAATGGCCCTCAAGTCAGGCGCAAGGACCAGGATCGACAGGGCGGGTGCTGTTCTGAATACCGTCAGGGCCGCCTTGGAACGACATTAGTCCCCGCTGTTATATTCCCGGCATATCACGATTGGAGCGGCCAGTATGAGATGTCTCGTCACCGGAGGAACCGGATTCATAGGATCGAACATCGCCCTTGCACTGCAGGAGATGGGTCACCAGGTCATCATAACGGGCAACGAGTCCGAGCAGCCCCTTCCGGAGTTCACCGGCGAAAGGCTTTATCCTGGATTGACCGGGATCGACTGGACCAGGCTGGGGAACATCGACATTCTCTTCCACCAGGCCGCCATGAACAACACCAGGCACATGGACCGCAGGGAGATGCTCCACGGGAACCTCCACGGCTCTGTCCAGCTCTTCAGGAAAGTGGCGGAGGGCGGCTGCAGAAGGATAGTGTACGCCTCCACCACGGCGGTCTACGGCAGGAACAGGGCGCCCTACAGGGAAGAGGGCCCATTCGACCTGAACACACCCTACGCGGAATCGAAGAAACTCCTGGAGGAAGCGGCGGACGGGATCGGGAACGAGTTCCCCGGTCTTATCACCGTGGGCCTGCGCTACTGCAATGTCTACGGCCCAAGGGAGAACCACAAGGGAAGCCGTTCCACCATGATCCATCAGTTCGCCGAGCAGATGCTCACAGGCTCACCGAGGCTCTTCGAGTTCGGCGAGCAGAAGCGCGACTACATCTATGTGAAGGATGTGGTAAGGGCGAACCTGCTGGCTTCTGAAGCGAAAGAGAGCTGCGTGGTGAACTGCGGTTCGGGGAAAGCCACCACCTTCAACAGGATAGTTGAGATCCTGGGCGAAGTAACCGGGAACGGCAGAGAACCGGTCTACATCAGGAATCCCTTCGAAGGGAACTACCAGAACGATACCACCTGCGACATGACCCTGGCGGAGAAGAAGATCGGCTTCGTCCCGGAGTACACCATCGAGAAAGGGATCAGGGACTACTGCGGTTCAGGCTGGCTCCCGGGTTGTCAGGCCTCCCGGTAGCCCGTTCTCGATAGAGCCGATCTCCACCACTTTTCGCTGTCAGCCAGCAAGGATGGAAGGTAGGGTTGGAGCACCCTGTCAAGTTCCCCTGTCATGCCATCACGGAAGTCCGCATGAGGCTCTGACCGAATGGCCTGCGACACACACTCGCTTTCCCGCGCCTTGAAGGCATCGATGCAGATCAACGAATCTCTCCTCCTTTCAAATCCTGCATGAATATGCGTCCCCAGCGGCCTGGAAGGAAGCTCAGATCACTACTTCCTCTCCCCAGCCGCAGGCCATGGCAAAATCCATGCAGCTTCGGAACACATCCGAACTGAACTCGGGACATCTTATGGCTGATTCCGACAGCTGCGCCGCGGTTCGGGTCGAGTCAAACACCCTGGAATCGCAGAAGTACGGGTAGTAAACCTCCATGTAACGGTCGACCAGAGTCTGGAGAGGGCCCCTGCCACGCTCCCTGGAGACCCGAATGCCTGATATTCCATAATACCGGGACAGGTGGCCGGTAACCTCCTCCACGGAGGATGGCAGCGGGTTCACCAGATGGAACACACCTGTTCCGCGGCTCCGCAAGATCTCCACGGTGGCAGCAACCAGATAGTCGATGCTGATCAGGTTCAGGGAACCTCCCCCTGGAAGGTTCACAGGCAGGTTCACTCCTCCGGAGGGGTCAATGGATACTCCCATGGCTTCCGCTCTTCCGCCCCCTTTTTCCAGTATATCACGACGCATGGAATCCCTGAGCAGCATGAAGGTCCTCACCGGATAGTACAGGGCGTTGAAACGGAGGCTCCTGCCTGTGACGCTGTGGCCGCAGGTTATGGACGGTCTGAGTATCACCAGCTCCGTGCCCCTGGCTTCGCAGATGTCCGCGGCAAGCTTCTCCGCAAGGTTCTTGGATTCTTCGTAGGGATTGTTGAAGCCCGGAGGGTCCAGCGGCTCCTCCAGTATGGTTCCGGTGAGTGTTCCGGCGGCGTATGCCGTGCTCATCAGGCAGAACCTTCGGCACCCGGGAATGCATGAGAAGAGATTCTCCAGCCCGTCCAGGTTGGTGGCCCGGACCTGTTCCCCCCTCCTCAGGGCGAAGGAGGTGTCGGCGGCGCAGTGGATCACCGATGGAACACCGGCGAGGAGTCCCCTTTCCCCGGAAGAGAGGCCCAGGTCGGGCGCCAGCAGGTCCAGGGGAAGTATCACCGGTTCTTTCCCCGGGGCTGTATCCAGAAAGCGGAACAGACGGCTGACCCTCTCCCCCGGGGAACGGCCTCCGGCGGCCCTTGCGGCAAGGACGGCGGGGACGCCCCTGCGGGCCAGCTCCGCGGCAATGAAGCCCCCCAGAAAGCCGGTCGCTCCGGTTACCAGTACCGGTTGGTCCATTACTTCAGGGCCGCGCCGTGGTAGAGGAACGACTCCTTCCTGGAGAAGCCCTGGTTGAACACATACCGGATCCAGAGTATCCTGGGATCCTCTGCGGAGAGACCCTCTATCATTGCGCCGGCGGCCTCCATGGCCCCTGCCATGGCCTGGACCTCCACAGGGTCGGTGTGGTCTCCGTACATGTCCCACTCCAGAACACCCATTGCGCCGTGGTCGATGGGGGTGAGAAAACCAATATCCCCTCTCACGCCGTGGTTCTCAGCCACTCGCGCGAACTCACGATGGACGGTTTCCACCAGCGAAGGATCGTCCAGGGGAACGTAGAGGATGAAGGCCACAACATGGCCCTCCCTGCCCATTCTGGAGCTCACCGAGCGGAATGTATTCAGGAAGAGCATGTCCGTAAGGTCGCTGCTCTGATAAAAGCCCCTGTAGAAGTCGGCCACGTCAGGGTCGGCGCAGCCGGCGAGATCCCCTCCCGAGGCATCCAGCAGCGCTCCCACCAGATGCTCCATTCCCTCGCCTGCAAGTATCTCGTATGGTCTGCGGTTCCCCTCTGCTCCCTCCAGTATCCCCTCCAGGCCGCCGTGGATGATCCCGGGAATGCCCCGGAGGATGGAGGACATCAGTTCCTGGCCGTAAACGAACGGCGCGGACTCGGCTGCGGCCCTCAGGTGATCGGTGTTGCCCAGCACCACCACGAGGTATTCCAGCCCCAGGGTGTCCCTGAGGAAGTTCCTGAAGGGCACGGCCTCCCTGGCGGTGGGTGTGGTGAAGGTGGCCAGGTACTCCACTCCCAGAACGCCTATCCCCAGCCCTATACCCCTTCTGTTCAGCCGAGCTGCGTAACTCACGGCTGATGCAAGGTCGTGGAAGGGAACCGCCAGGCCTGACTCGTCCTCCTCCACCGGGTAAAGCCGCACCACCGCCTCGGTGCAGATGCCCGGGGGCGGCCGGTCCTCCTTCGCGAAACAGTAAAGGTTGGGAGCTCCCCTTTCTGAAAGGGTGAAAACCCTCCCGTCTCCGTCCACGAACCTGGCGTCGATGATGTTGTCCGCACCTGTGCCCAGGGAGCTGGAGAACAGCGAGAATATCCCGGAGCACATGAGGTTGGCGCAGTACAGGGCGGCGGGTTCAGCGGCGTTCACCCTGAAGCCCCTGGAGGCGGCCTCCTTCTGTAACTGGAAGGCGCTGACACCTGCCCCCGCGGTTACGGCCCTGTTGCTGGTGTCGAAGTCAAGCGTCTTCATCCTGGCGGTATCGATTATCACCCCGGGGCTGAGGACGAAACCCATCACCGATGAGCCGTTGCCCCTCACCGCCCAGGGAACCCCGGTATCCAGACAGGCCCGCACCACCAGGGACACCTGATCCGCGTCCAGGGGAAGAACGGCGCAGAGGGGCATGGTCTCCCTTGAGACGGGACATGGATCTCCGGCGTAGGCGTAAAGAAGCCCGGGGTCGTCAATTATGTGCCCTTCCCCGACTACCGCTCTCAGCTCGTTCACAAGCGGGGATTCCTCAGTGTCATCCACTGGAACGGCATCCCGAAGGAAGGACTTCAGTTCCCTGAACACGTCCAGGGGCCTCAGGCCCGTTATGAAGTTGCACTGCCCCTGACACAGACCGCAGAGATCACACTCCTCCACCGCGTGGAGGATACCCCTTGTAACCGGGATCTTACCTGAAAGAACACCTGCGGCTATGTCCATCAGACCCTGGGGCCAGTATGAAACGAACAGGTTCCTCCGTCCGGAGGGGCATAGCCCCGTTCCGGCGTAGTCTATCCTGCACATGGCGTAGTGTCTGCATCGAGAGGCTTCCCTGGCGGCCTGTTCCCTTGTCATCGGCCCCAGTAGTCCTTTGTCCTGTAAATGTCGAACTGCTTCCGCAGCTCCGGGGGATAGGGGCTGAAATAGCTCTGGTCCCTCAGGTAATCCACATCGAAGCGGATCACCCATGAAAGAACCAGATTGAGAAGGGTTGTCAGGGATGTCCTGTTCTCCCTGTACATCTCCAGGTTGTCCATGAAGAAGGATTTCTCCCCGCCGCTGAGATCTTTGCTGAAATATCCGAAGGCGTGCTGCAGCACGTTCACGTGGGATCTGTAGGATGGGCCTTTCTCCAGGGCTTTCAGCAGGTGTTCCCGGTACTTCGCCAGGGTCGCCTCCATGCCGGTTTCGCTCTGGTGGGCCGTTATTCGCCCCAGCTTCCTCATTTCGTTCTGGCTGTAAGCCATGAGGAGCAGCTTGTGCCTGCTCTGGAACGCCACAAGTTCAGCTGGTGTACTCACCGCGCTGAACTCAGCCGCGGTGAATATCCTGGTGAGGAAGTGCTCCCTTATCCTGTCGTTGCCCAGCCTGGCCTCGTCCTCGGCGGCTGCCCCGGGGAAAGCCCCCAGACAGGCTTCCCCGAAGAAGCCTGAGCCCTTCCCAACCGGGGGTTTCTTCTCCCCGGGCGGGTAGTATTTAACATCGAAAAGCCCGCAGGACGGGGACCGTGACTTGAGGATGAACCCGTGGACCTCTTCGATGCCCTGGAGGAACTCCCGGCAGAACCCGTTCATTCTCCCGGTTGCGTCATCCCCGGTCACCAGTTGAACCAGGCGGTTCTCCCCCTCCTGATGCACAACCCTTACGGGGTGTCTGGGAACCCCCAGACCGATGTCCTTTTCCGGGCAGGGGGTGATGAAACGGACAAAGGGCTTCAGCGCTTCCACCAGACCGCTTGCAAGCATCTGTCCGTTGAACCTGCAGTGCTCGAATCCCAGACACCTGCTGCACACGATCACCGGCTTCACATGATCCCGCTTCTCCACGCTTCCTCCCTTCGCCCAGACCATAGTATCGTAAATCATCGCTTACAGGGGAAAGGGCTTCCCCGGTATGTTACGGGAACGATCCGGAAGGAGGCGCCCTTGGACGAACTGATACTCTTCGACGTGAACGGAACACTGATAAAACGCGACAGCAGAACGGACATCCCCTATTCCAGCGCCGTGGACGAACTCCTGGGAACGGAGAACGCCATGCATGGGGTGGACACCTCCGCAAGGTCAGACAGGGACGTTCTCCTGGAGGTGCTGGGGAATCATCGGGTCCCCTACAGCGATGAACTCTGGGGCAGGTTCATGGAGCTTTACACCGGGAAGCTGGAGCAATACCGGGAAACCGATGTCTGGCGGCCCAGCGGAGATGCCGTACCCTTCGTAAAACGCCTTCACAGTGAGGGCTACACCCTGGCCCTGATAACAGGGGAGCTTTCAATAG
>ERZ795057.3266-NODE-3266-length-11256-cov-5.870637_pt1 | contig 11256 bp, 10 predicted proteins | sample MGYA00375141_ERZ795057 | MGnify/ENA primary metagenome ERZ795057 (study PRJEB30186, sample SAMN05720163) | activated sludge metagenome | isolation source: Anaerobic digester | place: Hong Kong | collected 2015-01-26 ... | reverse complement strand
TATCCATTATTAAAAAGATAATTCCCCAGGGCCCGGACTTCCTCAGGTGCCGCCATATAACCGTGTATCAGCAGTACACCTTTTTTTGAAGGCCAGAATTTTTTTAAAAAAACCGGCCGCCCTATATCCTCCGGTTTCGATTCATCCGGTTTATAATATTTTTTATAGTCCCGTTCAAAAATTTCATTGTCAAGTTTCTGGAAATGCCTCCGGATTTGACGGCGGACATAGAATTCAGGCATCAGCATTACCCTGTTGAACGATTTTATCAGGTGTCTCATCGGTTCAATTTCGTTTTTAAGGACTTCCACAATATTATCTCTCCGGATATTATGGAACTCATAGGGGCGTGAAAACCTCTCCGTATTTTTTATAATGCATCCTTTTTTCCTGGATATAAGCCCATCGGAAATTGCAGCAGTCATGAAACTGTCATAACGGCCGTGCGTATCGTCGGTGAGGAGATATCTCTGCTTATGTTTCAGGTTTGAGTGGTGAGACCGGATCGCGGTATCCCGGATCCTTTCAATCGCCAGGAACGCCCTGTTCTTGAAATCGTTTTCGCTGATTTTCTTTTTGTTATACCGGCTGAGTATATACGCAAACACATGATCATGGTTTACTGTGGTCATTTCATAGATTGATTCCATATACCGGTACATGAGTTTCAGGGCTTCTTTTTTAAACACAAGCTCAGAGTTCATAACGTCATCAGGAATATAGAGATCGTTGTTCCTGATGCTTTTCTTCATTTTTTTGCTTTGAAGATAGGGTGATATTTCAATGGGTTTCCCGAAATTAATATCGATGTCGACACCGTCAATAATCATTGTACCTTCAACTTCAAGTTCCTCATCAAGGCGCTCAGGTATTTTTTCGAACATTTTTTTCGCAAGGCGGTTTATGATATTGTTCTTTGCCCGTATGGGGAAGTAGGTGATGTTTACCGGGACTATGCATGTGTCATGTGAAATAATGCTTTTGATGTCATGATTGGAGAGGTTAAAGAATTCCCTGTATGCGTTGAGTCCTTTATCGTAGCCTGTTTCTTCGAAATATTTAATTTTCTCCCGGAAAAACTGCGACCGGAGGGCCAGGATCGCTGCCCCGGTGTGGGGCGGCCTGCGGATGCCGGTATTGAAGATCATGTATTTGCCCTTTTCGATGAGCTTCTTATCTTTTATCATCTGCCCTTCAGGATAAATGAGACAGGGCATTTCATTGGTCAGCAGTGACCCGATCATGATGCGGTTCCTGTCGGGCTCTTTTGTGGAGATTGCCCCCAGTTTATTCAGAAACTTTCCGAATCCCCCGCCGAAAAATTCATGGAAAGCCAGGGAAAGGACAATTTTCCCGGTCTTCTGGTGAATGACATAGGGCAGGAAGAATGTTTCCATCCGCGTGAAGTGATTGATTACATACACTACCGGTTTGTCGGGTATGTTTTTTTCTCCATGGGTACGGATCGAAGCATTTGTGGATTTAATAATTGTGTCCAGCGCGGCACCTGTCATCCTGAGAAGCATTCCAGATAATTCCATCGATTCCCTCGTTTCATGGTAATATTGTAATGTTCACGCAACCACCTCGTGTACAAGCAGCGGTTACCGGAACAGCGGTGTCTCAATAACGTGAGTTTTTAAAATCAAGTAATATATTTCTGTGATCAAAGGCAATGTGTTCCGGAAGATCATTAATATTAAAGATGCCTATATCTTTCGCGTCATCAGCGGCAACAGGTGTTCCATCAGCTTCGGCGATGAATACTGTTGACACAGTATGCTGACGCGGGTCCCTTCCCGGATCTGAGTAGGTATGGAACTGCCGTATCAGCTTTACTTTCAGCGTTGTTTCCTCGTAGGCTTCCCGGACCGCTGCGTCTTCCAGTGACTCCCCGTAATCCACGAATCCCCCGGGAATGGCCCAGCCGTAGGGTTCATTCTTTCTTTCGATCAGGACAATTGAACACCTGTCATTTGGAGCATTCTTCATGCGGATGATAATATCAACTGTGGGAACAGGATTCCGGTATTTTCCCCCCATTATTCCCTGCCGTCATTAAAATATTTTGTGAGCGTGATTATGTTGCCCGTCTCATTAAAGGATATGTCAAATGAATTACTTGCTATCTGAAGTCCCATGCCGTGATAATTCTTAACAATATCATTGCTGATATCAGAACTGTTCTCGAGATACCATTTCCAGTTAAACCCCTTTCCTTCATCCTCAATGGTGTAGGTTACCCGTTCATTGTCAAGGTAATAGGAAACATGGATTTTCCTGTTTGCGAGATATTCCTGATTGCATTCTCTGATGAGAAGTTCCCAGTAGTTTTCAGTTCTCATTTTCAGTTCGGTTTTTTTCTCATATCCGATTTCCAGATTGCCGTGTTCAATTGAGTTGATAAGGATTTCCTCCAGTGCAATCTGCAGGAGAATGCTGACGTTCTGGGGAAGCCGGTCTTCCAGGTTCCGTGTAAGTCTGTGGCAGAACAGTATAATCTGTGAAAGATCGTTATCGAGGCGGTATTCGCTGCTTTCCCGCACAAGGTAGTTTCTTGTCAATGAGTCAATATGCATTGTGCGGCCGATTACGATTATACTGTCCAGGTTATTCCCGGAAAAAATAGGGATCATTTTATATGTAACAGTAAATATTTCATTGGTGATAATGTTTTTGCAGGAGCAGATCATTTCCGCTTCGTTGCCGGAAAACACATCTTTCAGTTTAAGGAGCATAAGTTCATTGAGGCGGAGCTTGCTTGAATATTCATTGTGCATGACAGCACGGAACGGCTTCCCGATAATATCCTCTTTCGTGATTCCAAGGACTGCGCTCACCGCAAGGTTGAAGGATATTATCTGCGAAAATTCATTGAGCACAAAAATCAGTTCCCCGGAATTGTCAAGAATCAGGTTAATCCATTTCACCTGTTCATTGAGTTTTGTGATGTCCCTGAGGGTTTCCCCGTTTTTTTTATGAATATACCAGTATAGCAGCATCAGCGCCGGCAGAAGAATCAGCAGAACAGCGACAGCAGCGGGCGCGGGTTTTCTGATGGCCGGAAAAAAGGTGAAGAGTACATAGTATACCGAGGGAACCATGATCCCCGAAATGATAATCAGGTACTGTAGTAACCGTGGATTCATTGTACTTACTGATTAATCTCCGAACCGGCAAAGGGCCGGGCCGTCACTTCACGTGACGGTTTTGATTCATGGTTATGCGGTGTGCCCGGCTTGTAGCGGTCATAGGCGCTCACCGCAAAAAAATATAACACCGTATTTTTCAAAACAGGAAAATCAAGAACGCCCCGCTCAATTCTGCTGCGGTTTTCGTCAATAACAGCATTCGTAACGTCAAATTCAACATAACTTCCGGTGCCGGTATTGGTGTTGGTTATACGCTCTCCATTCCGGAACTCTATTACCCCGTCATATTTTCCCGCCCGGAGGCCGTAATAGATTTTATATCCCAGAATATCATCCTCCGTGTTTTTATGCCACCTGAGGCGGACAACGGAATCACCTCTTCCCGCTACAGAGACAGCAGCAGGGGGACGAGGTGGAGGATCAAGCTGGTAGTCCATCCTGATACCGCTGAGGGTGGGCGTTTTTTTCCCGTCAGGTGAGGGGATCAGGTGCGCCCTCCACTGGCAGTATTTCCCCCGAAGGAAGTCTCCGGAATCAGTTTTTTTCAGGAAGATATTTCTCTGGTTATTGGAAATCCTGTACCATCGCAGAGCTGTATCACCCCGCCGAAAAAGGCTGTCGGAAGTTCTGAACTCCATCCATACAAAGGTATTGCCGGGGTTCTGCACGTTCCATGAAAACCGTTTCACCATGGTCCCGGTGTAGTCGAGTTTGTAGACGGGACTGGTTATGACCCCCTCGCTGTTGACCGGCGTGCGGAACGTTTTCCCCACCATTTTGTATCTGTTATAGGCGATCTCGGTTTCTTTTTTAAGGTCTTCAATATGGCGGTGTGTGATTCTGAATTCATCAAGTATGCCGTAAAAGTCTTTCCCGATAACGGAAACAGGTTTATCCTGACACGCGAAGGTGGGCTCGTAGGTGTTGATAAAGGGCTCCTCGTTTTCGGAGACGTAGAGGACTTCCTCCTCCGCGCCGTTTACATATTTCGCGAGCCGCCCGGATATTCTGTCATAACTGAGGCTCACATGGTACCATCGGTTTTCCTGTAATGCTCTTCCCTTATTGAGGAACACATCAATACGGCGGCCGTCCCGGTTCCTGAAGATGCCGAAGAGCCGTACTGATATCCGCCTGTCTTTCATTACAATTTCAATTCCATTCCGCCTTCCCGACAGGAATCCAACCCGTGAAAAAAGGACCGTGCCCTCAGCAATGGACACTGGTTTCATCCTGAACTCGATGGTGAAGGAGCCAAGGTCTTCACAGTTTGTCAGCCACAGGTTTTCATGGCTTTCAATTTCAATTCTGTCATCACGGCGGAAGAAGCGGGCGGCGCCCCCTCCATGTACCCCTGATTTATTTTCCCGGACATAGGATGCGTACCGTATTTTATAATTACCTGAGTCGTCACGTGTGAGACGGGACGGCCTTCCATTAAACGAAAGGATAAGGTCCGTGAGGTAGGGAACATCGTTGTCGGCATACGTGGTATCTTTAAGGCGGTAGATGCTTGTACCCTGGTGGTTTTTGGACTCAAGGACGTTGAAGAGATCAAGTCCTTTCGAGGTGAAATGTGTAGTGTGATAAATCCCTGCCTTCGGAAACAGCAGGGTGAGTGACAATAGCGGAATGAAGAGAATAATTTTTCTCATTGTCCTTCCTGTCAGCGCTCATAGGACGCGAGTTTGTCAAGTCTTCTCTGGTGGCGTCCGCCGTCAAAGGGCGTTTCCAGCCAGCGCTCGACGATGCGGAGGGCCAGATCAACTCCTATAACACGCGCACCCAGGGCAAGTACATTGGCGTTATTATGGCGTTTCGACATTTCCGCCATGAACTCGTTGAAGCACAGTGCCGCCCTGACTGATGTGAATTTGTTTGCCACAAGGGACGCCCCGATACCGGTTCCGCATATCGCGATTCCCCCATCGGCTTTCCCCTGCTGCACTGCTTCCGCGACTTTTGCTATGTAATCCGGATAATCGCAGGATTCCTCCGAGTCGGTGCCGACATCGATAAATTCAATGTTTTTGATGCTGCTGATTATTTCTTTTTTAAGCTGAAGTCCCGCATGGTCTGAACCGATTACAATTTTCATCTTGCTGTTCCTGACAGGTTAGTATTTCATGAATCCCGCGCCATGGAGGCGCGGTGCCGGTACAATATGAATATGCCAGTCCGATATTCTTATATCGCAGTACGCATGGTAATTATATACATATAACGTTATGAAAAGCAACCCTAAAATTCAGCGTTTTTCGGCGTTCTGGGAAAGGGGATGACGTCCCTGATGTTCTGCATGCCGGTGACAAACTGTACTGTCCGCTCAAACCCCAGGCCGAAGCCCGCGTGAGGCACCGATCCGAATCTTCGCGTATCCAGGTACCACCAGTATTCTTCCGGATTAAGGTTCGCTGCATTCATCCTCGCGAGGAGCACATCATAGCGGTCCTCCCGTTCACTGCCGCCGATAATTTCACCAATTCTGGGCACAAGGACGTCCATCGCGCGGACGGTCTTTTCATCATCATTGAGTTTCATGTAGAAGGCCTTAATGGATGCGGGATAATCTATGACAATAACAGGCTTTTTCAGGTGTTTCTCCGTGAGGAAGCGCTCATGTTCCGACTGCATGTCAGAGCCCCATTCAACGGGAAACTCGAAGGACTCCCCTGATTTTTTCAGTATGTCGATAGCTTCGGTATAGGTGAGAATTTCGAAGCTGGAATTGATTATTCCCTCCAGCATCGAAATCGTGTCCGGCTTGATGCGGGCATCGAAAAATTCCATGTCTTCCGGGCATTTTTCCAGGCAATAGCGGAAGATATATTTCAGGAATTCCTCCGCGAGTTTCATGTCATCCGGGAGCTCCGCGAAGGCCATTTCCGGTTCCACCATCCAGAATTCCGCGAGGTGCCGTGCGGTGTTGGAATTTTCCGCCCTGAAGGTCGGGCCGAAGGTGTAAATATTGCCTAGAGCGGTTGCTATCAGCTCCCCTTCAAGCTGTCCGCTCACGGTGAGTCCTGTTTTTTTCCCGAAAAAATCCTCGCTGTAGTCGATTGATCCGTTGTTTTTCGGGAGGTCCGTAAGGTCAAGGGTGGTGACCCTGAACATCTCACCGGCGCCTTCACAGTCACTGGCGGTGATGATAGGCGTATGGACATAGAGAAAGTTCTTTTCCTGGAAAAATGAATGTATCGCGAATGAGAGGGCGTTCCGGAGGCGCATTACCGCACCGAAGGTGTTCGTACGGGGACGGAGGTGCGCGATTTCCCGTAGAAATTCAAACGAATGGCGTTTCTTCTGCAAAGGGTACGTTTCGGGGTCAGCATTGCCGTGCAGTGTGACATTCAGTGCCTGTATTTCATACCGCTGCCCCTTTCCCGGAGAATCGACAACTTTTCCTTCTATAGTTACGCTCGATCCCGTGGAGGCTTCCAGTACGTTTTTGTACCCCGGTATTGATTCATCCGCGACAACCTGGATGTTCCCGATGGTGGAGCCGTCGTTGATTTCCAGAAAAGAAAAATTCTTTGCCTCCCGCTTTGTGCGGACCCATCCTTTTATAATGGTGTCATAATTCGCGGAATCATTTTTCAGTATTTCTTTAATAAGTTTTCGGTTCATTATTCGCTCCGGATATTGAAGTATGTATGTATATTGCCTGTATGTTGTAAGCGTTCCTGGTACGTACCGTGAACGCGGCGGTAATTCTATAGCGTAACAAATATCATCACCGAATTCGCAGCCGGGAATAAAAACAGATATAGTGCTGAAGGTCCTGGACACGCATTTCGGAAACACGGCGCAGATGTTCCCTGCTGTATTCACTATGAAATAGGCACCGCATCAGTTATTTGTCAATATCTTTTATTGACAATGAACATCTCCATGAATAAAAGGGTTGAAATCCTTTCGTAATTATGCTTTATATACATTGCTTCCGGCGCTGTGTGGCGCATGCATGTTTTCGTTGCAGGAGAGTCATGGAAGGGGAAATGGAGAAACGCCGCAGATGACAAAAATCATTGAAGAAAAAACACCGAAGGGCATCAGCATCAAGGTGATGATTGATAAATGGAAATACCTTGCCTTTGACAAACGGGGAGGGTCCATTTATGCTGATTCTGCCAATACAAAGGTTCTTCACCATGTCCCGTTTATTGTATTTGTTGGTACCGAGTTTATCATTCCAGAGAACATCAGATCTGAAGTATCCTTTCTGAAAAATGTGAAAGATAAAATTATCATCCCCTATTCCTATACCTATGAACACAACAGGCGGTATGTGTTTATTCCGAAGGTGTCAGAAATAGATATTATTCCGGCCCGGATGAAGCGGATGGATTCAATTGCCGACCTTGTCCGTGATATTGAGAAAGGTGTCCAGCCGGACTTTATTATTGTTGATAAAGGTGTTACGCGGGGTGATATTATTGTAATAAAAAACAGGTTTCCCAGTTCCGATGTTGTTCTGGCGGACAATGTAACGGGGAGGAAATACAGCAATAACGGCACGGAGGAAAATCCGGTCCCTTCCGACAAGCGGGCGGTTGATATACTGAAAGAGGTAAATTTGAATGTGATGTCGGATAATCCGGTGTTCCTTGCCCGTGTGCACCTGAGGGAGCTTGCCCTTTCCAGGACAAACCAGCTTCTTCTCGATTTCGATCTTTCCGCCGATGAAGCTGAGTACATTCTCAGCTTCATCGAAACTATGGTGAAACGCGCTCCTGAGAAAAAGGAGCTCATGGATAATCTCGATAAAATTAATGCCCTCAGGGAGGCGTTCTATTTCTATATCAAACTCCTCCAGAAGGATGATAACGCGGTCCGGGAAACGATCAGCAAAATTGACAATCCCGGCGAAATCGTATCGTACAATACCCTTATCGCGAAAATCAAGCCCCAGCTTCCCGAAAAGTCAGACCAGCTTATGCTGACTGAATATGAGAACATTCTCTATGAAAAGGCTGAATCTCTCAAGTCATAGCAGTATTATATCGCCCACCCGAAAAAAATGAAGTTTAAAAAAAATATTCCGTAAACAGCAGTTCCTGATCGGATATAATGTAGGGGCCTGCTGCACATGCCGCGGGCCCCGCATAAAAATTGCCGGAGGGATAGTGCGATGGTACAACGGGTTGCGTTGCTGCTCTGTGCGGTGCTGATGGTTCCATCTGCGCTGGATTCAGGTGAAAGGTGGTGGCGTGTGTATTTTACCTCACCCGGGTGCAGACAGGGGAGGTGCGGGCATGTTGTGAACCCGGAAACAGGGTTGGGAGATTTGATAAGAAACTGCAGAAATAGTTTTGACGGTGCCTTTTATGAATTGAGGTCCCCTGTAATCACGGGACTGCTGATTGAGGCCGCGCGGAGGGGAGTGCGGGTGCGGCTTGTGGTGGAGCGTGGACGGATGGGGTCGGTGTGGATCAGAAGAATAATGGATGCCGGCATACCTGTCGTTGCCGATGACGGTGAAGGGCTGATGCACAACAAGTTTGCCGTTATTGACGGCAGGGTGCTGTGGACCGGTTCGTACAATGCAACGGTGAACGGCGCGGTGCGTAACAACAATAACGCCCTTGCGATTGAATCGGCTGCGCTATGTGAGATATTCAACAGGGAATTTATGGAGATGTTTGACGGGAGAGTGTTCGGCAACAGGCGGGAGCGCGGAGTGTTTGCCCCGTTCCGGAGGAGGAGAAGCGCTGTTGTCCATGGGACCCGCATCAGGGTGCTGTTTTCCCCTGAAGATGAAATAGAAGAGGAATTACGTGAGTATATCCGCAACGCTTCAGTATCGGTACACTTCATGGCGTTTTCCTTTACCAGCAATGAACTTGGTGAGGAGCTTGTGCGGTGCAGGAGGCGGGGTGTGGAGGTCCGTGGTATTTTCGAGAGGAAGGGTTCCATGACGCGGTACTCAGAATATATGAAACTGCTCCTTGAAGGAGTAAAGGTGAAAAAGGACTGCAACAGGTTCGCGATGCACCACAAGGTTTTTATTATTGACCGCCGGATTGTGGTGATGGGATCCTATAACTTTTCACGGGGGGCACAAATGTCAAATGATGAGAATGTGCTGATTATTGACAATCCGGAAATCGCTGCCGAGTATATCATGGAATTTAACCGGCTGTACGGAGCTGTGTGCCGGCAGTAACCCTGTTGCTGCTGTGTTTGTCCATCCGCTGCAGCCTGTATTTTTTTTGACAATTGCACTGGCAGGTGTCATTTTAGGGCCGGCGGTGCGGGCTGCCTTTCATGTCCGGCAATAGTAAAAAATTGCATATTGTATTTATTTTTTAATAAATAAATTTTGAATCTGAGCAGTATTTTTTGTAGATTGAATTTAGTCGGAATGCAGTACTTCGGGATGGAGGAGGGACAGATGAAACATGCTCCGAGAAAAAACCAGCGGGTGTATCTAACATTTTATTTACGGGTGTTTGAAGAGGATGATTTTATCGGGTATCTTATAGACATTTCAAAAGAAGGTATAATGATAATGTCTGAATTTCCTCTGCAGGTCGGGAAGTATTATCTTCTGAACATGAAGCTGCCCACGTCCCTTGAGTGGAAGGGAAAGGGGGACGTAGACCGGTCCATTGAGTTTACCGCGGAATGCAAGCGGTCGGAACATGATAATGTGGACAAGGAATTTTATTTAAACGGATTTGAGATAACCGATATTGATGATGACGCGAACGCCATTATTCACAAAATAATTGAGGAGTACCGGATACCGTAAATACACAGTAAAGAGGTGATCACATGGAGGAAAAAAACAGAAAGATTCTGGTAGCCCTGGATTTTACAGAAAAGCCGGAGGAAATTCTAAAACGCTCATTGTCGGTTGCCGAGAAGTACAATGCAGAAATTTTCATTGTTCATGTGATTGAGGATATGCCGAAAATATCTTTTTATTCTGACGCCTATAAATTGTGGGAGGAGTTCCGGGACAAAGCGGTAAAAGAGACAATTGAAAAAATAAATAAGTATATTCTTGAGTTAAGCAGGGAGTTTAATTTCAGGAATATTGAGGCGATTGTTGAAGTCGGTGATTCCGCAACAAGGATTGTGGAGCAGGCAGAGAAGGTGGATGCGGACCTGATAATACTGGGAAACCATGGGAGAAAGGGGATAAAACACTTTATTCACAGAAATGTATGTTTACACGTAATTCGAATGACTACCCGTCCGGTGCTGACGTTTTATACAGGGTCATGAACCGGTCCTGTTTCAGGACTTCTGCTGTATAAGTCTTTTTATGTACAATTCATCGCGTTCAATTTCTTCAAGCCTGTCTGTAATGTATTTTCGTGCGTTTTCATTTTCCGGTATAAATATTTTTTCAAGTGCGTTTACCCGCCTTTGTACTTTCTTTAATTCACGGGAAAGAATAAAAATTGACTTAAATATCGTGCTGTAGGAGGCAAGGTTTTCCAGGACCTGCAGGGATTTTTCTTTGACCTCGTCATATTCTCCGGTAGTTCCCCAGAATCCTGATGTCTTAATTATTTTTTTCAGGCTTATTTTTATTGAGGGGAAGTGAAGTCCCATGAACCGGGAATATTCAACTGAGATAAAGTATGATCTCCTTTCCGATTTCGATTTCAATGACACTATCTCCGATCCCATACTCATTGCGCATTTTTTATACGCGGAATAGAGCGCTTCGATAGTATGGTGGAATGCTTCCTCCACCTCCCTGATGTTCTTTATGTACTGCAGTATTTCAATAACGAGAATTTCCCGTTTCTGATTTAACAGGTCATATCCCTCGTATGCAAATTCAAGGTCCTCCCTGATTCTCCTGAGGTTTGATTTCGTGGGGGATGTGGTGCTGTTCCCTGCCATCATCTATTTCCTCTTTTCCGGAATAAAATACCGCTGAATGTCCTCTCGAGAAATGCGGTACAGTTCCTTTTCCGGCAGAAGCCCGAGCATTTTCCATCCGAGGTCCAGTGTTTCCTCAATTGTACGGTTTTCATTTTTGCCCTGGGATAGAAATTCCATTTCAAATGACTCCCCGAATTTCAGATAAATGCGGTCCAGTTCGGAGAGCTCTTCTTCCCCCACAATGGCAGCCAGGGACCGG